>JABAHP010003495.1_pt1 | contig 12511 bp, 15 predicted proteins | sample 7062081 | NCBI WGS metagenome assembly JABAHP01 (sample SAMN14534357, study PRJNA622989) | marine sediment metagenome | biome: marine biome [ENVO:00000428]; feature: marine pelagic biome [ENVO:01000023]; material: deep marine sediment [ENVO:00002113] | place: India: Gulf of Kutch | collected... | reverse complement strand
TAACGAGTACACACCGCTTTGCTGGGAATATAAGGCTTTTGAAAATCGCAATGTTCCTCAGCCTAAAATTTCAAAAAGGAATCCTTTAAAAGTGGTACCAGACAAGGAAATAGAGGCATAACAAAACTGGGAGGCAAAAATGGAAAAGCAAATTTTAGAGGTAAGAATAATTGGCGACACTGGAAAATTCATAGATAAGGAATTCGAATTTGAGCCAATAGAATACAATAACCGTACAGAGTTGACTTTGGTCACATATCCTACGCCAGAGGAAATTGAGCATATTCACGCCGAAGTGTGCGGGGTACCGGACTGCACTTGTGAAAAGCATCAATACTATCGCATGAGAGATATCTATAAGGACGGCAATGTGAGGTTGGAAATATTTATGGAGCGAGTCAGGAATTGAAAGCCAGCTTGCCAGCAAATCTGCGCTCGCCAGTCTTTTCGTTCTCGCTTATCCCACGTAGCACATAATCGCCGCTTCCATACTCGTCTGTAACAGCTTTTTTAACCGCTTCTATGGAGTCCGGAATAGACTCTATCACTCCCATAGGAGCCAGTGTCCCGGGCAGTGTTTTATCTCCGGAGAGTTTGAACACATGGATAAACGAGGCTTTGAGATCCAAAGTGGGCTTTCTCTCGAGCCACGGTTTTTTCTGCTCCTTTTTGGGAAGCTGGCTTTCCAGATCGGCTATTTTGGCCATCAATTTGTCGTTTTGGTCGTTTAGCGCTCGCACTGAGGATCGGAGCGCTGAATTTAACGCTTCCTGCTTTTCTATCTCCTGCGTGAGCGCTTTATTGTTATTTTCCAGCACAGCACTGCGCTTGGCATATTTCGCCTCTATTTCGGCGATACGTGCCTCTCGTGAGGTTTGCAGTTTGTTTTGTCTGGTATCTGCGGATTCGGCGCTTGCCGCCGCCTCCGGATTCGTTTTTTGTGACTTTTTCTTTTTGGGCATTTTTTACCTCGCCTTGAACATTTGCAGGAGGATAAACCCAACGGCAAGTGCCAGGGCGGCACCTCCTGCTGTTTCTTTGACTGGAAATTGGGACACTGTTTCCTCTACCGCTTCCCATACCTGACCGCCGTATTTGAGCGCTTTGTTGTAGATTCTACCGGCATATACAAGCGGCTGATTTGCTGGAAGCCCCAATTCTGGCCAGAGTGATTTTATGTTGTCAAATGTCGGCGCTAAATTGCGCTCAATTAAATCTGTGAGCTTCTTTCGTACTCTACCGATGCCCCATGCGTACGAAATAAGCACAAGATTTAATAGATCCCAATTTAGCTGGCCATTTAACACCAGTTTTTGGCCGGTAAACGCTTCAATCGCTCGCACATTGTTAAGAAACGTCCAAATACCTGCCTTAATTTGAGCTTGTCCAGCGGCTTTCGAGGTGCCAGAAATATCCTCCCAGTAGATTTTGTCGGTATGTTTGCGATTGTAATCCAGATAAACGACTGGAATAACCTGCATCAAACCATAGGCACGATCAACAAGAACACTGCCGCCGCTTCTACTGGGTATCTGCTCGTGAAACTTAGTGGCCGCATAGGATGGAATCCCAGCTTGTCCGCCACTTTCGTTTTCGATTATGGCAAGAATAACCGGCACTAGCTCCGGAGATATGTTTGCGGCCACAAAAGGTGCCCATTGTTCAACGGCTTTAGACATTATGTTATGAACGTGCGGCGTGCCTGCCAAATTGCAGACAAGCTGTCCTCTGACTGGAAGGAAGCCTCTAAACAGCCATACACCATCAAATCAGTGTCAACCGTGTCGCCGATATTTTCCCACAAATTGGGATCGTTATCTGGCCGATTCGCCACAATCGGATCGTTATCATATCTGGCAACCCACAAATCACCATCGTACTCGACAATGTCGCCACGTACATATCGCAGGTTTTGATCGTCCCACGGCGGAATATAGTTTGGCGGTATGAACTGCTTTTCTGCGAATAACGAGCAATTGTAGTGAGGAATCAAAGGAATAGTCAATTCCACGTCTGGCACGCCATACTGGTATCTGTTGTCGTCCCACGGCGGATGTTCATAGACTATATGCCCTTTTAATTCACCGGCATATGCGGCGCTATAGATGTATTGATCGCCAGATTCTACCGGAGTGTACACAAGATAGTACTTGAACACACGAGTTTGAAACACATTGACTGCATCTCGCACATTAATTGGAATACCCTCTGGCGATCCCAAAAAGGTGTTTATCTGGCGCAGTGTGGTGACTAGTCCGTAGTGGCTTGGAATTCTGGCAAGCTCAATGAAATCTGCTCCCGCATATGTGTTCACCTGAGTACCGTATGAGTGGCGCAAGCTATTAGTGGTTTTCAGGTTAAGCGCTATGCGCTCCATATCCATGCGCTCTGGCAGGTTTTTGGGAACCATAGCGGCGAGCAGTCCATTGAGCGAGTGTGAAAAGCGCAATTTGCCGCCTCTCGGCATTGCGATACACGGAATCTGGTAGAAACCGTCCATTAAAGCCAATTTGGCCGCTTGCTCCAAAGTTGGCTTCATAGTCCGCTTTGGCTCCCAGTGGTTTGCGGCGCTTTCCATCTCTCAAAGCCGTGAAAAACAAGCTCGATTTTAAATTGCTCGCCCTGGCGTCCGAGCAAATTAATAAATCTTGCTTTGATCGTCGTGGCCTCCGCCACGAAAATAGCGCAATCGTACGGAATAACCACGCCAGTGCGAGGATCGCCCCATAGATTGTCTGGACGAGCGAAATCATTCGTGTAGAAGCGCTCAACATTTTGCACTTGGACAAGCCATTGATTGTCTTGGGCATCGGCGGCTTCGCTTTGAATCGCATAGGTTGTTTTTGTCCAGATAAATGGGTACTTGTCCAGAGGCACGCTTCCCTCGCCAGTGCCGTTTAACGCCGTATCGACAAGCGCATTAAGCACATACTTTTTCGGGCGATATGCCAGCGGATCTAGCATAGGCATGCCAATGATATCGTACGGATTGCCATTGTTGTATGCAGGGTTTAATTCCTGCATTTGCGTTTTTTCGTTCATAGCTCGCTCCGATCTTAGTAGTGCTGAAGATTGCGGAACTGTACCTCTCTTACGCCGAGCAATTTGACCTGTATTCCGCATACAGCAGACGGATCGACAGCTCCAGTAGCATTGTATTGGACTGGTCCTTCCATGCCTTGCAATACTTGTTGGGCATATTCCGAGAATTCCAGCGTTCCCTCAATGCTCTGGTTGCGAGCGATGCCAATCGGCGTTTTGAAAGTGTACGTGTTCCACTTCCTTTGCCATCCGCTGGCGTATCCTTGCGCCATGACACTGCCGTTGGATTGCTGGCTTCCCATCTGGAACATGTCGTTCACAAGTCCTCCTGCCGCTGGCATGATTCCAACGTTCGCCCTCATTTTCTCAACTTGGCCGACTTTGAAGGAAAAGCTGGAGTGTTGTGGAATAAGGGTATTGAACAGGGTATCTGCCCTTTGGTCAGTCGGAAATGTCAGACCCTCGTTTGCGGAGACTGCGGGAGTGAAAAATTTGACCGCCAGTCCAAACAGATGGAACGGCACACTCATGCGATCCTTCTGCTCCATATTGTTCAAAGCCTCGCCAACGTCCGCCTCATTGCGAGTTTTGAAAAATGGAATTCTGGACTGGTTGCCAAGCGCTTGATACGAACCGAAGTATCCAGCGCCATCGTATTTGGTGAAAGCGGGTTGATCGATTTTGTTTGAAATCAAAACCGTGTCAAAGTAGCAATACTCCTCCAGCGCATTGCTGTACATGAGTTTCACTACATCGTCCGGATGGAACATTTTGTTCTCATCGTACTGAATGTTTGGATTTACCATTTTCTTATCCTTTGCCCTTTGGGGTTGTGATTACGGGTTAATGCCTCTCTACTACTCAGTAGTAGCTATTGGCGTTTCTCAGCTGAACGATCCTTGTGCCGTTGAGTGTGACCCGCAAGCCGCATCTCGCTGGAACCCAGCCACGGCCACTTACGCCGTTTTCAATGCTGGCTTGTATCCATCCGGGACCATCCATCTGTTGCAGGTTATCTCGCCAGATATCCGACAATACAAAGACACCTTTGATATTGCGGTTTCTTGGCACCTCTTTTGGCTTTGCGAACGTCCAGCGATTTTTCATCTCTGGCCATCCGTTTGTGAGAATACCGCTTGTCCCCAAAGTGCCGTCTATTTCCTCTTGATTGTGAATTGAGCGCCAGTTACCCAAAACACCATAGCCAGCTGGCATTGTATCTGCGGGAGCGCTCACAACCTCGTCTTGGCCTATGTAGAATTTGAAGCTGGAAGCGTTGATCATATCCGCCCACAATGCGTAGGAGTGCAGCATTGCGGTACCCTCTGGCGGAGTCTCAGTGAATTTGCCGCTTATCGGCGGCATAATCACCTCGATTCCAATGCTTTCAATCAGGTATCCAACGTCCAGATCGCCCTCAGTGTCCTGATTGTTGTACATGGAACCCGCATCGGCTTCGTTCCTGATGTTGAAAAAGTTGATTTCCGAGCGCTGGCCAGCTTGCTGGAAAGTTTCGTCCCAGCCCCGCACATTTGAGGCATTGGGGCCAATTAGGTAAGTGTCGATATAAGGGTAATGTTCCCTTGCCCTCATATCCCTTGCTTGCGCTTGCATATTCATTTTTTTTAACCCTTTCCGCTAATCGGCTGTTATATCAGCTGATAGCAACTGATAGCGCTCTTAGCTCTCTATGAAAGCGCTTGAGAACGGTTTGTTGCCCATGTAGTTGGATTCCTGCATTGCGCCGCCCAATGCGCCCTCTGGCTCGATTCTTCCCGCCATTGTGGCCGTTGGCGTGGCGCTCCTTTGTGGCCGTCCATACCTGTCATAGCGAGGGAAGGAAGCGGAGGCGGGAGGGTTTAAGCGGCTAACGAGGCTGGGGTTTGCGTAGCGAGCGCTAAGCCTGTTGTAGCTTCCGAGCGCATCTTTGAGGAAGTCGTTTTTCTGGACTACTTTATCCTGCAAGAATTTGTTCATAGTCCAAGCCAAGCCGTGTTCAAATGTTTTCTGACCCTTTCCGGGCATGAGAACATTTCCCACGACTCCGCCAGCAAGCGCTCCCAGCGATGCCCACAGATAGTTGTCCCAATCCCAATCCGGATTAAATGGGCTTTTTCCATCTGTGCCGAGCTTCTTTGCGAAGAATTGCGCCATCAAAATGCCGCCCTGACCCACTGCGGCGTCCTTGACTGCTTTTTGGACGTTCATACCGCCGAACATACGGCGGCCAGCGGCTCGTGCGTACTTTTTGACTTGCGGATTTTTCTTGTACACTTTCTTCTTTGCCATTTTTTTTGCTCCTTTTGACGTGCCTAGCGCACTAGGTTTGTCGCTAGGATTGACTATTAAAATCTCGCTCATCCCTCTATACCTCGTTTGGTTACTTTCAGGTATTCACCTGATACTTGGACTATTGCAGGATCTTTTCCATCTTTCGCAACGCTGGAATAGTTGATCCTCGCAGTGTTGCGATGCTTAAACTCGTGAATATATGCGCTCTCTTTAGCTCCTTTTTCGGCGTAGTACACAATGGAGGTTACAGTGCCGAATTTTGCCAGCTTGTAGTTAGGCACATTTATGCGGCTTACCCATGCGCCAGGTCGACCCCTAAATTGCGTTAATACTTTAAGCGCTTTGGTTACATCTTCAGACGCCATTTCTCGGTTAGTGGGCTTGTATGCGGTTTTGCGAGGCTTTAATATCAGCAAGCTTTTGCCATTGGAGCTGGCCAACAATATGCGCTTATTGCCGCCAGTTCTCGGCCAAGTGTGAATGTAATCAAATCCTTTGTAATTGATTACCATTTCCTTGACTATTCCCAGCTTTGCATAGGTTGAGGGTAATTTCATGTGGCTTTCCTTTTTTCCATTGCTTTCATTATGAAATAGCCAGCTATTACCACGGCGGCGATCCCAGCGGCTCCGCCAAGCAGTGTTTTACCGGAGCCAGCACCCAAAAGACTGTCTATCAATCCCCTTTGCGTGCCTTGTACCGTTTGCTTGTACTCGGTAAAATCCTGCAATACCTCTGGCCGTTCAATTATCTTTTCTTCCAGCTCCAATTGCTTTTTGTCTACCTCCGCCTCAATTTCGACTTGCTTGTTATGGAGCGCAAAAAGCGTTATGAGTGTACCGCCGACCAAAACCAGACCTACGCCAGCGGCGATGACAAGCGGCGGTATTCCAAGCGATGGCTCCAGATCAAGCGGCTCCGGTATAACCAAATATTTCATGTCCGGATCTTCCGCAAACTCCGGTTTAGCGACGACTTCGAAATCGTCATTTCCATCTGCATATTTTCTTAGCCGCACTCCCGCTTTGCCAGTTTCGAGCGCAACATAGATTTGATTCATTTTGCCTGTAACCTCATCGACAACAGCCAATTTCTGGTAGATATCGTTTATCGCCATACCAGCGCCAATTTCGCCAGTCGCATCGTAAAAGAAGCGATCCGTATCATCGAGCAGATCCCACTTCATTTTAGTGCGCATAACGGAGCGATTAAGCGCTTCCAAATCGCTTGTAAATCGATCCCAGCCAGCTTGCGGTAAATTGGCCATACCTATCTCCTGCTACCTAAAAAAGCGGCTCCAAACAGCATAGCGGCGACTAAACCGGCCATTCCAAGCGGCTCCTTTTTGACTGCGGCCACGGCTGTATCCGTTATTGTCGGCGCAACACCATATTGCTCGTCCAATACTTCAATAGCCTCTGCCGCTTGCGCTTCAATAACCTCTGGCGGAGCCACTTCTGCGATTTTGGATAGCTCTGTTATCTCGACAATAGCCGCTTTCTTTTCCTCATAACTCGCATAAGGATCGTCCAATACCGCCGCCGCCGCCTCTGAGGCATTTACGGCGGTTTGAATCATTACGGCTTCCTCGACAGTCGGAATTGTGTTTGTTAGCTGTAGAGTCTCTTTAGCGGCTTGCGTTTGCGGCTCCAGAATAATCGTGGGCTTTTCAACGTCCACTAGGGACTCGACAACTTCAATAGGCAACTGCTCTACACCCTCTGGCTCCGGAGCATGTGTTATCGGATCAAATCCAGTGGGCATCGGAGCCATTTCTGGCTCTGGCGGCACAACTTGCGGCTCGAAAAATTGCTCTGGCTCCATTGGATTGTCCGGATCTGGTATCCATACGACAGGATAGTTGTTTCCGCTTCCAGCCACGGCCAGCGGCTCCATTGAATAGCGGCGAGCATATTGGAACCCTTCAAACGGATAATTTTCATATCCCGCATTGCTGTAGACCATATGGTGGTTCCAAGGGCTTTCTACCATCGCTTTAAGGGTCAGATACGTGTACCTGCTTTCCATGCCCTCGTTTTGCCTTGCGGCGTTTGCGATCTGCGCTGGATACTTGGTTACGTCATTTGGCGCTCTGTAGAAGCTGTTAAACGTGGGTTGCCTACTCTTTATTTGCTCAATGCTAGGGATATACATTAGTCAACCTTAATGACTACGTTATAGCCAAGCGCTCTTAGCTCATCGGCTATTGTGTCCAGCTTGCGAGCGATCCCAGTTGGCGTAAACTGCGCCGCACGCTCCGCCTCCGCCCTCGCCGCCGCCGCCTCTGACGCCGCTATTGTGGCCGCTTGTCTTGCCGCCGCCGCCGCCTCTTGAGCTTCTATTGTCGGCGCTTGCATTGCCTCACGCTCCGCCGCCGCCATCGCCGCCGCCGCTTGGCTTGCGGCCACTACTGCCGCTTGCGTGGCCTCCGCCGCCGCTTGTTGAGATTCTATAGTCGGCTGTCTGGCCGCACGCTCCGCCTCCGCCCTCGCCGCCGCCGCCGCACTCGCCGCCGCCGTGGCCTCCGCCACTGCTTGCGCAGAACTCATCGCCACGGACTCCGCAATCGGTAGACGCTCCCGCAAATACGCATCTCTAATGCTTTGAGATACAACTGGAAGAACCGTTGATCCTGTTACTCGCTCCCACCAATCGTAGACACTTTCAAAAAGCTGGCCACTGTCAGGATTTGTAACCCCAAATTCTGTAGAAACGTCTATATCTAGTGGCATATATGCCTCCTATGTAATCTCAATGTCATAACCGATTGCTTGCAGGTTTAACGCAACCTCCGCAAGCTTATCGGCTTGATACTGGGGATCGTTTATCGCCAAAGCCTCAAATTGGCGCTCTATAGCGTTTTGTGCGCTCGCCCTGGCGGCCTCGGCCATCGCCGCCGCCGCTTGGCTGGCTTCAATTACCTGTTGTTGATTTGCGTACGCCGCCGCTTGCGCTCGCTCTTGAGCTTCTATTACCTCTGGCCGTTCATAGATGTAGTAGTGCTTGGCGGCGGCGGCTTGCTCCGCCGCATAGGCTTGCGCTTCCCTATTCGCCTCCGCCGCCGCAAAAGCGGCTTGGAAAGCCTCACGATTGCGCTCCGCCTCCTGCAATCTCAAATCGTCCGCAATCTCGTTTAGAATACTTGTATCTGGCTCAAAATAATTTCCGGATTCTGGAATCTCTGTTGTCGCCGCCCACTCCTCTACCATGATTTGCAAATCTTCCTCGTCCATCGCTTCCAGCTCGGCAATGTCAAGCTCAAGCTCCGCCAAAACCGCCGCCTCCTGCTCATCGTCCACAAACTCTGGAACGGGTACCTCAACTTCCTCGCCGTCTATTTCAATGATTGTGTTTACGATTGGCACGCCCCATTTGACGTACGCTTTTGCGGCGGCTCCAGTGGCCAGTATTCCCATAGATACAAGTGTACCGACTCCCGGGACTACGGCGGCGATGGAAGCCGCCGCTGGCGCCCACTTGCCCACAAACTCCGCAAGCGGCGTTATCACTTGAACCGCAAAATCTAAAACCCGATCTTTGACATTAAGAATCCATCTGCCCACTTTTGTGGCTTCAAAAACGTTTTCAACTTTATCCCAAGCCCAAGACACGGCACCTTTAACGAAACTGACTACTTTGTTAAATCCCTTTTTAATCGCTCTGCCGATACCTTTGAAAAAGTCGATAACGGGGCCATGTAATCCATCTCTGTTTTTTGTGAATTCATAGATGTATCCAGTATTGCCCACGGCTTTCATGCCCTCATAAGGGAAGCCCACGACACTGAGGTATTCAAAATCTTGCGGCGACACGGCTATAACTGGCGTTATGGCTTCAGTGGCGGAAATATAGTCCTCTGGCATCAATTCAATATTCCAGCAATTCGCATTGCCTATGTAGCCAAGCCGTTCTATTTCACAGCCAAACTCGCCTCCTAAGCTATGAATTGATTCGAACGGTAAAATTTCCTCACCCTCGTATATCTGGCCATCGTAACTATATTTGCGCTGGCCAGCTAACGATGTGTTACAGCCAGCCATACAGCCAGCCAGATTTTCGGCGTACTGATAAGCGCCGTTTAAATCCCAGTATCCAAGCCGTGTGGTTTCCACAGTGGAGGCAAAAGGCAAATCAGGATACAGGACAGGATCGACAGTTACCCAGCCAACCTCTGGAACCAAAGCCTGTATGAAAACGTGGCTCCAGTTCTTTGGCCTAGCGGGGTCAGTACTGGTAACAATGCGAGTCTCGAAGCCAATGGCATTTAAAAGCGCTCCCAGTGCGATAGTAATGTCGTCACAGTCGCCAGTTCCCATTGATCGGGTACCATCGGCGTTAAAGCCCAAAGTGAACTCCATAATCTCCGGAGGCGACACTGTGACGGCTTCCATGTTTGCGGGGTCACGTACATAGCGCCAGTTGGAAATGGTATCATTATATACCGCTTCCAGCTGACCCATGTAATCGTGCGGCGGCGCTAGGCTGGCTAGATTTCTGGCATGTAGCAATAAAGGAAGATATGAGGCGGCGCTTTGTATGGACTGGCCAATTAGACGGATCGTGGCAGGAATAGACTCGCTATTATTAACCTTCAGAATTTGCGTCTGATAGCTCAACAGATTCCCCGTTCTCCGTTGAATTTACGCTTTCCTCTGTTTCCGGATCTTCCATATTATCATCGCCTCCCAAAATTTGCGAGACTTTTTCCTGCTTTTCTGCTGGAAGCGCATCAAACGCTTGATTTAATTTCGCTATTGCCTCCACTGGCTCCATATCGCCGAGAGCTTGAAAAGCAGTCGCAATCGGATCGCCGTTTACTGGCTTTTTTGGCGCACTGGGAGCGCTTTGTGCGGCTCCTGACACCGGCACTTGCGCTTGCGGCGGCGGCGAAAATGGAGCGCCACTCACGTTTAAATACTCAGTGCCAAGCAACGGCGGAGTGTTATCGTGTTTCTTTTTTTCGCTGGACAAATTTTCCATAAACTTTTGCACAATGGAAAGCGCTTGATCCTCGCTATTCTCGCCGCCGCTGAAATTGCCTCTTACCTCGTTAACCAAATCCAGCGCTTGCCGCAAATGATCAACTGGCTCCGCTTCCTTTGGACGGGAAGCCAGCGATAGGATCATATTAAGGTACCTATCGTTTTGAGCGCTCATAGCGGTTAACACTTCTTTCATNNGGTATTCCATCCATAGCGGGATCGCCACTGATATGAACAGTGCGATGCAAAAGGTAATTGCCCTCTTGATCCTGAAATTTGAGAGAAAAGTGTCCGCCGCCGAATCGACTGCGTACATCCTCTAAACTTTCGCACAAATCAATTGGCAGAGTCATTAGGTGGCCGTCACACCAGTGCGGGTATTTTCTGGTTATGACAACTTTTGCGGCGTTCTCGGCTAATCCGTCCCATTTTCGGATCAACGCTTCCCTTGTTTTACGGCGCTCCTCTATTTGCTCCGCCGCCACTTCCTCCTCAAGTGATAATTTGTCCTCATTTTCCTCTATTGTTTGCTCATTTTCTGACATTGTTTTGACCTACTTTCCTTGTGTTACTGGCTCATGTTTGCGCAAAATAATCTCAAGTTTGGCAGGAATAAAGCAGTCTCAAAGCAAGTGGGAAGCACTAACACAGCACAAACACAGCACTAAAAAACCATACTAGCTATATTTTTCCAGAATTTTGGCCAGATTGATACACAAAACTTGATCTCAGTAGGACGATCCTATAATCTGATCACATGCCAATCCGATATTTAACAGGTAAAAAAAATCCCACGGCTGATGGTGAAAAAAGCCGTGGGATACTGGGAGCGCAAAAAAGCGCTTTGAGTAATAGCCTAGCACTGGGAGCAAGCAATGTCAATAATAGCGCACGAGTCCGATCAAAACCAGAATAACGCCAGCGAAGCCCAATTTCAGAGCTTTCTATCAGATATTCATGAGTCCGGACTAGCCGATCTGTTCCAAGCCAAAAATGTCTACCAGCTGACCCCAATATCAGTCCTGAAATCCAGATACATACATGGGAAGCTGGGAGCGAAAAGCGCCGCCAGATCGCAAGCGTTTTTGGCGGTTAGTGACCTAAAGAATTCAGACGGCAGAATAGCCGCTTATTACCTCGCTATAGCCGCCAAAGGGTACCGTGGCCTATGTTGCACTAACGAACAGATTGCGGAGCTTGTCGAGGCGGCCAGCGGCGCAAAATGCAGTGACAGGACAGTATCCAGAGTCAATGCGGCGCTTAAACAGCTGGGATTCATTACAGTAAAACCTTTGCCCACTGGCAGTAAATACCTGAATTCAGATGGGAAATGGAAAACAAAAAGGGTCAACCAGATATTTTTAACTGGCTTGGCTTGGCTCATTTTGAAGCCAGCGGATACCTACACTTCCTTACCCTCGCCAAAAAGGCTTCCAATCGTAGAGAGGAATCTAGACTCTCCGCCGATTGGCGGAGAGAGTCTAGATTACCAGTGTAACGACAATACAAATTCAGGGACTATCGCCGTGTGTCCGACTTATAAAGGGGATAAGGTTGATCCGACTTGCTCGCCGCAAGCGGCAAGCGGCGCACATAAAGCATCGACAGGGAAGCGGCAAGCCGCTTTGCCACAAGGAAAAGTGACTCGCAAGCGGCGTGCCAAAGTTTATTCCGAATTGCGCCACAGGTTCCTACATGAGCTAATCCGAGAGCTGGGAGAATCTCCGGAGTCCTCAGAAATTTTCAAGCTTGCGGAGCGCCAGACAAGCCCAAATTTCCCAGCACTGGTACCCACTGTTTTGGACTGGGATCGGCTTTTGTGGCAGTGGCCAGATCGCCAGTGGCATGTACGGCGCAAAAGCTTGCGGAAAAATATCATTCCAGCGCTTGCCGCCGCCGTGGCTTTGCTCATACCGCCAGATTCCAGCAGAGCGAACGATCCCAGTATCCCAGTATCCCAGCGGCGCAAAATTCAGGATCGCTTGCGGCACTTCAAAAACGCCAGCGCTTGGCAAAAGACACTTTCCAGCCAGCTGGCCAGCAAATCCTATCCAGAGGGTGCCAGGAATCTGGCAAAGGACAATTCTTTTCTGCTCGATATGTACTCAGGACACTTGAACACTGGGAGAATATCGCCAAATGAGCTTCCCAGTGACGTTGCCAAGCTATTCTCCGATCTGGCTGAAATGGTAGGA
>JABAHP010002377.1_pt1 | contig 12513 bp, 14 predicted proteins | sample 7062081 | NCBI WGS metagenome assembly JABAHP01 (sample SAMN14534357, study PRJNA622989) | marine sediment metagenome | biome: marine biome [ENVO:00000428]; feature: marine pelagic biome [ENVO:01000023]; material: deep marine sediment [ENVO:00002113] | place: India: Gulf of Kutch | collected... | reverse complement strand
CCGACACAGAAACTTCGATTGGTTTCTGAGCTGTGACAGTGATATTCTGCCTGTGACGCCCGGATGGCCCGGACTGCTCGTGGATTGTTACAAGGCCATTCCGCGTGCCGGGATGGTGTCGGTCGAGTATGTGAACAACGGCAACAGTCCGATGCCGCATCAGCCAAAGAGTCTGATGCTGAGGGTGCGTGGAACAAAGTTCAGGTTCTGCTGGGGCGGTCAAGTTGCCGGGGGATGTTTTGTAACTGAGGCGTCGGTGTGGCATCATGTGGGATATCGGTGTTCAGGGGTGTATGGAGGTGTAGACGGTCTTTTTCGTCTCGGTGTAGCGGAAGCACTTGAGAGGAAGTGCGGCTATGTGCGTGGCGTTGTGGCGGAGCACTTGGACGACAGGAACGAGAATCGTGGCTACCATCGGTGGAAGGTAGCCATTCAGTCGAAGATAAAGGTGCTCTCGCCGTTGGCGAAGGCGTCCGAATTGGGCAATGAAAGGGGATACTGGGATTGAGCATGTTCCTGTTCAGAGTTGCTCATACGGATGTAACTTTCGGTGAATCTCTGATGCCGAAAATGAAGCGTATCCAGCAATCAGTGATGAACGAGGCTGATTGGTTCGGATATGTTTGTCGAGGCATGCGNNTTGACAAGGTCGTTTGTGCGATGACAATCGAGGGCGATGTTCGGAAGCAGGCTCTCGAAGTCACCAATGGGGTTGATTACGTTGTTATTAGTGAGAATGTATTTAGGAAGCTCGCTTGTAAGGCGGATGTCGTTTTTCAGAGGGGAAAGCCTGTTGACTACGTGCCCCCACCGACACGTACGTCTCTCTATTATGCTGCCGGAGCGAGAATGTCCGCCGCGCGTCAAAAGACATGGACGCGGGTGCTCATTTGTCGTGGGAAGCCGTCAGGGAACGAACGTAAGTGGGTCAAGGGCGTCAGTTCGGATTTCTGGGATGCGCGACGCGAGGAGCCTGTTTATGACTTCGTGGCTGTCGGGCGGCGCGGAAAGAACGTACAGATTATCAAGGAGGTGGCACGGAAGTACCCATCAAGGAAAGTGGCTGTCATTGGGTGGCCGAGAGCTTCGTTTAAGGAGCCGAATGTGTACTGGATGGGAATTCGGAAGCCGGAGCATATCAGGGATGTGATAGCGCGTTCCAAGTGGGCCATCCTGCCGCTGTGTCACAGGCGAGAGGGTTTCCCGTCGCGAGTCCAGCTTGAGTTCGCCATGATGGGCATACCGTGCATCCACAACGGCTGGCTCGATATAGACGGCTATTACGCCACAAAACTGACTGCCTCTCGGTTCGGAGAGGAAGATTTCGACTCATGGCAGAAGCGCAGACCGAAGATTGCCCGGTATGCGAGGCGCAAGTTCGACGCAGCGGTCTCGTTGAAAAGTCTGAACGAGATACTAGATGAGGTGATGTGAGAGATTGTCTCTTCGTATGGGTGCCAAAGGTAGCAGGCAGCAGCATCTGCCGGGCTCTTTCTGTGCATGGCATGAAGAAGCTGAACAACAATCCGTCAGCGTTCAAAGGAAGAGGTTCCGTTACATTCGGACATTGGAGTCCTGATGCTGTGAAGAAAAAATTTGTGTCGAAGGAGTATTGGGAGGAAGCGTACAGAGTCGCATTCGTACGAAACCCGTGGGACAGGATGGTCTCACTGTTCTGTTACTGGAAACACATTACATCTGTTGGTAAGAAAGTGCATCCGGTTATAGCGGCGACCGCAAAGATGTCGTTCAAGGAGTTCTGCCTCAAGTTAGCGGAGTGGGACGCGATTCCGACTTCCCTGAATGGACGTTCGGAGGGTATTTATCAGGCATGCTCGCAGGTTCTGTGGGCAGGGGACAAGGAGGGATTGAATTTCGTCGGACGGTATGAGAGCCTTCAGGACGATTTTAGTCGCCTGTGTGGTTGCCTTGGGGTAAAGGCGAAGTTGCCGCATGAGAACAGTGGCTATCATAAGCACTATATGAAGTTCTATGATGAGGAGACGGCCCGGATTGTGGGCGAGCTCTACAAGGATGACGTGGAAAGGTTCGGGTACGAGTTCAAATGAAGATAGCATTCAATCTGCATGACGTGGGCGCAGGGAACAACGGTGGCACACGAACCATCTTCCTGAGTGCCATAGAGCTCGCGAGGCTCGGCATTGAGGTTGAAGTGTGGGCCGAGAATCCCAATGAGTTTACATGGTTCGAGTTGCCGGAAGACGTTCCGTTCGTCGTCAAAAAGAGCATTCATGACCATGGACCCGTGGATGTGCTGGTGGCTACCGGCGCAGCATCGGTGTCGTCCACCGTGGCCTTTGAGAAGAAGGGAAAGGGACTTTATTGGATACGCGGTATCGAATTGTGGGCGATGCCGAGGGAGAAGCTCGTTGCCGGGTACCGGTCTGGTCTGACGCTCATGGCTAACTCGACATGGGCAGCCAAGTGGGTTCATCGAAAGTCAGGCGTTCCTTGTAAAATCGTCAGGCCCGGTTTGGAACTGGGCATCCTAGAGCCGCCACCCAGCATCGAAGACAAGCCAGTAGTTCTTGGAGCGCTGTACAGTTCCAAGCCGCACAAACGCGCAAAGGATATCCGGAAGCTTTTCGCGCGGGCCAAGAAGGAGCTCGGTATCGAAACGTGGGTCTTATCCAACGAGCCGGTGCCGAACGACTTTCCTTCGGACATGGCATTCGTTCAGCCAAGCGGGGACGAGAAGAAGGAGATGTATCAGCGTGTCAACATCTGGCTGGCCACGACGGATTTGGAGGGGCTTCATCTGCCGCCGATGGAGGCAGGATTGTGTCATTGCGCGCTAGTGGCTCATGGTGTGCCGTCAGCAGGCATGGAAGATTACGCCGTTCAGGGCAAGACGGCGCTCGTCTATGAGAGCGGCAATTTGGAGCAGGCGTTCAGCCACATTGCGAAGTTGGCTCGTGACAAGGATTTCCGGGACAAGTTGTCGATTCGTTTTCGGAGGCATCTTGTCGAGAACATAGGTTCTCGCGAGCGCAATATGCTCGACTTCATTACCCGGTTCATGCCGGGCGCTCGGAAAGACGTGCGTAAGCGTATTGCTAAGAAGAATCGTGCGCCGACGCCCGGAGAGCAGTCGTTGTTGAACTACACTCCGGCATTTCGGAACGAGGCAGGCATCTCCGATTGGCCCAAGAAACAGGTGGCACCCTTCGAGCGACTGATGGCTGAATTGAAGGTGTCCAAGAATGAACCTGTTCTTGATATGGGCTGCCGCACAGGCGTGTTCATGGGCGAGTTGCTCAAACGTGGCTGGCAGACAGTTATAGGCATTGACATATGTTCCCCGTTCATTGAGAAAGCCAGAAGCAAAGGGCTCAAGACCTTTATGATGCGCGCGGACGGAACCACTTTCCCTCCAGAGTCGTTTGGCGTCATTTGGTCGCGACATTTACTGGAGCACGTGACCGACCCCTTGGCAGTGGTAACCGAGCAGTTGCGATTGCTGAAGGCTGGCGGTGTGATTGTCAATCAGTTCCCCGTGGACCCCAACGAGGTAAAGCATCTCTCGCTGAGTACGCCGGAGGCCGAGCAGGAGTTTGGCCGGAACCTCGTTGAGTGGGCGGCAACGAACGAGGTGCAAATCTACTTCTACGGACATAGTGCGAAGAAAGGCTTCATTCCGCAGGAGGTACGGAAGGGCTCGGAGATGCTGGTCGTGGTAAGAAAATGAGAATGGTATTCTTGAGAGGTGCGGTGCCTCCTGCATCGGAGCATCCGGAGAAGCTGGAGTACAGTGATGTCTCTGAATGCGAGGATATGTGGACACAACTGTTTTACACGCTTCTGCGCCACAGTGGTTCGACCGGCGAGTTGCTGTATCAGGGAGGCGAGCGTGTGCGTCAGTTCGGGCAGTTTACGGAGAGATGGGTTCCGAGGCTTGCCGACTATCAGCCCATGCTTGGTCCGGATGTCATTATCTGTCGGGGCGGTTTTGACTGGTATGATTCGTTTGTGTCGGCATTCTCGAAGGCGTTCAAGGTCTATTACGGTGCCGGTGAGAGATTCTTCCCTCCGGGCTTTAGCAGTTATGACATGTTTTTGGTTGATACTCCTGAACAACAAAGGGCTGTTCAGGCAAAGACGAAAGCCAAGGTCGAGTTGCTCGTCAAGCCAGCAGCGGCTCTGTTCGCGCCTGTAGAGACAGAGAAGGAGTATCACGTGTGTTTCATGGCGAATGCAACGGGCGCTGCCTTTAAGGGGCATGAGTTGTTTATTGAGGCGATGGCCGGAAGCTCTCTCAAGGTGATGGCCCTCGGTAATACCGACCAAAGGTTCATCGACATGGCCAAGAAGCGAGATGTCAACGTAAAGTGGGGCGGCTGGAGTTTGCGGAAGCATTTACCGGCTAAGCTGTCGAGGTGCCGGGTAGGTGTTTGCTGTTCGACAAGGAAAGACTCGTGCCCAAGAGTTATTCCGGAGTATTTGGCTTGTGGGTTACCTGTGGTTATCACCGAGGATGTGCATGTTTGGCGCGAGAAGTATGTTGCGCCGCAGACCGGGGTGGTGGTGCCGAGAGGTGATATACGAAAGGGTATCAAGGCTTTATTGGCCCGATGGGACGATATGAATCCGAGGGCTTACTATGAGGAGCATCTGTCTATGGCAGCGTCGGTGTCGGCTCTGTGGAAGGCGATAAGAAAGGCGATGTGACGAGGGTACTCATAGTGGGGTTCCAGCGAAGCGGTACGACGCTTTTAAGGCGTCTGTTTTGCCAGCATCCCGATGTGGGATATGTGATTCATGAAGGGCGTTTGCTTCTTCAGGCAGACACGAAGAAGGGCGTTCTTCGTGAAGCCACAAGAATCATGCGGAAGATAGGTATTCAGTGGGACGTAGAGCGTGACACATGGGGAGACAAGGTGCCTTTCTGCGCACCGACAGCAGACAGTGCGGCATCATACTGCCGGAGATGGAAAGCCATTTTCGGAGAGGCAGCCCGAATTGTGACAATTGTGAGGCATCCTTACGACATAGCGATGTCCTCAAAGAGGCTTTTCAAGCAGCGACCCCTCCGGATACTTGGGATGCAACAGACGTTTATTCCGGAGCTTCTGGAGTACGTCTCCGGTGAATCTCAGGCTATGGTGGTGAAGTTTGAGGAGCTTTGCCGGGAGCCGGAGCCGACGTTGCGGGAAGCATTTGAGTTCTGTGGGCTGAGGAGGCAGGGAGCCGCAAAGAAGGTGGCTCTGTCTGGAAAAGCCGAGCTGCGATACTTCGATGGCATTGAGCCTAGCCGGGCGTTCGCCTACAAGCGTTCAGGCAAGCCGAAGGGTACTTATGACCTGACCGAGCTGCTTGACGCGATGAATGAAGTTCCGGGACCGAGGTACAAACCATGAAACTATTACTGGTGCATGGAGAAGGACTGGGGAACATAGTTGAGGCTCTCCCTCTCATCCGGACGCTGGAATGTGCCGGACATGAGGTAGACGTGGCTCTCGCGAAGACGTCATTCGGCTTTCGGGAAAATGTGTTGGTGGGTCGTGCGGTCTACTGTCCGGATGAGGATGTCCCAGAGCGACCATATGACGGCAAGATTGTGACAATCTGGGGGCAGATTCACGGCAAGAATGTGACACCGGGGCTAAAGGTGCTCAACAATATGCGCAGTCAGCAGATGCGTACGGATGCCTCTGAGGTGTCTGTCTACTTGAATGCCGCCAAAGACCTTGGAGTCGAGAAAGAGCAGTTCGATTGTCGAGACATGTTGGGATTCGACGAGCCGGAAGAGATTTTCGATGTGGTGCTGTCGAACGGCTACAACTGGAAGATGGGCGACCTGTGGACGGCCAAGTCATGGCTGCACTACGAGGCTCTAGCCGCCAGATTGACGGGAACGGGTCTGAGCGTCTGTTCTGTGGGTGTTCAGAGGGAATACATACCCGGAACAGTCAACATGACGGGTATCGGTCTGAGAGCAACGCTAGGGCTCCTCAGGAGGGCTAGAGTAGTCGTGTCAAACGACTCCGGGTTCTATCATTGTGCGTCCGCTATGCGGACACCGACGGTTGTGCTGTTCACCTTTACGAGCGTGAAGAAGAACTATGACCCAAGGTTTCACAAATCGGCGCTTGCCGTGGCGCGCGATGACGTGAGGTGTCGGGCTGATTGTCATGCCAAGATGCGGTGGAAGAAATGCTCGACCGGATTTCGTTGTCGCAATGCAGCTCCGGAGGACGTGTATTGCGCAGTAAGAGAGATGATGAGGAGCGTGAAATGAGCGTAACAGAGAGTGAAGGCGTGGCGGTGCTTCCTCCGGAGGCAAGGAAGCAGGAAATTCCCTATCTGGTGGTACTGTGGATGCTGAATGCCGCAGTTCACGAGAACTATCGGGGAGAGGACGGCGTGGCTCTGGAGCTGGATGGTAAGTTCTATCCGATGAGTCGTGTTGACTACGAGACCGTGCGCGGCATTGGAACGGAGATTGCCGGGGAGTATGGCGGTCATATGCGCTCCCCACGAGAATGGATGCTGGTCCATCGAATAGCCTGTCAGAAGCTGGGTGTTGCGGATACTGACCCTATGCTTCGGGGTAGAAGCGTAGTCATGCTCAAGGATAGGGGAGGAGCCGGATACTGGCGTATGGTGTTGCCTTCCAAGTACTTAGGACGGAGACTTTCAGGGGCATTTCGTATCGACGTTACGGCTGCCGAGGTCAAGTTTGAGCACTTGTTGGAGTATGACACGGTGTTCGTGCAGCGGCTTCACGACTGGGAGTCGTACTATGTTTTGGAGAAGCTCAAGAAGGCCGGGAAAAGAATCGTCTATGATATGGACGATGATATTTTCAGCTTAACGCCGGACAATCCGGCGTTCCATGTCATTAGCCGAGACAATCAGCAAGCGGCAGTGGCGTGCATGAAGCTCGCCGATGATGTGACAACGACCACGGATGTGCTTGCGGACGGTCTTTCGCAGGTGACGGGCAGGCTTCCTGAAGTCATTCCGAATGCCCTGGACACTCAGGATGGCTGGAATGCGACCGACCAGTGTGGGAGCCCGGATGGTCACAAGCGCATCTTCTGGCAGGGCTCTGCGACGCATGACGCTGACTGGGAGGTCTGTATCGAGGCTGTAGATAGGGCAATGCAGAGGCACGAGGAGCTGCGGCTGGTCATTCTCGGATACTTGCCGAAGGCTGTCCAACAGCGTGTGAAATTGCCCCATTGGAAGGGCAAGGTCGAATATGTGGGGTTCAGCGACCCGGAGACGTACTTTGACCTTATCAAGCACATTAGGGCGGAAGTGGGGTTGGCTCCTCTGACATCGAGTAACTTCAATCGGAGCAAGAGTCCCATCAAGTGGCTGGAGGCCACGCTCATCGGGATGCCTGTCGTGGCTTCTCAGGGACATCCGTACTCGGACGTGATAGACGACGGCAAGAGCGGGAGGCTCGTAGCTGGGAGCCCTGACGAGTGGTTTGAAGCTATCGAGGGTTATCTGACGAACGCGGACAGTCGTCGGATAGCTATCGAGGCGTCACGTATCGTGGCCAATGAGTGTTTTGATATCAACAAGGTGGTGAAAGAATGGCAGGAAGTGCTTCTACCAGAGTAAGCAAGAATCCTCTCGTTTGTGCCAAAAATGATTGTACTTTGTGCAGCATGGCTGAAATGGACGTTCCGGATAACTGCGAGTATGCCATCCTGCACCTTCTGGAGACCGAAGAAAGCGGTTTCTTCCAGCGTCCAAGGCAGTCCGGGAAAACTACGGTCCTCGTCCGGATGGCCAACATGGTCGCTGAAAGGGGTAGAAGAGCATACTACATCGCCATGAATGTGGTCGCGATTGAATTCTTGAGAGGCCAGTTACATCCGGATGTGGTGACTATGTCGAAGCACAATGCGGATAAAAGGCTCCGTGGAATGGGGTCGGGCTGGGTGTTCGTGGACGAGGTACCGCCGGAGGAGCTGCCTCCGTGGCTGTTGGTGGGGGCAGGCCGCCATCGGCTTGTAACAGGCTTTTATACGTGATATTTCTTTGATATTTCTCCATTGGTGGAGGTGAGAGATGTTCAGAATATATGCGGCTTTTAGGAAGATATTGGCGGTCAGCCCCAATGACATCACCTTGGGATATGTGGCGAATGACGCCATCGAGAGCTTCATTATTCCCGGAATGCGTGTCCGCATGGAGCGTGTTTCTCCTGAGGAGGCAGAGGAGATTCAGGCTCAGATTGAAGAATGGCAGGACTATGCCAATCCAAGAAGCAGAAACGGCCAAGTCTTCAACAAGATTGCTGCGCAGGTCATGACATCATTCCAGCGGAGCTTCGGAGCTTCGGATTACGATGCTGAGGATGTGTCGCAGAAGCTGGCTGAGAATCTGTACAAGCGTAAACGACACTTGGTGAAGAAGCACTTCTCGCAGTTCATGCGAAAGACGCCGTCGGATATGGTCAAGTTCTGGCCCCGGTTCATAACGCTTCAGGCGAAGACAATATGGCGTACCTATTTGACGGAGCGGGGTCGTATCCAGCGCGAGTTGCCGTCCGAGGAGCGGGAGGACGGAGATGAAGACTCGTTGGTGGAGCGGCTGGAAGACCCTAAGGTTTCTCTGGAGACCATTTTGGAGCGAGACCTTATCGAGGAGATGACGCGATTTGTGGTGCCCAAGATTCGCAGTAACGAGCGCATGATGGCGCTTTACAGAACATTTATTTCAAAGATTCTTCAGAGGGCCGAGAAGGTCACCATGGCTCGCGATGTTTATCCGGAGCTCATTGAGGAGTTCGGGACGAAGGTCAGCCAATGGAACAGGATGTGGAGTGACCTCAGAAAGATAATTGCTGATTTTTTCAAGAAGGAGCTCAATGTTACGTTGCCTCAGAGCGTGAAGAGAAAGCTCAATATTGCCTCGGCAGACTTCCTGACCATGGAAACTCTACGAAGGCGTTTGGCGGCGTGGGTGCTGTCAGGAATTGCGTGACTTCGGTCGCGAAAGTATAAACGGATATGCCATTCTACGACTATCTCTGTCGTGAGTGCGGTGTGGAATTCGAGAAGTTCCACAGTATGCAGCACAAAGAGCCGGTGCCGTGTGAAGAGTGCGGCTCGACTAACACTTCTAAGATTCCCTGTGCGTGCGGAATCATCGTACGCAATACCGGGGTGGTACGGGCCTCTGGCGACCGTATGCGCCGTCGAGCGGATGCAAAACAAGACCTCGTTGAGAATCATGGAGTTGAAAATCTCACGCCTGTACGCGGAAATACCTTTGAGTCGGCGTATAATGACATAAAGGCTACGGGTACCCTTACTCGTGACCGCATGCAGGCTAAGCGCGAACAGAACGAAAAGAGAGTGAGGAAGAAGCAGAAGGAATGGTTGAAAGGGGCAAGAAAGAGGACGCCTGAACGGGCGCGCGTCAAAAAGGAAAAGAAGGCGCAAGAGGCAGCCGCCAAGCGAAAGATAGTGATGTAAGTAGCGGAGGGACAGATATGTCGTACGAGCTTCCGACCCATTACCAGCAGTTCATCCATCTCAGTCGTTACGCACGATGGTTGGATGGGGCCAAGAGGCGAGAGACATGGGAAGAGACGGTGGACCGGTACATTGACTACATGTGCGGCCACCAATGCAAGCGCAAGATACCGTCCGGAGTTAAGAGGCAGCTCAGAGAAGCCATCCTGAATCTCGAAGTGATGCCGTCGATGCGCTGTCTGATGACGGCAGGCCGTGCACTGGAGCGCGACAATGTTGCGGCGTACAACTGTTCATACACGCCCGTGGACAACATTGTAACGTTCGATGAGATGTTGTATCTGCTCATGTGTGGGTGTGGCGTCGGATTCAGCGTCGAACGTCAGTTTATTAAGCGGGAAGGCATGCCTCCCGTCGCCGATACGCTCAGGCATTCCAAGACAGTCATTGGGGTGGAAGATTCCAAGCTCGGATGGGCAAATGCTTACCGGGAACTCGTTTCCATGCTGTACCAAGGTCGCGTTCCAAACTGGGACGTGAGCGATATTCGTCCGGCGGGCTCACGCCTCAAAACTTTCGGGGGACGGGCGTCTGGTCCGGGACCACTCGTTGACCTGTTCGAGTTCACTGTTGAGACCTTCAAGAACGCAGCCGGGCGACGCCTTCAGTCCATCGAGTGTCACGACCTCTGTTGCAAGATTGCACAAATAGTCGTGGTCGGAGGCGTACGCCGGAGCGCATGCATTTCGCTGTCCAATCTCTCTGATGAGAGGATGAGGCATGCGAAGGCTGGCAACTGGATGGACGTTACGCCGTGGCGCAGGCTGGCCAACAACTCGGCATGCTATACCGAGAAGCCGGAAATGGATGCGTTCATGCGGGAGTGGTACTCGCTGTTCGAGTCGAAATCCGGCGAGCGAGGCATCTTCAATCGTGTGGCTGCCCGGAGGCAGGTGGAAAGATTCGGCAGGAGAAAGCTTCAGGACGCCCAAGGCAATGACTGGGAGTGGGGTTGTAACCCGTGTTCTGAAATCATCATGCGTCCACAAGGCTTCTGCAATCTTACGGAAGTGGTCGTCAGGCGTGATGACACAACCAGAGACCTAATGCGGAAGGTGAGGCTGGCAAGCATTCTGGGCACGATGCAGGCCACGCTGACAAACTTCCGGTACATCAGAAACTCTTGGACGCAGAACGCAGAAGAAGAAAGACTGTTGGGAGTGAGCCTCACGGGTGTGATGGATTGCGAACTCACGAATGGGCAGAAGGGTCTGAAGGAGACAGCCAAGCTGCTCCACAAGCTGCGACATCAGGCCGTCAAAACAAACAAGGATTGGGCCGAAAAACTCGGTATTGCGCAGGCGGCGGCTGTCACGTGCAACAAGCCGTCAGGCAATGTGAGTCAGCTTGTAGACTGCTCTAGTGGCGTGCATGCCAGACATTCGCGACAGTACATTCGTACCGCTAGGGCCGACAAGAAAGACCCGTTGGCCCAGTTGATGGTGAAGATGGGGTTCCCGCACGAGGATAACATCACAAACGTGAACCAGTGGGTCTTTTCATTCCCCATTCAAGCGCCTCATAACGCTCTTACCAGAGACGACCTCTCAGCGGTGGAGATGTTGGAGATATGGAAATGCTATCAGGACAATTGGTGTGAGCACAAGCCGTCGTGCACCATCAATATTCGTGAACACGAGTGGCTTGATGTCGGCGCGTGGGTGTATCGGCATTTCGATGAGGTAAGCGGCATTTGCTTTATGCCTCACACGGGCCACGTCTACAAGCAGGCTCCCTATCAGGAATGCTCCGAGAGAGAGTATCACAAGGCTCTCAAGGCAATGCCAAAGGACGTGGACTGGAGTCAACTGAGCGAGTTTGAGGATGACGACTCGTCGGTGAACTACGGTGAATTGGCTTGCTCGGCAGGAGAATGCGAATTAGTAGACATAGATAACAGTTGACGAGTTCGCACGTCATTGTTATTCTGCCAATAATGAGGATATAGACCGAAAGGAGGCAGGATGAGGCGTGCGAAAGATTATACCGGACAGAGGTTCGGAAGATTGGTTGTTATTGAGCCAGTTGAGGGAGTGGGGGCCAAATGGGTGTGCAGATGTGACTGCGGCGGCCAGAAAATCATACAGTCGTCACACCTTAATGCGCGTATTGGGCTTCATTGTGGATGTTCCAATCCAAAAATAAAAGACTTACATGGCAGAGTATTTGGTAAACTTAAGGTTTTATCTCGTCATTCATCGACCCGTAATGGGCATGCAAGATGGTTATGTCTTTGTGAGTGTGGGGCGCAAGTAACCGTTCTGTCTACACATTTGATTCAAGGTAATACGAAATCATGTGGTTGCGCTAAGCCTGTTTTTGGTAATCGTGTTTGGAAGAAAGGAAGTGACCACCCGCAATGGAAAGGGTGTGGCGAGATAACGGGACAGTTTTGGAGTGGGATTGTTAGAGGGGCCGATGGCTCCAAGAGAAGGCGCAAGATACCAATGACAATTACAATAGATGACGCTTGGGATTTATTTCTTAGGCAGAATCGCAAATGTGCCCTCACTGGCTTATTGTTGTTGCTCCCTACTCGACTTGTAGACCGTCGAGGGAACGCATCTCTTGACCGGATTGATTCGTCGAAGGGATATGTTCATGGGAATGTTCAGTGGGTGCATAAAGACATTAACAAAATGAAAAACACGTTGAGCCAGTCGCGATTCGTTGAGATGTGTTGCCTTGTGGCCCAGTGCTCGGCAGGAGAGTCGTGTGAGATGGTAGACTTAACGAGACCGACGGAGTAGGCATGGGACAATTCGAGTTCAAAGACTGCGAAGTAGTGCGCATGAAGCTGGCTGACTTAAAGCCTGCCGAATACAATCCTCGCCGGATGACGGACAAGGCATTCGACGGACTCGGTCACTCCATCGACAAGTTCGGTCTGATGGTTCCCATCGTCTGGAATCGTAACAGCGGCAACATTGTCGGAGGCCATCAAAGGTTCAGGTATCTTGTTGAGACTGGTGAGATAGAAGCGGACGTCGTT
>JABAHP010017785.1_pt2 | contig 12545 bp, 12 predicted proteins | sample 7062081 | NCBI WGS metagenome assembly JABAHP01 (sample SAMN14534357, study PRJNA622989) | marine sediment metagenome | biome: marine biome [ENVO:00000428]; feature: marine pelagic biome [ENVO:01000023]; material: deep marine sediment [ENVO:00002113] | place: India: Gulf of Kutch | collected... | reverse complement strand
GACTAAGACTACCGTTAGTGGCCGGTGCCTTGGAAAGTGCGAACACACGTGGGCAAGCATCCCTCGCGGACCCCTCGAAACCGGGGGATCGACCCGCGTAGGCGTAGCTGAGAGCGCCAGAATCGTGCCGTACGTCCACGGCGCGCCGCCGATCCGCCTGAGTAGAGGGGGGAGGGGGGAGAAAGGGCCGTAGAGAGCGAATACGGGCTTCGTACCTAAGATCGACCTAACATTTGGGGGCCGGGGTGAAACTCGAAGATATCCTTCAACTGGCCCGGATTTTGGGCCTCAAAACGCACGGCAAGGGGCGCGGGAAGAACATCCTACTCCAATGCCCGACCGCGCCTTACTCCGGCGAGCACGCGCACGCCGAAGACGTTGCGCCGTCGTGGAGCGTAATGATAGACGATACCGGGTATTCGGTTTGTAATTGTTTCGGGTGCGGGCGTCGGGGAACGCTGATCGGTTTCCTCGCGCGAGCTCAAAAAGAGTTCGGCGTGTTCGAGGAAGCTTTGGAGTTCGCGCGCCGCGTCGAGGTCTTCGATCTTCGAGCAAACTTCAAGCGTGCGATTGACGGGAGCGGGCGGAAGCGACCGCACACGTTTACGCACTTGAATTTTATTCGCGCGACCCAAACCCATATCCCGGCGTACGTGTTGAAGCGGGGGATCACGAAGCAAGAGGTCGGACAATGGATGATCGGACTCGACTTGTACGAACACCGCGCGACGTTTCCGATTTGGGATCGGGAGGGGAACGTCGTCGGCGTGATCGGGCGCACGGTCTTTGAAGACGTTGAACCGAAATACAAAGTCTACTACGACTTTTCTTCCAAGCATTATTTCCACGGCGAACACAAGCTCGACTTCACGTTCGACGAAGCCGTGCTTGTCGAAGGTCCGATTGATTCTGTAATCACGTCGCGCTACACGAAGAACGTGCTCGGACTCTTGGGCCTTCGTTCCATGAGCGATATAAAACGCGACAAGCTGAAACGCTGGTTCGATACCGTGACGTTTCTTCTCGACGCGGACGCGGCGGGAGATTTTGCAACCGTTCAGCTTGGGCTTTGGCTCGCGCCTGTCATGCGAATCTATGTTGCCTTCCTACCGCCGGGCCGCGACCCGGCGAACGCTCCGCACGACATTGGAACCGCTTTGAAGAATCGTGTTTTGTGGGATCGTTTGGGGCTTGACAACCGGAAGGTGATAGCATAAGATTTGAAGCACGTTGCGGCTCTTGGTAGCCGAAGAGATGCCTCTTTGTAGGCAAGTAACTTTCGGAGGATTCACAAATGGCGACACGCGGTTTGGGCAAATCACACGACGTACCTTCCGGCGGTGGGGTGCGTCCCCGTTTCGAGAGGCGCTTGTGGCTTCGGCCCGGCGACGAAACGGATATCGTCTTGTGCGACGATGTTAGCTACAACATTTACGAACACGCCATGTTTCTGAAAGGCGACAAGACGGCGGCGAAGATCAAAGTCACGTGCCTTTCGGACGAAAAGGACGGCGACCCGCAACGGTGTCGCCTGTGCAACGCGCAACTGAGGCACGACCTGATCGGGCGCACCTGGGTTGGGTTCCTGACCGTGATCGACCTCTCGAAGCGCACGTGGCAAAACCGGGAGATCACGCACGAAAAGCTCCTCATTCCCCTCGACAAAAAGATCGCCATGCGCCTCGACAAGCGCCGCGAAACGAAGGGCTCGCTCGTTGGCGCGCACTTCCACCTGTACCGCACGGACTCGAACGCCTCGCGCGTCGGCGACGATTGGGAGCTCATGGGGTTCAAAGACCTCAAAAAGTTCTTCGCCAAGTCGCCCCGCATCCCGGAGATCATCGAGTACAACAAAAAGCGCGACGGAACGATCCTGACTCCGGCGCAAGCGCGTGATTGGCTCGTTACGCCGTACGACTACGACGAAATCCTCGCGCACACGCAAAAGCGCGTGACGTACTTCCTCGCCTACCTGGGAATCGACGACCGCCCGAAGGACGGAGAGGAAGGCGCGGACGCCTCGACGGTCGTGGACTACGGCGACGGCGGCGGTGACTTCGCGGACGGCGCGGGCACGGACCACACGGACGACGGAGAGAGCGACGCCGACGCGAAGCCGAAGGGCGGAAAGAAAAAGGGCGTGAAGAAAAAGGGCGGCAAGAAAAAGAGCGCGAAGAAAAAAGGACCGCGCAAAAAGGGAATCCGGAAGTAGCAATCCCTTCGTCTACGGGGCGTCCGCGTTTTCGTGCGCGGGCGCTCCGGGACGTTTTTATCCTATGACGCTTGCAAACGAAATTCTCGATTCTCCGTGGGTTGCCGTCGATACGGAAACGGAGGAAGGAAAGCCGCCGTGTAAGGCGGGGCTTCGCGGGGTTTCCCTCGCTTGGGGAGAGCCCACGAAGCCGGAAGGACGCTATTGGAGTTTCGAGGAAGACGCGAGCGCGTGGAAGACCTTTCACAAGACCATCCTTGGACCCCTCTTCGAGAACACGGAAGTTTGGCTCCCCTTTTGGAACGCATCTTTCGATCTTCAAGTCTTTGGTGCGCGCAAGATCGTCCCTGCCGGAACCGTGATTGACGGAATGATGCTTTCCTACCTCATTGACGAAACGAATCGACACGCGCTCAAAGCTTGCGCGAAGCGTTCGCTTGGGGTGAAAACGGCGCTGACTTACAAGGAAACCCAAAGGGAAGTAGACGCCGTTTGGAAGGAAGGGCAAGCGCGAATCAAAGAGCTGAAAGAAGCGGCGTGGAAGCTCTACAAAGAGCATCGACTGAGATCGGAAGACGAAGAGGTTNNGCGCGCGGCCATGACGCTCCCGCCGAAGATGAGAAAGAAAGACGTGCTCGAAGCGGCGGACCGGTACATACGCCCGCGCCTCGAAGTGGTCTACGCGGAGCGGCGCAAAGACTTGTTCGAGGAATACGCAACGAACGATGCGCTATGGACGATGCGCTTGACGCACCTGTACTACAAGGAAGTTCGGAAACGAAAGCTCGACGACCTGTTTTGGGATTTGGAAATGCCGGTCGTCAAGGTGCTCGCGTCGATGGAAACGCGCGGCGCACGAATGAATACTGAAATTCTGAGAAAGCTTCAACGGGCTTACCAAAAAGAGATCGACAAGGCGACGGCGGCGATTGCGGAAGAGTGCGGAGAAGACTTCAATCCTGGCTCGCACGTGCAACTCAAAAAACTCTTTTGGAAAGATATGGGAATCGAACCGCCGCCGTGGGCGTGGTCGAAGGCAAACATCAAAAAGGGCAACACCGGAGTCGAGTACGCCTCGACGGACGAATCGGTTTTGAAGTGGCTCGCGGAAGAGCACGAAGTCAAGATCGCCACGGCGCTCTTGCGTCTTCGTAAACTCAACAAAATGCACGGCACGTACGTCGAGCCTCTTTTGGAGCGCGCCATTATCGACCCGGACAACCGGATACATTGTTCGTTCAATCCGGTGGGCACGCCAAACGACCGTCTTTCTTCAAGCGATCCGAACCTACAAAACATCCCGCGCCCCGGCACGACGGAAGCGATCTTGAAAAACGCTCCATCGTTGCGGAGCGCGTTCATTCCGGCGGAAGGGTACACGTTCCTCAATCCCGACTTCTCTCAGATCGAATTGCGCATCCTCGCGCACATTACGCAAGACCCCGTTTTGCTCGCGGCCTACCGTCATTGGAAGTGCTACACGTGTGGCGCGGAAGGCGAAACCGATACGGTCATGCACTACTGCCCGGAGTGTTGGGCCGATGTTGTCGAGGCGAAGGGTTCGGAAGAGATTTCGTCCGGGTTCGTGCTTGGAAAAGATATCCATTGGGAAACCGCCGTCGCCACCGGTCTTGTGGATTTGTACGGACCGGTCGAGGGGAGATACAAAGCGAAGAACGTCAATTTCGGTTTGATCTACGGCATGTTTCCGAAGCTCCTGGCGAAGATGATTAAGGTGCCTCTCGAAGAGGCGCAACTGATCCACCGTCGATTCTTTTTGAAATACGAACGTGTCCGCGCGTTCCACCTTTGGGTTGAGCAAAAGCTTATCGAGCGCGGGTACTTCACTTTGCTTAACGGGCGTCGTCGTCACTTCCTTCGGGAGCGCCAGCTTTATAACGCCGGACAAATCCCTGATTGGAAATGGTCGGGCGTCGTGCGCGAAGCCGTCAACTCCATCATTCAAGGCGGCGCGGCAATCCTAATGAAGTACGCCATGCGCGATATTAACGCGGAGATCGAAACCGGCGAGTACGACGACACGGGAATTATCCTTCAAGTCCACGACGAATTGCTCATTGAAACGCCGGACGACTTCGTGAAGAAAACCGCGAAGATGGTTCAAGACAAGATGGAGCACGTGAAACAGCTCCGCGTTCCCATTATCGCCGAAGTCCCTACGATGAAAGCGTGGCATGAAGCGGCTTAAAACAAAAAAGGTTGCGTGGCTTGGGAAGATGTTGCGCGTTCGGAAGGACGCGCTTGGGGGAAAGCTCTACGCCCGGATCAGGGGATCGCTGACTCTACGCAAGCGCGAGTTCGGCGGGGAAAACACGGAGAAAAAGGCGTACATGGAAAACAATACTTTCGTGTGGCTCCCGCGCTGGTTCGGAAAGCGCGTGCTCGCCCGCGAAGGTTTCGAGATCGTTGACAAGCGTGTGGACGGAGCGGCGGTCGATATGGAGTTCACCGCGCAACTTGGCGTCCCTCCCTTTCCATCTCAACAGCCGAAGCTCGTTGAGGCCGTCGTGAACGGCGTAAGGCAAAACGGGTTCGGCGGATTCGGCGTTGCTCCGTGTGGAACGGGAAAGACTGTCATGGGCGCGGCGATTGCGGCGGCGTTCGGACGCTCGACTCTTGTGATCGTCCACCGCGCGCACTTGTTGAAACAATGGGAAGAGGCGTTCGAGAGTTTCACGCGCGTCGGCGGGAAGCGCGTACGAACCGGACTCGTTCGGAGCAATTCGTGTGATTACGGGCCGCGCTTCCCCGTTAGCGTCGGGATGCTCAAATCCCTCGCGGAGCGCGACTACCCGGAAGAGTTCTATTCGTCCTGGGGTTTGATCCTCATTGACGAAGTGCATCATATCCCGGCGCGAACATGGTTGGAGGCCGTCGCAAAATTCGACGGACGTTACTTCGTGGGGCTGACAGCAACGCTTCGGCGAAAGGACGGCCTTCAACCTATTTTTGATTACACGCTTGGGCCGGTGTTCTACCGGCTTACAAGAGATCAAATACAAGCGGAAGCCGTGTTCTATCCACTCTACTTTTTGGGATCGACGGACTATCTCTACACGGCGGGTATGTTGAACCGGACGCTCGTTGAGAAGAGGTTGGCGAACCTCGAAAGTCGGAACCGTTTGATCGCCGAAGAAATCACGAAGGCGGTCGAACAGGGACGTAAGCGGATCATGGTTTTCTCCGGGACGCGGATTCACCTTGCAAACATCTTCGATCAGCTCGCGCCGAAGATGCAAAACAAAGCGGGGTTCTACATCGGCGCGAGGAAGGACGAAGAGCTCGAAAAGGTGAAGGGCAAGAGGATCATCCTTGCGACCTACCAAATGGGCGACGAAGGCTTGGATATCCAAGACATAGATACGGTCATGCTGGCGACGCCGCGCCCGGACGTTGAGCAACCGGTTGGCCGTGCGTTTCGTTTCTACGTCGAGAAGCGAGCGCCTATCATCGTCGATTTTGTGGATTGCCTCATAGGGCTTGTCAAGTGGGGCGAGAGGCGGCGTCTTCAATACTTGCGAATGGGAGTGACGGTGAAGAACCAGCTTCCGACCGCGCGGAGATAAACATGGCGAAGAAAACGAAAAAGGGAAAGAAAAAGGCCGTCAAAAAGAAGGCGGGAAGAAAGAAGAAAAAGGCCACGAAAAAGAAACGACGTGGACGGCCAAAGAAGTACGAGAGCAAGGAAATACAAGAGAAGACCCAACGGNNAACAAGTATTGGGATGGGCGAAAGACCTTGACGCCTCGACTCGTTCGCATCGGCGGCGTTCCCGTCAAGGTCTACTCTACGGGCGTGTTGGGGCGCATGGCGACGCGCACAATGCCCACGATCCGCCGTTGGATTTCAAACCGGGTGATCCCCGGTTTCTCTTGGAAAGACGACTACGGGCGGTACTGGTTCTCCCTCGACTTTTGCAAGGCGGTGAAAGCCGCCGTCGAGCGCGTCTATCTGATCGACGGACGTTGCACGGGAAGCACGCTCCGCTCGCTTATCGTCGAAGAATTAGCGCACGGGAAAATTCCTTGGAGAGCTTTCGATGAAAAAAGGAATCAAAAAAACAAAGCCCGCAAAAAAGGCCGCAAAAAAGGCGGCAAAAAGAAGTGACGTGAAGCGGGACGGGAAGATCGTCAAGACGGATACGGTGATCGTCGAGATTCGGCGGACGGGCGAGCCCACGGAGAAAGCCGAACACGTCGAAGCCGTCGTCTTCCCGGAGGGCGTTCCGCTCGCGCAAGTCGGCGTCGAAGTCAATCGCTCGAAGGAAATCCGAAAGAATGATTGGTTCGGCGTGCGCTTCACCACAACGAGAAACACGGTGGATACGGACGCCGCCGTGAACCAGAAACGTCAACAAATTTTCGACGAAAGCTTGGATCAGATTAACGACCTGATTTCCAAGGCTATTCGGGGAGAGCTGGAATGACAATTTGGATGCCGGAGAAGTACAGGATTCAAAAGGTTCTCGACGAAGCGAAGAAAAAGCCGGGAACCGATATGCAAGCCGTCTTGAAGCTCGAAGGCGGTCCGGGCTGGAAACAGCTAACGGACGAAAAGACGGGGCAACTTGTGAACACGTGGCAATTCCTTCACGAAAAGGGATACGGCTTCGTGACGAAGGTGAAGGGCAAGTTCGAGTGGGAAGCGAATCGCGGCGACCGGCCCCCCGACTACGGGAACCGCTCTAACCTGGGCGACGCGCAAGCCGAAGTCGTGCGGCGTATCGTGGGTTAAGGAGTAGGAAATGAGCAAGTTTGACTTGGGCGGCACGCCCGACCGTGGGCGTGGTCGCATCGAAGAGATTGCGGCTTCGATCAATGCGAAGTACGGGACGCACACGGCGCTCCCTCTCGAAGTCGCGGCCATGGCCGACGTGATTCGTCTTCCTACCGGCGTGTTCGAGATTGATTGGAAGACGCGCGGCGGTTTCCCGTGGGGACGTGCGGTGCGGCTCTACGGGCCGAAGTCCACGTTGAAGACGACGCTTTGCCTTCGTCTTACCTCGCAAGCGCAAGGGTGTTGTCGGCATTGTAAAGCGCCCATCGTCACGAACCCGGAAACGGGCGTGAAGGATTGCCGGTGCCCGAAGCCCCGGTTCACAATGGCCGACGCGGAACAGTTCTCGTTGCTCGAACACAATCCCTCAATTCAAATCATGTACGGTGTTCTCCCGGACGGCGTACAGATTCCGAAGAAAGGCGATCCGTTCCTGATCGTGAAAGACGGGAAGAAAAAGGAAAAGATCGTCTTCACGGAAACGTACCGCAACGAACCGTGCCGGTGCATCTTCATCGAAAGCGAGCACACTATTGACAAACGGTGGGCGAGAAAGAACCGCGTGGACACACGCCTCGTTCAGCTTGTCAACGGGAAATGGGCCGAACAGGTTTTGGATACCGCCGAAGACCTGATCCTGACCCAAGAGTTCGACCTCATTATCATCGACTCGTTGACGATGCTTACGCCCGAAGACGAATTGCGGAAGAGCCACCGCGAGAATCCGAAGATCGCCGATCAAGCTGGCCTCGTTACTCGCGCGTGCAAAAAGTGGACTTCCGCCATGGCCGAAGGCGGTCTTATGAATCGCTATGCTCCGATGATCGTCGGCACGGAGCAAGTTCGCACGAAGGGCCTCGGATACGGGCAACGTGCTTTCGTCGGCGCGGCGGGCGGCAAGGCAATCGAACACGTCGTATCCCTGGAAATCCAAATGAAAGCGAAGGGATATGAGTTCGAGGGCGACGTGGCGAAGTACGGGAATTTTGAGTTCAAGGTGACGAAGACGAAGATCGGCGGGAGCCCGCACGTCGAGGGCGCGTTTCGTTTCTGGCTCAAACCCACGGGCAACCGTCCGGTGGGCGACACGGAAGACAAAAAGATCGTCGTGAAGCACGCGCGCGAGCTGGGCCTGATCGACGACTCGAAGGGATACATGCTCGCCAGCGATTTCGTCGAGGGCGGAGTCGTCGAGTGTAGGACGCTGAAAGTCCTCGACGACTTTTTGGTGGAGCATCCAAGCGTCTACGCGGACCTTCGTGCTCGCGTCCTTACGACTCTGATTCAAAAGGACGAAAACGAAGACGTGGAGATCGTCACGGCCCCGGAAGAGGAACCGGAGGAAGAGCCGGAACCGAAGCCGGTGAAGAAAAAGGGTGGACGCAAAAAGGGTATCAAAAAGAGCGGCGCAAACCCGCTCGATATGAAGTTCAAGTTCTGAGGGGCGCGAGATGGGATTGCTCGACTTTCCGCGTTTGAAGACGCAACGGATGATTGACTACCTCCGGGAGAAATACCCGGAGTACACGTGGACGTACAATCCGCACGCGCATTGGTGGGAGTGCGAAGTCGGGCGTGTAAGTCGCGTGGCGGCGCTCGCGCCGCGCTACGACGGCGACGACGACACGTTCCGCACCGAAACGTGGTTCTACTTCAACGAGAAAGGCAAGCGCCCCGAACGGGTTTATTGACACGCTAAAAATTTCTCTACGCGCACGGGAGGGGAAGATGAAAAAGAAACGAAGACGACTACCGCCGAAGCCGCGAGCTCCGAAGCGCGCGCCGAAACAATCCTTCGATGAACCGGTGACGACGCGCAAGTGGACGCCGCCCCCGTGGGACCACTACTTCAACATCGAAAAGACGGGGGAGGAAATTCATCTCATGCGCCTCAAAATCCTGGGGCGTCGATTCTACTATGAGTGCGACAAGCGACGCCGGTACATCGAAGAGCTCGCGGGGTGCGAGATGCGGTACGTGGGGATCGGCCCCTACGGGATCGAAGTCTACGCCGAAAAGGATTGGATCAAGAGCCGGTACGGGAAGATCATCCTTTGCATTTCCGATATGGAGCTGGGGATGCTCGACGGAATGAAGATTCCGCCCAAGCCGGAGCGCAAGTTTGTGGCGAAGCAAGGCTACACGACGCTCTACATTCTTTGTGAAGAGTACGATGCGAGGAAACACGGGAAAAGAAAAGCCCGAAAGACGCCGCCTCGAAGGGACGAAAGAGAACCTTCCTTCGCGGGACCGTCTTGGGAGTTCGATAACCCCTTGGCGTAAGCAAGAGAAGCGGCACGCCAAAGCGTTCGGACAGAAGCAACCGGGTTCGGGTTGCGGAAACAACAAGGGCGACGTTATCGGCGATTTCTTCGTGCTGGAAGAGTGCAAGACGACGGACGCCGACACGTTGAAAGTCTCGCGTGACGCCATTGTGAAAATCTGTTCCGAAGCTCGCGCGTTGAATCGTTCTCCCATGCTTGGGTTCTCGATCCCAAGCGTTCCGACCGCGTACCCTTCGGATTGGTGCGCGGTCCCATACAAGGTGCAAGAGGCGTTGCTTCGACTCGCATACGCGGCGCGGGGCGACCTTGACGACCCCGAAGTACAAGCGGAGATCAAAGAATGGATTTCGAGGATTTGAACGAATTTCCCTTCGCGGGAATCAAAACGTGGGATCGCATTTCCGCGTACCTCGACGTTCGGCCAAACCGAAAGAAGCGCGGGAAGATGCTCCATGCCTCGCGCATCCTGAGCTTGTGTCCGATCCTCGAATACTGGAAGCGGAAGTGGGAAGAGAAGCGGCGGAAGGCGCGTGGAAAAAAGAAAAAGGAGTACGCCGCCCTTTTGCACGAAGCGAAGTACGCGCACAAATTCCACTCCGGACTTCAAGCGATCCTCGACACGGGGACGGTTTTGCACTTGCAAGTTCAATACTACTACGGCGTGGTGGGCTTGCTTGTGGGTTCGTGGAAGTGCCCGGAGTGCGGCCACGTCGTCACGGGCGAGAACGGCGAGCCGATCAAGATGCCTCGCATCGGCGTCGCCGGAAGCAAGCGCCACAAGATTTTCGACTTCGATCTTTGCCCGAATTGCCGGAGCAACGATAAAAGCTTCCCGCATTGGCTCTACGTCGAACCACACGCCGCGAACAAGACGGAAGGGATCGAGGGTTCCACGGACGGCTTTCTCGACTACAAGTTCGATGGTACGATCTACAAGGGAATCCTCGAAGTGAAGTCGATCAATGAAAACGGTTTTCTCGAAAAGTACGGCGAGCCGTTGCCGACGAAAAAGCACGTTTTCCAGGCGTCGATTTACATGCACCTGTTCGGGCGTTCGTGGGCGCTCATTCTCTACTTCAACAAAAACAAAAGCGTCGTCAAAGAGTTCATCGTAAAGAAGAACCCCGACGCATGGCCGCAAGCCGTCGAGAAGAGCCGGGCGATTCGGCGCGCGGTGAAAGCGGGAAAGCCGCCGAAGGACGATTGGCGTACGTGCTCTTCGATTCGAGATAAAACGGCGCGCGCGTGCCCGGCTATCGAGCTTTGTTGGGGCGCGAAGGCCCCGGAGAATTTCATGGCGGAGTAGGCGTGTCGAGAAACCTCCGATTCCGAATCGGCGAGCTGATGCAACAGCTAACCTTGTTCGACTTGGACAGGGAAGTTAAAAACTATCACGGCGCTACGCCAATCGTGGGTTCGTTCTTCGAGCTATGCGCGAAGCAAATGTTCGACGGGATTCTCCTGGCCGTCCCCTCCCATCAAATCGAAGACGACGAAGACTACGACCCGTGGCTCTCGCGGTGCCCGGATTTGGTGGACAGGCGTGGAAAGATTTTCTACGAAGTAAAGGGCACGCTTTGGCGAAACTATTTCAAGGTGCATCTTCGCCAGCTACGCGGCTATTGCCGGTTGTTTACACACGACGATTACGAACCTCCGGTCGAATCCTTCCGTTCCGCCAACATAGCGAAGAACCTTCCGAAACGCGCTTTCGCTCAGTACGTTTTCTTCATGTACGGAGGAAGCGAGTTTGTCCCCTTCCCTACGACGCAATCCGAAATCATAGAATGGATCGCGGACAAGATTCGCTTTTGCGTGATCGTGGACGTGTCTATCGTTGCGGCGTTTTGGGCGAGCGGTTTCGCGCACACGCGAACGAATTACACTTCATGGAATCCTCTCGTTCAAATACGCCGCGCCTACCTAATGAGCCTCGCCGGAATGGAAATTCCGAAGGCTTCAAATTGCCCGGACCGCGAGGAATTGTTTGACAAGATTGGGCTTAATCTGAAAGACTATGAAGTAGATCATTGGGAACAAAATTCGATTTCGATACAGGACGTTCCTGTTTGCAAGTTCCCGGTGACTCGACTCGCCGCGAAGAGATGGTCGTCTGAGCCGTGGGATCGGATCAAAAACTTACAGTACCTTAAAGATGGGGAACATGGCGACGACGAACAAGCCAGCGAAGAGCCGGAGGATTTCGTGCCGTTCTAAGGGGCGTCCTTCCGTGCGCGACACGCTACGCGCGGCCTTGAAGCGAATGGGATACACAAGCCGTAGCTTCAAGCGAGCTTTCGAGTCCTACCTTTTCGACCGCTCGAAAAAGACCCTCGCGGAAATGGCCGATGAATTGGGGATTCCGCGTCCCTCGTTCTCCGCCGAACACCGCCGGTTCATGGCGGATNNCGGATCAGTCCAAGGGAGCCTCCGTAGAATACCCTTGACAGCGGTATTATGCGCCGATAGCTTACCTATGTTGGCGCTTATGGAGGATTCCACAATGGCCGATAGTCCCGGCCCTCTTTTCAATTCACGGGCAATTCGAGGAATGACGCCCGCCGAAATACGGAAACACGTAGAAACGCTCGCGCGCGACACGAAGCGATACGAATACGCTCTTGGAGGTTTCATCCGGCGCGTGCGGGACGAAGGGCTTTGGGCCGATTGGGGCGGCAAGTCCTACGACACGTTCGACGATTGGTGCTGGAAGCTCCTGGGATTCAAGGCAAGGAAAGCCGAAGGACTCGCCCGCGTCTACTCGACGCTCGAAACCGTCAAGGTGGGCGCTCAATGGAAAAAGAAACTGATCGGCCTGGGATGGTCGAAGCTCCGCCATATCGTTCGCGTGCTCGACGAAGACAACGTGGCGGAGTGGTTCAAAAAGGGGAGCACGCTTGGGGCGCGATCCTTGGAAGCCGAAGTGCGATTGACGGTGGGGATGGAAACGGGATCGGGCGATCCACTTGGCGGAGCCCCGGAGCCGAAGGTGGACGGGATTCCGAAGATCACCTTGACGTTCGAGACAATGGACGACTACCGCCATTACGTCAAGGCGCAGGAAACCATCGAGGGGCGAACCAAGATTGAAAGCAACGGGAAGATCGCGGCGCTCATGGCGAGCGCCTATTTCGCGCAACATATCCGCGACGACGAAGGCGGCTTCGCGCTGGAGCTCGATTACATGATTAAGGCTATCGAGCGTGACTTCGGCGTGAAGCTCAAAGTCGAAGGGATCGTGAAGCCGAAGG
>JABAHP010008545.1_pt1 | contig 12578 bp, 13 predicted proteins | sample 7062081 | NCBI WGS metagenome assembly JABAHP01 (sample SAMN14534357, study PRJNA622989) | marine sediment metagenome | biome: marine biome [ENVO:00000428]; feature: marine pelagic biome [ENVO:01000023]; material: deep marine sediment [ENVO:00002113] | place: India: Gulf of Kutch | collected... | reverse complement strand
GACATCAAGCGCATCATTGCTTATTCCACCGTGAGCCAGCTCGGCTACATGTTCCTGGCCTGCGGTGTTGGTGCTTACGGAGCCGCCATCTTCCACCTGTATACACACGCCTTCTTCAAGGCCCTCCTCTTCCTTGGCGCGGGCAGCGTAATGCACGCCATGCAGGGAGAGCTGGACATCATGAAGATGGGCGGCCTGAAAAAACATATGCCAAAAACCTACTGGACGTTCCTGCTGGCATCCATCAGTATCGCGGGAATCCCTGGCCTTGCCGGCTTCTTCAGCAAGGATGAGATACTATGGATGGCATTTGCTTCCGGAGGAGTAGGAAAGATCGTCTGGGCAATCGGAGCGTTTACAGCCCTTCTTACCGCCTTCTATTCGTTCAGGATCGTATATCTGGCGTTCCACGGAGAGTTCCGTGGTGGACAGGAGCTTGAAAGCCATCTCCATGAATCCCCCCCAAGCATGACCATACCACTTATCATTCTTGCCATTGGCGCGGTAGCGGCCGGTTGGGTTGGAATTCCTCATGCTCTCTGGGGGCATAACCAGATTGGTGAATTCCTGGGACATGTTGTCGGTCATCCCGAAGTTCATGGCTCTGTCTCCGCAGAGAGATTTCTCATGGTCTTTTCGAGCGCCCTTGCGGTCATCGGTATTGTCGTTGCATTTTATTTCTACCGCAAGAGAACGGACATCCCCGGCAAGCTGGCCGAGAAATACTCGGGCGTACATCATCTCCTGTGGAACAAGTACTTTATAGATGAAATTTATGACGCAACCATCGTCCAGACCGCCAGGGGCATCGCCCGCAATGTTATCGTGGCCGTTACGGACGGCAAGATAATAGAAGGCGTCGTAAACGGTGTACCCAGACTTATCGGAAGGACCGGACAGGCCCTCAGGCTCATCCAGAACGGGCTCATTCACCGCTATGCGGCCATTATGGGGCTTGGGTTCATACTGGTCCTGGCGATAGCGTTTTTGTGGTAAAAACTCTTACACAGGGAGTAATGGTATAAGACAATGAGCTTCTTATCTGACCATCTGCTTACAGTGATAATATTCCTCCCCATTGCCGGAGGTGTTGCGTTGATGCTTATGCCCCGGCACAACGAGAAACTCATAAAATGGTCCGCTCTGCTGATAAGCATAGTGACCTTTTTGGCTTCGCTGCCGTTGTTTACCGGCTTTGACAAGAGCCTTGCCTCGATGCAGTTCACCGAGTCGGTCAACTGGATAGAAGCCTGGGACATCAAGTATTCCCTCGGGGTAGACGGCATCAGTGTTCTGTTCGTCCTGCTTTCCGCCATCATTACCATTACCTGCATTCTGGTCTCGTGGGAAAGCATCCGGGACCGCGCCAAGGAGTTTTTTGTCGCGATACTGATGATAGAGGGTGCCATGATAGGCGTGTTCTGCTCTCTGGACTTCTTCCTGTTCTATGTGTTCTGGGAGGCCATGCTCATTCCCATGTTCATCCTGATCGGTGTATGGGGCGGTCCCAACCGCGTTTACGCTTCCATTAAGTTCTTCCTGTATACCCTGATCGGCAGTCTCCTGATGCTGGTCGGTATCGTCACCCTGTACCTGTATGCCGAAACCTTCGACATCCTGGAACTGATGACCCTGAGCTATCCGTACAAGATGCAGTTCTGGCTGTTCTGGGCCTTCTTTGCCGCATTCGCCGTCAAGGTGCCCATGTTCCCGGTACATACCTGGCTGCCGGACGCGCACACCGAGGCTCCGACAGCAGGCAGTGTCATCCTGGCCGGTATCCTCATCAAGATGGGCGCATACGGTTTCCTGAGGTTCTCCATACCTCTGTTCCCGCAGGCGGCGGTCGCCATGACCCCGGCAATGCTCACCCTCTCGGTCATCGCCATTATTTACGGAGGCATTGTCTGCCTTGCCCAGACCGACCTGAAGCGCCTGATAGCCTACAGTTCGGTCAGTCATATGGGTTTCGTTACCCTTGGCATCTTTGCACTGAACTCCACGGGCCTTGAGGGCGGGATACTCCAGATGATCAACCATGGAGTTATTACGGGCGCCCTCTTCCTTGCCGTCGGAATGATCTATGACCGCACCCACACCAGAGAGATAGCCCATTACGGAGGCGTTGCCTCGGTCCAGCCCATATATGCCTCTTTCTTCCTGATATTCACACTGGCTTCCATCGGGCTGCCGGGGATGAACGGGTTCGTGGGGGAATTCCTCATCATCCTGGGAGGCTTCACCGCCAAGAAGATAGCCGGTGTTTTTGCGGCAACCGGAATCATCATTGGCGCGGCCTACATGCTGTGGCTGTATCAGCGGATGTTCTTCATGGAGGTCAATCCCCGTGTCCAGGGGCTTACAGACATAAACATGAGGGAGATTATCACGCTTCTTCCAATGATCGTCCTGATATTCTGGATAGGAATCTATCCCAATGCGTTCCTGGGATTCATGCATGCAACCGTTGAAAATCTCCTTGACGGCGTTGCCCGGGCAAATGCAAGTGATATCGCAACGTTCATGAAGTAGAAATTCGTTTTTTCAACCGTTTTCGTTTTATAAATTGCCCGTCTGAAGTTTATAATAGTTCAGACGGGTATTTTTTTAAGACGCGGCAAAGAGGTTGTCAAAAGAGTATGAAATCATCTGAAGAAAAGAGGCAGACCAGACAACTGCTCATTGGAGGGGGTATTGTAGGGGCCGTCCTGACCCTTGTTGTCTCGGTACTCATGGACTTCCTTTATTCAGATGCCCTTCAGGGGACCTGGCGGGATGCCATTGTGCACGACATGGACCTTTACTTCCAGATACAGTTGGAACCGAACAGTTTTCCGGTCTATGTCATTTTCGCGCTGGTCTTTTTCTTTCTTTCACTTATCGGCGCCGTAATAGGTATGGTCTTCATGATAATCCTTCACAAATTCCTTAAAATACTGACAACATGAAGAGCAAACAGGGAGTCATAATACTTGTCCTGCTTATCGCGGTCATCAGCGCCGTCACCGGTTTCAGGTACTACCGTTATATTAATGAAGAGCCAGCATTCTGTTCGTTGTGCCATCTGACCGAAGAAGGTTACAACTCATGGGAACGGAGCGAGCATCATTTCATCAAGTGCCAGGAATGCCACAGGATATCCGTTATTGAAGGGAACAAGCTCATGCTGGCCTACGTGGCCGGAAATACCTCGATCGAGCAGGAACACGGACGGGAATATCCCTGGAAGTCCTGCCGCTCCTGCCATGATTCCGAAGCCGCCCAGGGCTCGGTAACGTTCAGGAAGTCCTACGGTCATGCACGGCATGTGTTCATGCAGGACATGACCTGTAACCAGTGCCATGGGGCGGAGCTGCATACGTTTACCGTTGATTCAACGAAATGCCGTTCCTGCCATGCTGACAAACTGGTGCACGGCATGGGTACGGCCGGACTCGCCTGCCTCAACTGCCATGACTTCACGGAGTCCGAACACAATATGACCACTTCCGAACGCTGTTTCGGCTGCCACAAAGAAGTCCCCCGCGAAGGGGTAATGGGCAAGCTGGAATGTCACGAGTGCCACCATCCCCACAAGAAGCTCAAACTGGAAAGCGCCGACTGCCTTGGAAACTGCCATTCCAGCGAAGTAAAGGTCGGTCAGCACAAAAGGCATATGACCGTATCGAACCTGGAGTGTCTCGACTGTCACAGACCACATGAATGGCTGGTATCGAAAAAGAACGCCAGAGGCCTCTGTGACCGCTGCCATGCCATGAAGGACCCGGTAACCTTTATCTACTGACCGCCTTCTCTCTTTTTTCGCATTCCTGCAAACAGTTTTGCCTCGTTGCAAATCCACAACACACTTTTTCCTTTAATTTCAATTAGTTTCAAGTTGGCACGAAATCTGCATCTCTATAGGTAAAACCAAAACGGAGGTGCAAAATGAGCAGTGCCACGATAGAGCAGAAAAAGGAAAAGGCCACACTGAAAAGCCGTCTTGCCCTTGTGGGCGCTGGTATTGGTCTTGGACTTTTTGCATTCTTTGGCATCCTTTATGGTTCGCTCCTGGGCGGGGTCATCGGACTGAACGTGGCCGGGTTCATCTTCGGCTCCCCGGTTGCTCCCTCAGTAATTGCCAGGGCGGTCATCGCGCTCAGCATGCTCATCGGCGTCATGGTCAGTGGCCTGATGTTCATAGCCAGTGGCGCAAGCCTGGGATGGTTGATAGGTCTGGTCGTCGAGAAAATAACATCACCTGCCGTTAAAACAGAAAAGGAAAAACTGCATCTGAAATAAAGATTAATTATGGAAAGGGGGAATCCTGGAGCGAAAGGCTTTTGAAGGAAGGGATAAAAAAATTAAAATCGGGCTAAAAACCCTCTAATGAAAGGAGAAGGGAAATGAAAACGAAAGACATGGCAAACAAGGGGCTGTACATTGGAACGGGAGCAGGGCTCATCATGTTCGTACTGCTTGGGCTTCTGCCCGGATCGCTCATCGGAGGGGCGATAGGCCTTCAGTTATCGGCCGCGATCTTCGGTTCCCCGGTTGAGGCCGCACTGATCCCCAGGATCATCATAGCGCTCTCCATGGTGGTAGGCATCCTGGGTTCGGCGTTCGTGTTCGTCGTCGGCACATCCGTTCTCGGATGGGCAGCAGGTCTGGTTGTTGATACGCTGCGCGGAACCAAGCCGGTCGAGGCCGAAGCCAACCAGATAAAGTAGCGGGACAGGAACCAAATGATACTGACCGTAATAACAAAACTATCTGAAGGAGGAGCATCCTAATGTCAAATTCCACTCGACCCACGGGCGCCACGGGCATCATGTCAGAAATCGTGAAGTCCTTCGATCTCTCCGTGGTAAAAGGCGGGCTGGCGAACGTCGGGAGCTACGTACGTGGCACCAAAGGATTTCTTGCCCTGCTCGCCCTCTTCGGGCTGATGACATACGTATCGAGCATCTTCTCGCTGGACGCGATCCACATCGGTTACCACAAGGCGTACGCCGTCACCCGTGAGATCCCCTGGGGTATCCTCATCTCCACGTATATCTTCTTCGTGGTCACCTCAACGGGCCTGTGCATCGTCTCGGCCATTGGGCACGTCTTCGGGGTGAAGTCTCTCATGCCCATCGCAAGCCGGGCCGTGTTCCTGTCGATCGTTACCATCGTGGCCGGATTCGCGGTCATCCTTATGGAAGTAGAAAATCCGATCAATATGGGCATATACAACGTGTTCTCACCGAACCTCTCATCAAACATCTGGTGGATGGGAACCCTGTACGGCGGCTACATGTTCTTCATGATCGTCGAGTTCGTGCTCATACAGGCCAAACAGTATAAGTTCGCGCTTTACGCGGGACTTGCCGGACTGCTTACCGGTATCGCTGCCCATAGTAACCTGGGCGCCATATTCGGCATGCTGCACGGCCGAGAGTTCTGGTATGGCCCGTATATGCCTATTTATTTCATCGCTTCGGCCATGATGTCAGGATGCGCTGCGATCATCCTGTTCACCTGGATGGCTGCAAAAGTGGACCCAAACGTCCTGAACGAGCCCATGAAAAAGGCAATGTCTGTGGTTTCCAAGCTCTGCGCCATGCTCATCGGCGTGGTGCTGTTCTTCACCATATGGAAGATCATCACCGGCCTCGTCGGCGGAGCTGGCAAACGTGAAGCCATCATGGCATTTCTTCAGGGCCCGTATGCCATCAATTTCTGGGTGTTCGAGCTTATGCTCGGCATGCTCATCCCCTTTGCGTTGATGCTCCTGTCAAAGGGCACGAACTTCAGGATGATGGTGGTTGCCTCTGTGATGATGGTTATAGGCATTTTCTTCATGCGCTATGACCTGGTGGTCCTGGGCCAGGTGGTCCCGGTCCTCCACGAAGTCGGAGTTAACGAATATCCCGGACTGCTGCATTACATGCCTTCAGTCCACGAGATAATGGTTATCGTAGGAGCCTTTGGCATGACGGCCATGGCATTCCTTCTTGGCGAGAGGGTGTTCGCCGGACACCGCTCGGAAGAACACTAATCGGGGAAAGGAGGCAATCACATGAACTATCACAAACTGGACATTGAAAAGATCGAAAAAGCCGGAAAGCAGAGCCCCGATACGGTTTCGGATGCCGAGCGCAGGACCTTCATGAAGATCGGCCTGGCGATAACCGGAGTATTTGCCGGAGGGAAGATATTCTCGGCAGTATCAAACATCGACAAGGTCTACGCCACTGAAGGGGAGTTCATAGAAAAATACCCCTACAAACCGCACTACAGCATGGTCATCAGGACCAACCTCTGTGTGGACTGTGAGCGCTGCGTGGCAGCATGCGCGGAGACCAACGATGTGCCGTCCTACGGCTATCGCACCCGCGTATACGAGCGCACCATGCCCGAGGCCATCGGCAAAAAACGCGAGTTCATCCCGATACTGTGCAACCATTGCAACGAACCGCCATGTGTCCGCGGCTGCCCCACCAAGGCAACATACAAGAATCCGGAGAACGGTATTGTTATGATGGAGCCAAAGAAATGCGCGGGATGCAAGACCTGCATGGTCGCCTGTCCGTACAACGCCCGGTACTTCAATGATGAAAAAAGGGCCGTTGACAAGTGCAACTTCTGTTACGATACCCGCCTTTCCAAGGGCGAGAAGCTCACGGCATGCGCGAACGCCTGCCCGACCGGAGCCAGGACATTCGGTGATATCTCTGATCCCAACAACGTCGTCTATCGCATGGTTCATCAGCTTGACGAAAAGGTTTGGGTACTGAGGCCCGAGTCCGGCGTAAAGCCTAACGTCTTCTACATGAAGGGGTAACGTAATGAAAACGAACTACAGAGGTGTGACTATGAAGAAAACTGTGCTTCTTACCCTGCTTGCCCTGGTCACGGCACTTATCGTTACCAATGGAGTGCTTCTGGCCGAGGAAGGGATGTTTCATGGCGGGGATATTCTCTATACCGAGCCGGTAAAATCCGTTCTGTTCAGCCACAAGGTTCATGCAGAGGACATGGGCATGGGCTGTGACATGTGTCACGCGGGTCTTTTTGAAATGGCGGCACTGAACGCCCAGAATAATGAGGACTTCACCATGGACGGCCTCTACGAAGGAAAGTATTGCGGGGCTTGCCATAACGGACAGTTCGCATTCGCTTCGGATACCCAGTGCGCCCGGTGTCATATCGGCGTAAAAGGGTACAACGCCATGAAAGGCGTGGAAGAGACCCCGACTCACTAACTCAGCTATCCTCCCGAGGGGGTGCGGTGTTTCACCGCCCCCCTCACCCGTTTCCCGCCTGCTCAGTTTTCTATCGAATATTTCTTCAGCTTGCGGTACAGGGTGGCGAGGTCGATCTCAAGTGATTTCGCGGCCTGCTCCTTGTTCCCTTCGAAATCACGGAGTCTGCTTATTATCACCGCGCGCTCATGCATTTCAAGTGAGTCCTTAAGCGAGGTTCCCGTTTCGGTCGTACCTCCAAGCAGCTTAGAGGGCAAATCCGAGGCCGTTATGGCCTCTGACGAACTTAACACCACCGTACGTTCGATAACATTGTTCAGCTCCCGGACATTGCCCGGCCAGTGGTAGCTCATCAGAACATCCATGGCATGACCATCAATCGATCTGATCTCTTTTCCGTGTTTTAATGAGGCACGGGCTATGAATCCCTGCACCAGAAGCGGGATATCCTCTTTTCGTTCCCTGAGCGGGGGGATGGCTATCTGGATGACATCGAGACGGTAATACAGGTCTTCGCGGAATGCTCCCTCTCTGACAGCACCTTCCAGATCCTTGTTAGTGGCGGCGATCAGCCGAACATCAACGAAACGGGTCTTTCTGGCGCCCACAGGCATAACCTCTCCGGTCTCGATAACCTTGAGAAGTTTCGTCTGAAGCATAAGAGGCATGTCCCCTATTTCGTCCAGGAACAGGGTGCCCCTGTCGGCCGCCTCGAGCAGACCGGGCCTGTCCGTGTTTGCCCCGGTGAAGGCACCCTTTTTGTATCCGAACAGCTCACTCTCAAGAAGGGTTTCCGGAATAGCAGAGCAGTTTATGGACATGAAGGGGTGTCCGCTTCGTGGACTGTTGCGGTGTATGAGTTCCGCTACCAGGCTTTTCCCCGTACCGCTCTCTCCGAGAAGCAGCACATTGCTCTTTGTCGGGGCCACCTTTTCAAGCATGGAGAACATTTCCTTGATCTGCGGCGAATCCCCGATGAACTCGTTTGCCTCCAGCCGCTCACTCAACTGACGGCGCAGTACAAGGTTCTCCATCTCAAGCCTCCGATGCTCCAGCAACCGCCTGACCGTGAGCTTGACCTCCTCGTTTATGAAGGGTTTTACGATATAGTCGCTGGCCCCCTTCTTCATGGCATCCACAGCGCCCTCGACCGAAGCATAGGCGGTCATAACGATTACCGGTAGTGAGGGATTATCGACCTTAAGGCGCTCAAGGAGCTCCACGCCGGTCATCCCCTCCATCTTGATATCGGTCATCACGAGGTCATATTCATGCTCTTCTACCATTTCAAGGGCCGACTCCGCACTGTTTGCGGTGTCAATGGAATACCCCTCGCGGCGGAGGAGGAACTCCAGCGCGTTACTGATATCCTCTTCGTCATCAACTATTATCAGCCGGTACTTGTTGTTTCTCATAAACAGGAAGCCTCACGGTAAATGTTGTACCCTCACCCGGAACACTCTCAACATCGATCTCACCGCCAAAGCTTTTAATAATGCTGTAGCTGACGGAAAGACCGAAACCGGTTCCGGTCTCTTTCGTGGTAAAGAAGGGTTCAAATATGCGTTCAAGATTCTCCTCTTCAATGCCTTGGCCGGTGTCCTTGAAAGACACGGCGACCGTACCATCGTCGTTCCAGGCGGATATCTCAAGCACTCCCTTGTCGGACATGGAGTCAACGGCGTTCAGGATCAGGTTGATGAATATCTGGACGAGCTGGTTTCCATCGACCCATACCGGCCTGAGATCCTCCGGGACTTCGAGACGTACATCAATTCCCTTGGTGCGCTTGTCATACCGCACCAGCTCCACGGTAGACTCGACCAACTCCTTGATCTGGTGTTCGGCCAGTTCCTCTTTCTGCGTCTTGGTAAAGCTGGACATCTGCTTGACGATCGATACAATACGGGAAATGTTGTTTGAGATAACACGCAGTATCTTCTCGGTGAACTCGTCCTTTTCCTCCATGCTGTCGAGTATCTGAACATATGATGAAATGGACGTCAGCGGATTGCCTATCTCATGCGCCACACCGGCGGAAAGCCGTGAAAGAGCGGCAAGTTTGTCGGACTGTATCAGTTTTTCCTCGGCCATTTTCAACTCTGTGATGTCCTGTATGAGCAGAAGCATCTGTGATTCGCCCTCGGGAGTATGGAAATGAGTGATCGCCAGCTGGAAAAATCCCTTTTTTCTGCCAAGATCAAGCTGGGCAACTTCCATAATAAGTTTGTCCTCGACAACTGCCTCATACCGGCCTTTCTCCATGCCGGTGTTTTTTATGAAATGATTAAAGGAGAGGCTCTCACGTTTTTCATCGGACAGCCATCCTTCGAGCACCTTGTTCATCCAGACGCACTGGTTCTTGACATCAAATATGGCAATGCCCGCCTCTATGGAACCAATAACAGCATCCAGTTTCTCCTTTTCACTGCTGAGTTCCTTGGTCCGTTCACGAACAATGCTCTCCAGCTCATTGGCGTACTCACGGATCTTGTCGGCATAATCGGCCCTGGCTTCCGCTTTAACACGCTGCCGGTTAATGATGATCATCACAAAGGCGGCCAGAACGGTAAGGATGAATATCGTAAGGACGATAAAGGACTGGAGTTTCATGGAGTTCTTGATGCTGGCAGTGACCTGCGAGTACGGCATGGTAACAATGACGATCCACTCAGGCACTTCGGTATGCGAGAAAGCAAGTATCTTGTCCTCGCCCCGGGGCGCGATATATGTCTGGACGCCCTCTCCCGTTGTTCTCAGGACATCCTTTTCCACCTCAAAAGAGACATGGCAGGTATAACAGTAGTCTTCACTGGTAAAAATGTTCTTCCCTATCATGCTGGGCTGTTCCGGATGATAGATCAGCGTGCCGTATACGTCCATGACCCAGGCATAACCCTTTTCCTTGTGCTGAATGTGTGAGAGAAACTTGTCAGTCACGTCATCGATATGAACGAACATCATGACCGTGCCAAGTATATTGCCTTCCCTTCTGATGGGTGCCGTTATCTTGATCTTGCCTTCGGTGGACCCCGCATCATACAGGTAAGGCTTCTTGTCAGCGTTCCTCCTGGCAATATCCACAAGCAGGCGGTCATCCTCAGCCAGAACGGTCTGTTGCCCGGTGGCGAAGACCACATTGTCCTCGTTGTCCAGGATAAACAGGTCGAGGTCTATCTCTTCCTGGAGTTCGGCAAGGGAGAACTTAACAAAAGAATCCAGGCCATCCGGATCAAGTTCGCGGTAGGAGAGCAGTCCGGAAAAAGAGACAAGCTCCTCTTCGAAATGCTCAAAGGTGTCAGAGATACCAGCGGCTATGGTGTTGGCGATAATGAGCTGGTGCTGGTTGATCTGTGAGGCCATCTCCGCCTCATAGCTCTGATGGAAGAACAGGTTCAGCGTAACAATAAGGCTGATAACGAACAGTAGAAATGTGATCAGCAAAAGCTTAAGCTTCACGTAACCCCTTTACCCCATCTCCCCCACGAGATGAAGCTTCCCTGTAGTCCCTTGTTAACGCCCCAAACCTCTTTTATCAGTATAACATACCGGAAAGACAGCCGAATAACCACGAAAAGCTGCAGCACGGAATGTATCAGGTATCGGAAAGGAAATCAGACTCAGAGGGTTCTGTGGCGGAGAGGGGGGGATTCGAACCCCCGGGGTGGAGTCGCCCCCACAACGGTTTTCGAGACCGCCGCATTCAACCACTCTGCCACCTCTCCGTTGCCGGAAAAAACTTCTGAGAATCTCAGCGCACTCATCTTCGAGCACACCGGAAACTACCTCGACCTGATGGTTCAGCCTTTCGTCGGAAAGAAGCCGGTACAGGCTCTCTACCGCGCCGCCTTTTTTGTCGCGGCAACCGAAAACCACCTTTTTGAGCCGGGCGTTTATCATGGTCCCGGAGCACATGATGCAGGGCTCCTTGGTCACATACAGCGTCGCGTCCTCAAGACGCCAGCTGTCTGTGATCGCGGCACGCATGGCAAGCACTTCCGCGTGCCCTGTCGGGTCAAGGGTGGTCTCACGACGGTTTCTCGCCCGTGCCACAATCCTACTGTCCCTGACCAGAACCGCCCCTACCGGAACCTCGCCTTCATCGAATGCAAGACGGGCCTCTTTCAGGGCTTCGGCCATGAATTTTACATCTTCAGGGTCGGCAGATGCGGGAAGCTCTTTAGCGCCCATGTTCTCCAATAGTATGAAGATACTATATAGCCGGAGTGAAAATCAACCGGAACAACTTGAAAAGAAATGAAAAAATCGGATATTATCAATCAATGAACATATTTGTCCGTGTTATGATTCTTCTTGTGCTCTTTACCTCTCCCGTCCAGGTACAGGCCGCAGAGCCACTCACCATAACCGCTGTGGGAGACATCATGATGGGCACGGACTGGCCGGAGTCCCTTCTGCCTCCCGAAAACGGCCAGGGAATATTCAACGGCGTAAAGGAATATCTATCAGGGGATATTGTTCTCGGAAATCTGGAAGGTCCGATAACTACTGTTGAAAGCTCTCCCAAATGCAAGACCAGAAGCAGGAACTGCTATGCCTTTCGTACCCCCCCCTCCATGGCACCCAGACTCGCCGAGGCAGGATTCAATGCCCTGAACGTCGCCAACAACCATGCTTATGATTTCGGCGCCCGGGGAATAAGCGAAACATTATCCCTGCTTGACACGATAGGCATCCAGCCCGTCGGGGGGAAAAGGGTCGCGACCTTCGAAATACGCGGCGTACATGTTGCCGTAGCCGGTTTCTCATACTTCGATACGCCCTACTCATATTCCATACTCCAGCTGCCGGCCGCCGCAAAGGTCGTTGCGGACCTGAAAAAAGAACACGATATCGTTGTGGTCACCTTCCATGGAGGTGCGGAAGGGAAAAGTGCCCGGCATATACAGAACGAGCCCGAGGTGTATCTCGGCGAGAAGCGGGGCAATGTCATTGCCTTTGCCCACAGCGTAATAGACGCCGGAGCTGACCTGGTGATAGGTCACGGTCCCCATGTCCTTCGCGCTATGGAAGAGTACAAGGGAAAGCTCATCGCATACAGCATGGGCAATTTTCTTACCTACGAACGATTCAACATTAGCGGTCCAAGCGGCCTCAGCGCGGTCCTTACGGTCCGTATCGATCCCGAAACCGGTAATTTCCTGAATGGGGAGATACACCCGGTCAGGCTGAAAGGGCCAGGCCTGCCATTCATTGACCCGGATGGCACTTCCATCAGAATGCTGGAGTCCCTCTCAAAAGAGGATATCAGCGATCAAGTACCCTTAATTGCATCATCCGGGATCATTAAATCCACGATGCCGGAACTGGCAATGGAGGAAGTGGCCG
>JABAHP010010793.1_pt2 | contig 12581 bp, 13 predicted proteins | sample 7062081 | NCBI WGS metagenome assembly JABAHP01 (sample SAMN14534357, study PRJNA622989) | marine sediment metagenome | biome: marine biome [ENVO:00000428]; feature: marine pelagic biome [ENVO:01000023]; material: deep marine sediment [ENVO:00002113] | place: India: Gulf of Kutch | collected... | reverse complement strand
ATTGAGAATATACCAACTTTGGCAAAATTGCAGATATGAAACACATATCACAACTTTTTTGAGGGGTTCAAAAGTGTGGATATGTTGGACAAATAGCAACTTTTGAAAGGCAGATTTTATTGCCACTAAACGGCATAAACCTAAAAGATGGTTCTCATGTGATCAGTTTACAGTATCTGTAAATAATTGGAGTGTCGGATAGTTGGTTTTTGCCGGAGATATATGCAGGTCAACTCAAATTAAATCTACATACTCAATATTCTGGGTGTTTATTGGCAAACACCCTCTCTTTTTTTCATATCATATTCATCACAGTAACTTAAACCACACGCAAGTTTCAAATCAGAGCAGGCCTTTTCAACTTGACCCCTTTCACCGAATGATATCGCTCGATTGATGAAGGGTTGAGCTAATCTTGGATTTATCTTTATCGCATTGGCAATGGCTATCTTGGGGAGGCCATTAAACTGATAAATCCTTGGATAAATATAGAGGCAAAAAACAAAAGAGCCTCCGATAATAACAAATGTAAAGAGAGAATAAAATATTAATACTCTTTTATTGAAAAATCCTCCGCGCTTAGGTCGATAAGCGTCAATGTATGCCTTGCCATCTTCAAGAAACTCTTTTACATAATTGGGTAGAGTTTGAGTTTCTAAATACCTTTTGAAGTGCCTTTCCACCTGGTACTCGGGCCAACCTTTTTCTTCGGCAGCTATATGGAATAGCTCATACTCGCTCTTGTCAGATATCTGTTTTAATTTCCACAAATATTCTTTGGGTGTAAATGCTTTGTTTTTGATTAAATTGCGCTGGCTGGCCCATAGATAAACCACCAATATGATCAGCAGAAAGGATATTACGAGGAAGAGTGCAGGCTGAAGCATTGAATCCTCCTTTCATGTTAATTTACAAATATCCATTAGCCAGATCAGAAGGATTCGAAGTCAGCAGGAGTCTTTATTTTTAACCAATAATGCTGCTATAGTCAATCGTAATCGACAAGATGGCCTATCCTGCCTTATTTCCATATAACATCAAGTTGACATTTATCGAGATATATACCAATATCGACGCGCTCGAAACCTGTAATACCGTAAATTATCACAAATTCGTACTGATGACAGATTTGTTAATGATATCCAAATTATTTAATCTTGAAAAATCTGCGGTCAATTGCTGAAAAATCAAATATCAGCAAATTACCGATAAATTGAGATGATCGGGAAAAGCGCAAAATTACATATATCGTAATCTGGTATCACAACTTTTTAGAGCGGGTTAATTTAGCATAGATGTTGGAGAAATGGTCAGTTGTCGCAGCCTGAAATCATTGGTTTTATATTATATATTAAATTTCGCTTTATTCAGGTTCAGGAGGATATTTTTTAAACTTTTTTCCGTAAGCGATGACTTTGCCATTTTCATCAATTGCTTTAACTCTTATTTCATATCGAGGATTCATATTAATGAAAGGACAGGGGCCCTCATAATTCTTTAAAGCTCCCACTGGAATGAGATTCGAACCATCGTACTCAAAAGTTCCTCCACCATGGCCATAATTAGTATCTATATCTTTCATTTTGATTTTGAATAATTTAGTGTTGTCAGGAACATTTTCCAAGGTTATTTCGGGCGATCTCTCATCAAAGCAGGTTTGATCCTGCAGCCAGATAAAATCAACGGACATTTGAGGCAAGTTCGAGTAATCTTCAGAGCATCCAAGAATCACAAAAAAAACGATTAATGCAGTAATCCCTATCTTCATAGTCCAATCCAAAACCTTATTGTTAACCCTGATAAAGCAACAGGCGAATACAGATAAATTAAAATATCAGAAATTCACCCACACTACCGATCTGTAGATGCAATCACAAAAATTTAAATTGTCCAAAAATTCGAATTATCCTTCCATAGCATAGCTTTGTCAAAACTTCATGTGAAAGTATCCAAAAAATGGCTAAATTTCTGATATTATATGGATATTTAAACTGTATCGCACTATTCAATTTGGTGTCACCGGATGCCTGGAAAAATGTGGCTCTGAGAAAATAAAAAGGGCGCATCCATAAACTCAGATTTGCCCTCCCTCTTTGCCAACGGTGTTACTTGCGTCTGGCCTTGTACCTTTTGCCGATATTCCAAGCCCTAGCCACCTTTTCCCCAAGACGCCAATAAGAGGTGTCCGGTTGCGAGAGTATCAGAGGCTTCATTTTTCTAAAATCCAATTTGCCATCAGTCAGAAATCTTTCTTCTGTGTAAGTTCCAATGATTTCGCCAATAAAAATTTCATTCAACCCGCTCTCCACAATTTCCACCAGCTTACATTCAATGCATAAAGGACAGTCTTTGATCAGCGGGGCTGTTTTCAGCTCCCCATAAAAAAGATCAAAAATCTCCGATTTATCGGTTTTTTTACCCGATACAATTCCGCAATAATCGGTAATCTCCACCATATCCTCCGAAGGCAGGCAAAGGCTGAAGGTTTTATTCTCTCTAATTCCAGGATTGGTGTAATGGCCTTTCCCGAGGGTAATGGCAATCCTCGGTGGTTTATAACTGGCCATTGTAAACCATGCCACGGCCAGAAAATTCGGCTTGCCATCTACATGGGCTCCAACAAGCGAGACAGGCATGGGATACGCGGGAATAGTTGATCCTAAGTTGATCTTATCCTTTTTGATATGACCTCCATAAGATACGAGACTCGTCGTCGAAGCGGAGCGTCTACGGGAAATTCAAACGATCAGCCATCCACAAGGATGGCTGATCGCCTTTGATCTTCAGATTAGCCCAGAATGGCCTGCAGATCCTCTTGCGGGGTTTTAATGGGCATGATGTTGAATTTGTCTACCAGAACATTCAAGACATTGGGTGAAACAAATGCCGGCAGGCTGGGTCCCAGACGGATATCTTTTATCCCCAGATAGAGCAGGGTTAGCAAGATCGCACAAGCTTTCTGCTCATACCAGGAGAGAATCATCGACAGGGGCAAGTCGTTGACGTCGCATTCGAAGGCATCGGCCAGCGCAGATGCGATCTTGATGGCCGAATAGGCATCGTTGCACTGTCCTACATCCAGCAATCGTGGGATCCCGCCAATATTGCCCAAATCCTTGTCAAAGAAACGAAACTTGCCACAGGCTAGGGTCAGCACGACACAATCATCGGGAATTTGCTCGACAAATTGCGTATAATAATCACGACCGGGCTTGGCACCGTCACAGCCACCGACCAGGAAAAAATGCCGGATGGCTTTATTTTTAACCGCTTCGATGACCTGATCCGCTACTCCCATAACCGCATTGCGGGCAAAACCAACCATCACCTGCTTACCGTCCTGATCCTCGCTGAAACCGGGCAATTCAAGGGCTTTTTCGATAACCGGCGTGAAATCAGACCCGCTGATGTGATGGACGCCCGGCCAGCCCACCAGGCCGGTGGTGAAAATGCGGTCCTTGTATGAATCTCTGGGTTTCTGGATGCAATTGGTGGTCATAAGGATGGCACCGGGAAATGCGTCAAATTCCCTGGCCTGGTTTTGCCAGGCACTGCCGTAATGGCCGTAAAAATGGGGATATTTTTTGAGCTGCGGATATCCGTGACAAGGCAGCATCTCCCCGTGCGTGTAAATGTTAATGCCTTTGCCCTCGGTTTGCTTTAAAATTTCTTCCAGATCTTTAAGATCATGGCCGGACACCAGAATCGCCTTGCCGGCTTTGGCGCCAAGGGGTACCGCCGTCGGTACGGGGTGGCCGTAGGTGCCCGTGTTGGCTGCATCCAGCAGCTCCATCGTTCTTAAATTGACTTCGCCACATTTCATTACCAGCCCGATGTAGTCATCAACACTCAGGTCTGTGTTGAGGGTCGAAGCCATCCCTTCCTGCATAAAGGCGTAAACAATGTCGTCTTCCTGGCCCAAAATGGCAGCATGGTCAGCATAGGCAGCCATTCCCCGAATGCCGTAAATCAACAACTCACGCAAAGAAAGAATATCGGCATCGATATCCGGATTCGACTGGATGCCAACTTTTTCTCCTTGAGCGACCAGGTCTCCGGTAGTTGGTCCGGGTTCAAATGACGCGGGGCCGTCTTCAAAATCAACATTGCCGCCTGCGGCCTGAACGCTTTCTTTTAAAGCGTCGCGTTTTGTAACTGCTTCGTGGATCAGATCAACAAACCGTTGCGGATCAAAATCAACGTTGGTCAACGTCGAGAAAATAGCCTTGCTTGTAAATTGATTGGTTTCCTGATCGTTAACACCAACCCGACGACCTTCGACCGCCACCTGGGACAGCCCCTTGATAACATAGTTCAACAGATCCTGCAGGGCGGCAACATCCGGCTGTTTGCCGCACACACCGATTTTGGTGCACCCTTCGCCTTTAGCAGTTTGTTCACACTGGTAACAAAACATAGGAATCCTCCGATATGAATTTGATGGCTATCAATTAAAAAATTCTTACCCGGTTTGTTGGCTTCGAAAGCTCCAACTTAATCATAATCTGATGAAAATCAATCGATATTTTATGGGTTTGAACCGATTTTTAATCGGCCAATGAAATCATTTGAATCCGGTCGGATATCTAAATTTGCAAAGGGTGTACTTGACTTAGATCAATTTTGCAAACTGATACATTGTGGTATACTATAACACCGTTTCACGCATATAATTCGAACCTGTTTCTGCCTGGTGAATCAAATCTAACATTTTTATCGGCCTGCGCAAACAGGCCAGTGATTAAATAAAAACTCCGGTCTTGCCCCATACAGGGCTGTCTTTCGCATTGCTTTCCAAAATGAAAGGGTGAACGCAATGACCGCCAGTAGCTCCTGCAAACTAATCGATTATCATACCTACCGCAAGAACAAACGGTTGGTCGCTTATCGCAGGCCTCAATGCGCCGGTCAACCCAGCTCTCGAGGAAAAGGATCAAAAAATACACCCCGTCAGCTGTATCGGGCTGACACTAACAGAGATTTCGACCGCCAGCTTCAGACATACGAAAATAGCGCCCGATGCAAGTGTTTAAAAATATATAAAAACCTATCATTAAATAAGCTTCCGGGTGGGTTGGAGCAAATGCTGGCGCGGCGCATTCTACCCACCCTCCAGCGCATCGGATTCGAAAAATTGATTTCAAAGATGCTTTTTGAAATCGCGCCATCCGCCTGGAAATTAATGGGACGAGCGGATAGGACAATCATACCCTTTCAACCACTGATTGATCGAGAAATTGAGGTGGTCCGACAAGAAATAAAGTCGAAATTCGATAACCGTGGCGGCCATTTTTCACCATTTACAGCAGAATGGTTCGGGTTTATTCCAGGGAGCATCAAACATGGCAAATTCCCGGAACAGCTCTCTAAAATGTTGGATGAAATCACCACGCCATGGATAATTTTACCGCGCGCTTTTCGCTTTATGGAAAAGAAACAATGCCGCTATTTACCGGTATACGCTAAAATTCTTGATGCCGAAGACCATGAATTCTGTTTGCAACTGTTTAGTCGCATTACGATTGAGTTTATCGCAAATTTTTCCTTCAAATACGCTGATCGGCGCCATCCAAGAGAACCGTTATCGAAGCTGTTGTTTTACGGGTATGCAGCACTTTTTTGGAAAACGCTGCGATGTCCGCCCGTAAATTTGGAAAACAGTGCGGCCTTTAATCATTTTTTCACCTGGATTAGAAGGTTTGCACGCCAAAACGATTTGCTCGGCCAAGCAGAGAATTCCCTGGTCGATCAAATGATAAAGATGACAACACATGCTTTTCCAGCCATCAACACAAAATCTTACCGAAACGGCCAGCAGCCCGATAGTTCCCGATTTTTAGTAACGCTGCGGCATGGTGCCTTGGGCACGGCGGCCACCTTAAGGCATTTTGGAATCGATCAATTTTTAAAAACCAGACGGACCGGCAACCGGTTCACATGCCTGTCTTTTCAAAAAGAGCTGCTCGGTCTTTTATATCAGATTCGTACCCATTACTATTCGGAATCAAACCGCACCCGAGAAAATATCAAACATTTCATCAATTGGATGAAAGCCGCCTGCGATGGCGCACCGCCTGACTTTAATCGGACCCAACAGCAATTCGTGGATCGATTATTAAATCAAATGCAAAAATTTGTGCACAGCTAAATCTTTTGGGTCGCAGCGATGGGTTGGATTCGCTACAGGAACGGAATCCGTTTGCCGGTTCGATAGGCCAGCGCAGAGCAGGTGGCAATTAGATTCCCGTCTTCAGCGCTGACGCGGATGTCATAGCTGGCTGTCTTTTTGGTCTGGCTGACCCTTTTTGCCTCTGCGCGCAGTTTTACACCCGGCTCCGGGCTGGAAACGTAGGTGACATTCACATTCAAAGCCACCGCGATGGTGCCGTCGGTTTGGCCGGCGGTTTCAAAAGCTTCGTCGATTAGCGCAAATACGGCGCCGCCATGGGCGCGTGCATAAATGTTATTCATTTTTTCCGGGTCATAATCCATTTCGACGACGGAATAACCCAATTCTAAATTCACCAGATTGATCTGCATTGCTTTTGCAAAAGGCTCTTTTTCCACCGCGTTGAAAATTGCATTTTTTACCTTTTGGTCCATCGATGACCTCCATCCTTAAGTCGGACTACTGGAACAGGGGAATATTTGAAAAATGGGTTATGGGATAACGCTAAAGTTAAGTAAATGACAACATTCAATTCGCAGGAAAAGATATACGGAAAAATCCCCCATAGCTCACGGTTCCATCTTTTGCTTTTTCCATTGTCCTATACAACCGGCAAACTATAGTTCAGACAAATACGAGTGTAATAAATTCGTTGTCCGGATTCAGGTAAACAGAACCGGTGGATACACGATTTCCATCGGGCGGCCCTTTTCATCCACCGGAGGGGTTGGCGGTACGGTTTTCGGCTTGCCTGCTGAAAAACGCGCAGAGACAGCTAATACGAGAGCATCCAAAATATCATCACGTGCCAGATCTTTGCGCCGAAACCGCTCAAGCGCCTGCTCGACAATGTTTCCGGTTTGTGAAAAGTTTTTTAGCAGAATCGAAAAGCGTTCCGTAAAACCCGGATCCGTTTTTTTGGATTGAGCCATGGCGTGTTTGCCTGCCAGTGCCCAGAAACACAGCTCGGGATGCGACTCTCGAACCCTTCTTTGCGCCGATTGGGTATTTTGCAACCAGGTGTCGACTTCTTTAATTTTGGCAGCAATATTCCAAGTCTGAATGGAAATTTTAAATCCCGTGATCCGCTTGTTGATTCGGCACGCCTGGCGGTAGCTCTTGGCCTTTAATGCCTTGCGGCAGGGAACCGCAAAAACGCTGGAACCTCTGCGCCCCAACAGTTTGCGTGCTTGCATGTCACAGATTCGCTTGTTGGAATCCGGCAGACCAATCGGTATGTCAATCAACATCATCGACGGTGAATTGATCGCATTCCAAAGTTCGTCGATGGTTTTATAAACGTCAATTGCCCAATTCCGGCCCGAACCGAGCGCTACCGCAAACCATCCCGCTCTGCAGCCATCCACACCAACAACATCCATGGTCTATAAATTCATTGTTTTTGATCAAGGAGCGATACTCTTATAATCAATCGAATACTCATTAGCTGGAATAGCGTCTACGTGCAAGGTCTTTTAAGACCTTCATCAGAAAATGTCCTGAAACGGATTGCCATTTTTTATATGCCGTTCATCCAACACCTTCTATATCTGCCCAATCGGACATTATTCCGACACTCTATTGCGTATTCAAAAATCCGAAATCTGCAATCTGCAATCCAAAATAATACGCACGCCAATACTCCAGCTTGGCCTTCCCGAAGCTACTTCGGCGAAGTAGGCTACTGCATCACGCCAGTAACTGAACACCTTATTACTTTAGCGCACCAAGTCGACAGCTCCCTTTTTCCTTGAATAACTGCCAGGGCCATCTTAAACTGAACATCATGCACGACGATCAATTTCGACAATTGCTGGATGCGTTTGATTATACATGGTCTGGATATCGCAAGGTAAGAAAGGGCGTTAAAAAGCGTATATCGCGACATATGCAGGAACACAATTGCCCCAGCATGCGAGCTTACCTGGATCTAATCTCACAAAATGAAACCGTGCGAAGGGAATGTCAGTTGCGATTGACGGTCTCCATCAGCCGGTTTTTTCGCGACCGTCAACTCTGGGTTGGCTTGGAGGCAGATATTTTGCCCGATATCATCCAGTCACACCGGAGACAGGTGCGGGTATGGTCGGCCGGTTGTGCCCGTGGCGAGGAAGTTTACAGCTTAAAGATTATTTGGGATCGTTTAAGGCAAACATTCACGCATCTGCCTGTTCTTGTGATCATCGGCACCGACAAACACCCTGACTACATAAGAGAGGCCAAGGCAGGTGTTTATACGTTAAGCAGCTTAAAGGAAGTTCCCCCGGAAATACGAGATATTTATTTTGATATTCGAAAAAGCGGTCATCGATTTGATATCAAGGCCTTTCTTAAAGCAGACATTGATTGGAAAGTTCAAGATATTTTCGCCGATCCACCAGGGGATGGCTTTAATATCATTTTTATCAGAAACAATCTACTAACTTACTTTAAAGATCACCTTAAAGAAGAGGGGTTGAGCAGAGTTGTTAAAGCCCTTTCGCCGGGAGGTTGGCTGATTATTGGCTCACATGAAAAAATGCCTCCGTCAGCTTTAAATTTACGGCGTCACCATTCCATCTCCTGGGCTTATCATCGGGAAGATTAAGATTGGATTTTATTTTTCTTTTTGTTCGGATTTTTTCTTTTTCTTGCGCGGTCTTTTAACACCATACGATTTGCTAAATATTTTCCCCCGTTTGGTTCTTTTGTCCCCTTTTCCCATGAAATTGTTTTCCTCCTGTAATAGAGAGTTTAAAATAAATGCCGGGAATAGATTGTTTTCTGAGCCTTCCTTAACGCATTATCGGTTCTTTTTCAAGCAGTAGGCGCTATTGTCCAATGCTGTCATGGGCTTTTGACCGTACCCTCCATCAGAGTTTAGCTACCGGATTCAGAAAGCTGCACGGCATTAAGGCGGCACACTTGCCGCACACATAGGTTGATTCCGGCAAATCCGATAAATATTCCAATGTATCGCGATTCTCATTGAGCCGATTCCAGCAAGTGTGTCTCTCAATTCCTTCCGTTTGCAGGGCGTTCACGGGGCAGGCTTCGATACATTTACCGCATTTCTTGCCGGCTTTCAGCAGACAGGCCTCTTGCGTATCCATGAGGGGATTATCACCCAAATCCGCCTCGGTAACCAGGCTTCCCATACGTCCCGTACAGCCTACCGGTGTAATTAGCATACAATGCGTCCCGAAGCGCCCCAGATTCGCCAGATGGGCCAGATGTTTATGCGACCAGCGAGCCATTAAAATGGATTTATCGAAATTGTGGGTGATCGGCGTCAGGACTGATTGAAAGCCTCTGTCAATCAGCAATTGTTCCAGGGCGCGGCTTAAGCGTTCGATCAAATCATTGGTGTGAACATAGGCCAGGCCCCAGTTGCGACAGGGCCGGTCGCCTTTTTTGTTTTCTTTTACCAATTCGCGTTTAAAAGGAATAAAAAAAACAATCAATGATCTGGCAGTCGGCAGCAAATCATGTGGGTGTAAATGCTCGTTGAATGCAATCTGGGGCAGAATATCAAAGCGCTCATCGATCGGTGCGCTGACCATAAGGGGTTTTTGCCAGAAGCCTGCGCTGCCCAAACGATCCGGTTCGGCCGCCACAAATTCCACTGCAAACTTTCTTAATTCTTCGATTCGAATATCACTCAAATATTTTACCTGCATCTTTCAATTGGGCCCGCACCCTTCCGGCGGATACGGCCATGACAATGGATAAAACCGCTCCAATTTCGGCATCACTGAGTCCCTCTTCCTTGGCCACGCCAAGGTATTCCTGCATTCATGGATAACACCCGAAGGCCATTGCTGAGGCCATGTGAAGCATCAGGGTTGTTTTGGGGTCCAGAATGTCATTGTAGCGCGCTGAATCATAAAATGCTCTGTAGGTGGTTTTTTGTTTTTCAGGCAGCAAATCAAACTCCTTTCTGTTCCGAATTGCCAGCTTTTCATACCGGCAATATAATGGCAAAAAGTTTAAGCCTCTCGCAAAGACGCAAAGGCGCAGAGGCGCTGAGAGATTTTCTATTTTAAATTATTGTTATTTGCGTCTTGGCGGCTTTGCGTGAGACATATTTAAGTGGATTCTCTTCCTTTTTAAAAGCGAATGGACAGGCATGTTAACCCCCCATCCATTTTTTGCATTTCACTGACATCCAGCTCGATTATCGGCAGCCCCAGCGCTTCAAGCTTTGTCTTTGTATTTGGAAATCCTTTGGGGACCAGTAAATGATCATTTATCCAAAGCGTGTTGGCCGCATAGGACTCGTTCTGGTCTATGATAACTTTTTCGTATGCCTTTAGGGCCTCATGTTCTGCAAAATCCGGAGTAACAATTACGGTATTTTTACCGGCATAGTTTACACTGGATTTAAAATGTAAACCAGCGCCAACCGGGATGGTTGAATGTGTCTTGCCCTGTCCGTCAAGAATGCGGCCCATCTGCTCGGCACCCTCCTGATTGGTGCGTTCCGAGATTCCGATCAGAAAATGGTTGTTGATCATTAGGACATCACCGCCGTCAACTGTACCGGGAGCCTGAATATGTTCGAGAGATCGGTGTTGAGCGAGAACACTGGCGATCGATATTTCTTCACCCTGGCGTGATGGCGCTCCGGGATTTGTGATGATTGCCATCTCTGGTGTTACCACAGCGGTATCTTCCACGAAATGCGCATCTGGGTATTCCGACAAAGGTTCGAGTTCAACAACCTTTAGCCCGATGGATTTCAAGGTTTGCGTATAGGACCTATGCTGCTTTAAAACCGACTTATAGCTGGGCAGGCCCAGTTTTGCGGACGTTATACCGCGATCAAAGGTTTGGGCAGGTATGCGGGTTATGGCATATTCAAAAGCTTTTGGCATAAAACAACATCCTTTTTTACAGACGTGTCATTACAGCCAGCCCAATAACTCAAATCCATCCCGGAAGAGGACGATCGAAAAAATAATCAAAAGGACTCCCAGGATTCGCATTACCCAGATATAGAGGCGTCCTTTTAAAAATGTGCGCGAGCGCTCAACCACCATGGCCAGAATGACTTTCGAGCCGACCAACAAAAGTAAGAAGCTCCCGACAAACGACACTGTGTACAAGAAGTTTTGACTGATACTTCTATAGATGATGGGTGCGCCCACTGTCATATAGAAAACATAGGGGTGGGGATTTAAGGCATTGGTGATTACCCCTTTTTTAAACGAGCTGGCTTTGACTGAAGCCAAATTTAATTCAACGCCTTTGGTTTTCAGGCTTTCATATCCCAGATAAAGGATGAACAGGCCACCAATAATCGAGATGCAGCCTAATATGGGTCTAAATTGAGCCAGCTTGTTTAATATCAACAAAGAGACCAGAATGATGGGCACGTCCGTAATCAGGGGCGCGATTGAAACCTTCATGCCGGATTTAATGCCATGTCGGAGTGTTTCCGATATCACCAGAACCAGCAGCGGACCGGGGGCAAAACCCGCCGCCAATCCCAGTAGAATCCCGGCACTCAGAAATTCGAGCATTTAATCTTTTCCAATTTTGGGCCATTGCCGGACGGTTTGAATGATTTCCCGCACAAAGGCGCACTCGCACTCTGCCGGACAGGGTTCCAGTTGCTTTTCATGCAGGCAGAACTCTGGGCATTTCTCCGTCCCGGTTTGTCTCTTTTTATAGATAGGCCCCTCATAAAGATCTCTGAAAAGGCCGGCAGCCAGACCTAACGTCGTGCCGCATGTTAAGTGATTGAATAAAAAGTAACCCAGATGTAAATTATCAAAATTAACCTGNNTGGAATCCTGCAAAAAATCCCCGCGTGATTGCCATTTATAACCGCAAAACGTACATTTTTTAAATTCACTCATGGTTCTTATCTGGATTTTGCACGAGTCGGAGGCTTTCATATGCAAGGCATTTAAGGGCAGGCCGAATGTAGCTCTGCCGAAGTCAGGCTATAGTATACTATGCCGCGGCCTTAACCCGCCCGGCTCGCCCGACTTGTTGGGGCGTAGCTGAAAGCAAAGACCAAAGGGTGAAAATGAATGAGATAAAATGACATTTATCCATTTAATTTTCACGCAAATTTTAGAGAAATGAATTCTTTGCAACTGATTACTCGAGCATAGGCAGCGCTCAAAGCGGCCATAAAAGCGGCATGCACATCTTCGGCCAGCACTTTTTTAGTTCCGAAGTCCAGGTTGCGGGTTGCGCAGCCGTCATGGATGAGGGTGCATTGCAATCCCAGATCGGCAGCGGCTCTTGTGGTTGCATCAATGCACATGTGGCTCATTGCCCCACAGATGACGACCTTGTCAACCTGAGCACTCTTGAGCGCATCCAAAAGGGTCGTTTCACGAAAACTGTTTGGAAAATTTTTACGTATCACCGGATCATCCGGTGCGGGTTTGATACTTTCATGAATCTCGACTCCCCG
>JABAHP010010537.1_pt3 | contig 12587 bp, 13 predicted proteins | sample 7062081 | NCBI WGS metagenome assembly JABAHP01 (sample SAMN14534357, study PRJNA622989) | marine sediment metagenome | biome: marine biome [ENVO:00000428]; feature: marine pelagic biome [ENVO:01000023]; material: deep marine sediment [ENVO:00002113] | place: India: Gulf of Kutch | collected... | reverse complement strand
AGCGGGAAACGGGACTCGAACCCGCGACAACCACGTTGGCAACGTGGGGCTCTACCAGCTGAGCTATTCCCGCATAGGTCTTTTCATTCTATAGGGTGAAAATCATTTGTCAACGAAAAATCAGGCGCTTTCCCCTGCCGAACCTGGCCTCAGAACGGCGCTTTTCTTGCCCCTATTTTTCCCTTTTTTGGGGGAAGATGACACGATGAAAGTGACGAAAATAGGCCCATCCTGACCAAAGAGTAAAAACGAGCGCAATCCAGAGGAAGATCATACCCACCTTATGGAAATCAATGTTGAAATACTCATAATGAAGACATAGACCCATGGTGGCAGTTACTTGAAGTGCGGTCTTATATTTTCCCAGTGCGCTCGCCTGGATGACCACGCCCCTATTGACCGCAATACTTCTCAATCCCGTCACCGCTATCTCTCTAGCAATGATGAGCATCACCATCCAGGCGGGAATTCGGTCCAAGGGGATTAGCATAACCATTGTCACGGAAACAAGAATTTTGTCTGCAAGTGGATCGAGGAGCTTCCCCAATGTGGTGATTTCGCCATATCTTCTCGCAAAGAAACCATCGAGGAAATCTGTGACAAAGCCCAACCCAAAAAAAAGAGCGGCAAGAGAACTGCCCCATCTTCCCGGATCTCTCAAGCATATCACCACGATAGGAATACACAGCAACCTAAGGATGGTCAGGGTGTTGGGTACATTGAATATCACCTCTCCCTCACGATCCTTTTTCATAGACCCTCCGTTATCGGCTCAAGCGGGGACGCTTCATCCCGTGACGCTTCTCATTGTTTTGTGGCAGACTTATACTTTTCATAATAATCTAACACTTTTGCAACGAAAAACTCTGTTTCAGGAAATGGAGGAAGTCCCCCATAGCTCTCCACCGCTTCGGGACCCGCATTGTAAGCAGCAAGGGCCAATATTTTGTCGTTCTTGAAGCGTTCCAGGAGAAGACTAAAATAACGGGTTCCCCCAAAGATATTCTCTTCCGGGCTAAAAGGGTTGGCCACTTCCATGGCATTCGCCGTTTCGGGCATGAGTTGCATCAACCCCTGAGCCCCTTTGTTAGACACCGCTCTATTGTCAAAATCCGATTCAGCCTTGATCAGCGCCTTGACCAGCGATGGATCCACATTAAACCTCCGGCTGGCCTGCACAATAATCCCCTCGTATTCTCTTATATATTGGGATACCTTTTTTTTTGGAGTCCGGAGGAAGAGTTTGTAGCCCGTGTCCTTCTTGATATCAGCAAAGTGCCAGACGCCGTTCTCATCCTGATAACGATAAATATCTGCTAAAGATAGGCTGCAAATACCTAAAAGGAGAGATAACCCGATGGCACAGGAAAGCGCTTGCCTCATGGCAGATATTCTAACCCATCTTTTTCCAATCGGCCAAGAATTTTTCAAGGCCAATATCCGTCAGCGGGTGCTTTATCAACTGCTGAATGACCTTGTAGGGAATGGTGGCAATATCCGCTCCCATAAGGGCAGCGTCAACCACATGTGTGGGATTTCGGATACTCGCTACGATAATCTCCGTATCAAAACCGTAATTGTCGTATATGGTGATGATCTGCTCCACCAAATCCATACCCGTGCTACTGATATCATCCAACCTGCCCACAAAAGGGCTCACATAGGCAGCACCCGCCTTAGCGGCCATCAAGGCTTGAGTGGGAGAGAAACATAGGGTCACGTTGGTTTTTATGCCCTCTGCGGCTAGAATCTTAACCGCCTTCAAGCCTTCTTCGATCAAAGGTATTTTGACCACAATGTTATCGGCCAGCTTTACCAGATCCCTCGCCTCATTGATCATGCCTTCCGCATCCGTGCTTACAACCTCAGCGTTCACCGGACCATCCACAATACTGCAAATCTCTTTGATTAACCCTTTGAACTCCCTCCCTTCTTTAGAGACCAGTGTGGGATTCGTCGTGACGCCGTCCAAGAGCCCTAAATCGTTCGTCTTTCTTATCTCTTCCACGTTCGCTGTATCAATAAAAAATTTCATAAGACCTCCGTTCCTTTCAAATGCCTAAAGTTTACTAAGGTGCCTAAAGATTCGCCCAAGAATCGCCTTTGATTATCTACTCGGCCGTCGCCGATAAACATGGCAGATGGACCAGGAGGCCGCTGCCCTGCTCACTCCTTACTCCTCACCTCTCTCTGACTCTTTCATTTGTAACGCAAACTTATCAGCGCATTCGTCGCTGCAAAAGAGGTACTCCTTTCCTTCCACCACTCTCCTGAAGGATTCCCTTCTCGGAATATAGGTCCCGCAAAAAGGATCCTGCACCATCTCGTCAATGACGCCCCCAGTCTTGCGTCTGTCTATCTTGGTCCGCGGAGAGAAGACCCCTTTTACCAGACGGTACAGAATGTATGCAAGAACGGCGAGAAATATTATTCTTATCATCTAGTAAATATCCTTCAATCCTCTAATGAAAACACCTCTTGGCCATTGTCCTGTATCTTCCCCAGCAATTCAACCATGGTCACGCCAAGGGAGGGGTGAATCAGATCCGGGGCCAATTGGACCAAGGGCACAAGAACAAATTTCCTGAGATGCATCAGTGGGTGTGGAACCGTGAGATCCTCCTCACTAATAATCTCGCGACCATAAAGCAGGATATCCAGGTCAATAATCCGGGGCTCCCATCGCTTTGTTCTAACCCTGCCCATGTCCGACTCGATGCTCAGGAGTCTTCTCATTAGGTCCCGCGGGGATACCTTTGTGGATATGGAGACGACCCCATTCACATACCAATCCTGTCCCTTCACGCCTACAGGCTTTGTCAGGTACCAATCGGAACACCCGGTGAGTTGGCATCCGGGGATTTGCTCTATCATCCCAATGGCCCTCAGGCAGTTGTGGCGTTTATCTTCTAAATTGGAACCTATTCCAATGTAAGCAGTCTTGAAATGTGTGTGAGGTTGGCGTATTGGAGGTCCGGAGTATGGGTCTTTTGTTGTCATTTCAAAATGTATGGCATTTTGCAGCGCTGGCGCATCCGGTTGACAAAAACCACCTGCTGCATCTTCCAGGACTCTCTACGGGCCGAAAGCCGGTCTGGAAACCCTACGGGCCGGAAGTGAAGCCGAAGGCCATTAATCCACCTTAGAATGCCATGGACTTGATTCTTTCAATGGCTTCTTCGAGTCGATCCCGTTTCTGGGTCAGGGCAATTCGGAAATACCCTTCTCCTGGTTCTCCAAAGCCGTTACCAGGGGTCACCACCACGCCCTTCTCCAGCAATTGGGTTGTCAATTGAGCCGATGTGTACCCTTGAGGAACCCTGATCCAAAGGTAGAAAGTAGCCTTGGGAGAGTCCAGTTCAAAACCAGCTTCTCGCAAACCCTTCACCATCAGATCTCTTCGGCGAGTGTAAACCTCCACCATTTCCTGCACACAAGATTGGTCATCGCGCAGGGCCTTGATGCCTGCGATTTGTACGGCCTGAAACACACCGGAGTCGATATTGCTCTTGATGGCACCAAGCCCATCCACCATTGCCCTGTTTCCGACTGCAAATCCGATCCGCCATCCCGTCATGTTGTAAGTCTTGGAGAGCGAGTGAAACTCCAGGGCCACCTCCTTTGCGCCATCCGCCTCCATAAAGCTGGGTGGTCGAAAGCCATCGTAGGCCATCTCCGTGTATGCTGCATCATGGCATACCAATATATCGTTTTTGTCTGCAAATTCAATGACTTTATTGAAAAATTCAAGGTCAGCCACTGCGGCCGTGGGATTATTAGGGTAGTTGATAAACATCAATTTGGCTCGCTCAGCCACGTGGGAGGGAACGGCACTCAGATCGGGCAAAAACGTGTTCTCTCTCACCAACGGCATGACATAAGATTCGCCGCCTGCAAACATGGTGGCAATGTGGTAAACAGGGTAGGCCGGGGACGGTACCAGGGCCACATCTCCAGGGTTGATATAGGCGAGTGGAAGGTGTGCGATGCCCTCTTTACTGCCTATGAGTGAGACCACCTCACTTTCTGGGTCCAGATCAACGCCAAATCTTCGTTCATACCATTCTGCGACCGCGTACTTAAAATCGTGCATGCCCGAGTAGGAAGGGTACTGATGGTTAGCAGGGTCTTCCACTGCGGCCTTCATCGCCTCTATGATATGCGTCGGTGTTGGAAGATCCGGATCACCCACCCCCAGATCGATGATATCCACGCCACGGGCCATGACCTCTGCTTTCTTCCTGTCTATCTCTTTAAACAGATAAGGGGGAAGTTTCCCCAGCCTCTCTGCTTTCTCAAAACCACCCATGCCAGCCTCTTTCGTTACGTCCCTGAAGCAAAGTGAATAATCCAGGCTCCCCGAGGCTCAGACTCTACGAGCCGGAGGCCCAAAGGACCCGACCTTTATTACACCCCACAGGGGTGTGCAGTGAAGATATGGCCTTGCCTCCGGCCAGTGGGGCCTACGGACCGACTTCCGGCTCCGCTTCCAGCCCGTAAGGCTGCCAGGCCGGAGGGTAGGGCCCACAGCAATCACTTCAACCCGAGCACATCCTGCATATCATATAGCCCCACGGGTTGACTCACGACCCATGCGGCTGCCCTCACCGCGCCTTTTGCAAAATTGTCCCGGTTATGGGCCCGATGGATGAGCTCCAGTCTCTCACCGATTCCCCCAAACATCACCGTGTGCTCACCCGTGATATCCCCGGCTCGCCAGGTCTGGATGCCTATCTCTTCATCACTGCGCTGACCTATCAACCCTTTTCTCTCATATACGGCCACCTTTTCCAGATCGCGCTTTACTGAACCAGCCAGGATCTGTGCGAGACGCATGGCTGTTCCACTGGGTGCATCCTTTTTCAGCCTATGATGTACCTCTAGGATCTCCATGTCATAATCCTCGCCCAAGATCTTGGCCATTTCCCCGGCAATGCGGAACATGACATTGACCCCCACACTCATATTGGGTGCCATGACGCACCGGGTGGTCTCGGCCAGTTTTTTCAATGCCTTCAGGTTGTCTCCCGTTATCCCTGTGGTACCAATGACCATGGCAAGGCCTTGGGTCGAAGCCATCCTCATATTTTCCAGGGTGGCCTCCGGCGCAGTGAAATCAATGAGAACCTCACCCAGGTCAATGACCTCCTTCAGGGATTCCGCAACTTTAATACCCATATCCCCAAGACCCACTACTTGTCCCACATCCTTATTCACACCCGCGTGGTCCGGGTGCTCAAAGGCTGCCACCAAGGTGACATCTTGACTCTGATGGATCATATGAATGATCCGGCCCCCCATACGACCCCCAACACCGGCAACGATAGCTTTAACCATAATCCCCCCCATTAGTACGCTGGCGACTCCACAGTCATAGCCATAAAGACTGAAAACCTGCCCACAGACTTCCCGGTAGTGCAAAGCGGGCGCAGATGGGGCAGGCGGGTAAACCCACCAATGCGCTATGGCGGCTAAAACCCGGGCCCGGCTATTGACTTACAGCTTCCAGACTCGTTTATATGAGACCATAATCTTTGAGTGCCTTTTTGAGCTTTTCTTCATTCGCCGCGGAGATGGGAACCAATGGCAGTCTTAGCTCCCCATTGATCTTTCCCATGAGAGCCAATGAGGTCTTCACGGGGATGGGGTTGGTTTCATAAAACATGGCCTGACACAATGGCAACAGCTTGAGGAAAAGCTCCCTTGCCCGATTCACATTCCCCTCTTCCCAGGCCGTGATCATGTCGGCCGTATCTTTTGGAACGATATTGGCCACCACGGAGATCACTCCTGTACCCCCAATGGCCAGCACTGGCAAGGTCACATTGTCATCCCCAGAGAGCAGCGTGATGTTGTCACCCGCCAATTTAACGATCTCGGCCATTTGAGCCAGATTTCCTGAGGCCTCTTTGATGGCCACCACCTCGGGTAATTCAGCCAGACGGGCCACTGTCTCAGGGAGCATGTTCACACTGGTTCTCCCGGGCACGTTGTAAAGGACCTGGGGCAGAGGGACAGCATCGGCAATGGCCTTGAAGTGCTGATAGAGACCTTCTGGGGTCGGCTTGTTATAATAAGGGGTCACCTGCAAGGTGGCATCGGCCCCCACCTTCTTTGCATGCGCTGTCAATTCGATCGCCTCGTGGGTGCTGTTGCCACCGGTCCCTGCAATGACGGGCACCCTTTTATTTACTGCCTCAACGGCAATATCGATGACCCTGGCATGCTCTTCCATGTTCAGGGTGGCGGATTCCCCGGTGGTTCCGCTGGGTACTATCGCACTGGTGCCATTCTCGATCTGAAAGTCAATCAGCTCGCGATAGGCCTCCTCATCTATTTTGCCTCCTTTGAAAGGCGTAGCAATCGCTACAATGGATCCTCTAAACATAACACCCTCCCCGTGTAATGGTTATTGGTTATTAGTTATAAGTTATTAGTTCCTATTTATTAGGTACTGGTTATCGGTTTTTTCTGATCGGCCGATCCCCCCATCCAATCCTTTCCGCTGTTAGATTACTGAGTCACTGGTTTCACTCGTCTCTATGGTAAGTCCTCTAAATTCCCTATCCTACAACGCTTCCTCATTGAGTTGGGCTTGAAAAACAATTGATGTACTTCCCTCTAGCCATACCTGTGTAAATGCGTCGCCCTGTTTGCGAAAATGTATTCTCAGCTCTTCTCCCCCCTTTGTCCTCACATTTGCGGGAGAGGTAACCATATCTCTGGCAGAGGCTACGAGCGCCGATGCAATGGCACCGGTTCCGCAGGCGAGGGTCTCATCCTCAACACCCCGTTCATAGGTCCTGATCTCAAGCATATTCGGCCCGAGCACCTTCATAAAGTCCGCATTCGTTCCTTCCGGCGAAAACATATTATGGTAGCGAATGGACCTCCCCTGTTCGAAAACGGGATGTCTTGAAAGATCGTCCACCTGAACAACCACATGGGGCACGCCAGTGTTGATAAAATCCACATTAAGCCAGCCAGCCTCACGGGACAGATCAATATCCATCTCCAGGCCCGAAGGATCAGGCATCAACACCTTAACAACCCGTCCCATCACCTCAGCAGAAACAGGCCCTGCCAGAGTTTCAAAGGTCATCTTTGACTTGGCAATACCCTTTAAATAGGCGAAACGGGCCACACACCGGCTCCCGTTACCGCACATTTCCACCTCCCCTCCGTCTGCGTTAAAATATCTCCAGGCAAAATCGAAGCGATCCGATCTGGTCACAAAGATCAGTCCATCAGCGCCCACTGATTCTCTCCGTCTGCAGGTCCTCTTCACCAGTAGCCCCATCTCCTCTTCACCAACGCTTCCGTCTCGGTTGTCAATGAGGATGAAGTCGTTACCGCTTCCATTCATCTTCCAAAATTCAATCGTTTTCATGCCTGCGCCGCGTTTTCGTCCCTCATTCCAAGAAATCGGGAATCAATTCGCCTCTGACCAGATCTTCATAGGTCTCCCTGGCCCGTATAACATAATATTGATCCCCTTTTACCATCACTTCAGCGACCCGGGGCCGAGAGTTGTAATTGGATGCCATGCTAAAGCCATAGGCCCCGGAACTCATAATAGCCATCAATTCCCCTGGCTCAAAGGATTCCACTTCCCGGTCCCTTGCAAAGAAATCTCCTGTTTCGCATATGGGCCCCACGATATCTGCCCGGACCTTCTGACGTTCTCCCATCTTCACGGGCTGAATGCCATGGTATGATCCATATAAACTGGGCCTTATCAGGTCATTCATGGCCGCATCCACGATGATGAAATCCTTCTCATGTGTCGTCTTGGTGTAAAGGACCTGTGTGACCAGTATCCCCGCATTCCCCATGATCACACGGCCCGGTTCGAGTATCAGAATCATATCTTCCATGCCCAGCTCTTCCTTGAGGGCTGCAGCATACTCTTTCGGGTGGGGAGGCTCCTCTTTATCGTAAGTAATACCCAATCCGCCGCCCAGGTCGAGATATGTAATGCCAAGTCCTGCCTGACCCAGCTTCTTGATAAGCTCCTGCAACAACCTCAGGGCATCCACAAAGGGGCTTACATGGGTGAGCTGCGAGCCTATGTGGCAGGAGACCCCGGAGACGGATAGATTGCCGAGCGTCGCTGCCCGCGTGTATTCCTCAAGGGCCTTACTGATGTCGATTCCAAATTTGTTCTCTTTGAGACCCGTTGATATATAGGGGTGGGTTTGCGGATCGATGTCAGGGTTCACCCTGAGGGCGATAGGAGCCCTCTTTCCCAAACTTCTTGCCACTTCGTTTAGCCGCGATATCTCCTGCGAGGACTCCACATTGAACAGCAGGATATCAGACTTGAGGGCATATTCAAGGTCTTCCGTGCGCTTTCCCACACCCGAATATACGATCTTCTGCGGATTCACGCCCGCTTTAAGGGCGCGGTAGAGTTCGCCTCCGGAGACGATGTCCACGCCACCCCCTTGTTGGGCAAAAAGCCTCAGAATGGCAAGGCTGGAGTTGGACTTCATGGAGAAGCAAGTCAGGTGCTCGATACCTTGAAAAGCACCGTCAAAGGCCTTGAAGTGCTGTCTCAAAGTGGCATGCGAGTACAGATAGAAAGGGGTCCCCACATCCCTTGCTATCTCCGATACAGGGACATCTTCACAGTAAAGCGCCATGTTCTGATATTGGAAATGATGCATGACCCCCCACCTGTCAGTGAACTAAAGTGCCTAAAGTGTCTAAAGTGAACTAAAGTTAATGACGAAGAGATAAGGAAGTGACAAGCTATTTGCGGTCATCAAGAATCTCCAATTGATTCCGTGAACTTTAGGCACTCTCCAAGCATTTGTTACTCTACGACCACTTTGACCCTCTCGGAGGGCGGACCCAAGCTCCCACCTGGCCCGATCAGGTTCACTCTGAAAAAATAGACTTGTCCTTGAACCTTTACCGGGACTGTGCAGAGAAAGCCTTCCTCCGCGACCACCTCTGCGCCAAATGACTGATAGCCCTGATATTCAATGGGGCACCCCTCACACGGGGGGGCTTCAAGGGGAAACTGGGCATAATAGACCCTGGCCCCTTGGACATCCTTTGGACCTTTGATCTCTCCCCTTAAGAGAATATTCCCCTTTTCCCGTTCGCCCCTTAAATTTGTGACTTTTGCAGAGACCTCTTTCTGGGGCAGAAAGGGATCACCTTTCTTTCCACACGCCAGTGTGGCCATGAGGATCCCCAAAGCGCATAGGAAAGCCAGGTATCGGGCGATGTTCAAGATTCAAGTTCCTCTTTGGCCTTTTGAAGACTTCTTTTGACCGCCTCGGGCCCTGTTCCTCCAGGGAGATTTCTCCTTTTGATGCATGAAGCGGGATCAAGCCAACCGTAAACGTCTTTCTCTATCTTGCGTTCAAACTTTTTCATCTCCTCCAAGTTGAGCTGGCTTAATTCCTTCTTCTGATCCATGGCAAAAAGGATCATCTTTCCCACCGTCTCATGCGCCTTTCGAAAGGTCATGCCTTTCCCTACCAGATAGTCCGCCAAATCGGTGGCCACAAGATAGCCCTCTTCGGTCGCCTTTCTCATCTTCTCCCCATTAAAAGAGACTTCCTTCAAGAGACGGCTTAGCACCGAGAGACACGGCTCCACCGTGTCCACCGTATCGAACAGGGCCTCTTTGTCCTCTTGCAAATCCTTGTTGTAGCTCAAGGGAAGGCCCTTCATGGTAGTCGACAGGGCCATTAGGTGCCCATACACCCGGCCTGTCTTCCCCCTCACGAGCTCCGGCAGATCCGGATTTTTCTTTTGAGGCATGATACTGCTGCCGGTGCAATATGCATCCGGGAGCGTTATAAATCCGAACTCCTGGCTTGACCAGATGATCAGTTCCTCACACAGACGGCTCAAGTGCATCATGAGGACGGAAGAGGCAAAAAGAAACTCCAGCACAAAGTCCCGATCACTTACGGCATCCATGCTGTTCTCAGAGATGGCTTCAAACCCCAACTCTTTGGCCACCATCTCCCGGTCAAGTTGAAAGGTGGAACCGGCCAGTGCAGCGCTCCCCAGGGGAAGGACGTTTACCCGTTTAAGGTTTTCTTGAAACCTCTGCCCATCCCTTTTCAGCATTTCAAAGTAGGCCAGCAGATGATGAGCCAGCAGCACGGGCTGCGCCCGCTGAAGGTGGGTATATCCTGGGAGAATCAGATCTCTGTTTTTCTCTGCAAGCCCCACCAAGACCAATTGCAATTCTCTTATCAGCCTTGCCACCCGCTGAATGGCCTCCCTCACATACATGCGCACGTCCAGGGAAACTTGATCGTTGCGGCTTCGCCCTGTGTGAAGCTTCTCTCCAATCGGTCCGATCTTCTCCACAAGCGCCTTTTCCACAAGGGTGTGAATATCTTCGTGCACCTCATCAAGAGGAATCTCTCCCCTGGCCATCTCCCTCTTAATCTCTGCCAGTGCGCTAAGGATCTGGGAAGACTCATCATCACTAATAATTCCCTGTTTAGCAAGCATCCGACAATGGGCCATGCTTCCCTCTATATCCTGCGCATAGAGGCGTGCGTCAAAGCGGATGGAGGCATTAAATTTCTCCACCTCCTCATCCATGCCTTTCTGAAAACGACCTCCCCAAACTTTTGATTTGTCATCTGCCATTTCTTATTTCCCTGCCCCGTGAAAGTCTCCCAGTCCATCGGGACACTATTCACCGGTTTTATTGGCTCGCCCCGTGAAATGCCCCAATGGCCCCTATTTGGCTGGGAGCATGGGTCATTGGGTCTTTCCCTTTCCCCGCTTCCGTCTCATGAGTTCGGCTATTTTGAGCCGGAGGGCACTCAGCCTTATAAATCCTTCAGCATCTTTCTGATTATAGACCTCTTCACTCTCAAAGGTGGCAAAGTCCGTGTCATATAGCGAACGATCAGATTTCCTTCCCGCGACGGTGCAGTTTCCTTTGTAGAGTTTGAGCCTCACCATACCGGTAATGTTCTTCTGAGTCTCATCAATAAGGGACTGTAGCATTTCCCTCTCTGGTGAAAACCAGTAGCCATAGTAGATCATCTCCGCGTATCGGGGCACAAGTCCGTCCCTGATGTGCATGACTTCACGGTCCATGGTTATGGACTCAATAGCCTGGTGGGCTATTCGTAGGATAGTCCCACCAGGCGTTTCATACACGCCTCTTGACTTCATGCCCACATATCGATTCTCCACCAGGTCCACCCGGCCGATGCCATTTCTCCCTCCCAGGGCATTCAGGTGGGCCAAGAGATTTGCAGGGGATAAAGATTTTCCATCTACCGCAACGGGGTTCCCCTCTCTGAATTGGACCTCTATATAAGAGGCCTGATCAGGTGCCTCTTCCNNCAGGAGGCTCTTTCCATGTATCTTCCAGGATTCCGCCTTCGAAGCTGATGTGCAGCAGATTAGCATCGGTGGAATAGGGTTTCTCTTTGGTCACTGGAACAGGGATATTCTTAGACCGGGCATAGCTTATAAGGTCTTCTCGGCCCTTAAAATTCCATATCCTCCAGGGTGCGATGATCTTTAAGTCAGGCTCAAGGGCCATGTAGGCCATTTCAAACCGCACCTGATCATTCCCCTTTCCAGTGGCCCCATGACTCACTGCATCCGCCCCTGATAACCTTGCAGCTTCCACCTGTCTCATGGCGATGAGGGGCCTTGCAAGAGAAGTCCCGAGCAAGTACCCGGATTCATAGATGGCATTGGCCCTCAAGGCGGGCCATACGAAATCCCTCACAAACTCCTCTTTAAGGTCTTCTATGATAACTTCTTGTGCACCCGTCTGAATGGCCTTCTCTTTGACCGCGTCCATATCATCCCCCTGCCCCAGATCTGCTGAAAAGGCGATGACAGGGCACTGGTAATTCTCCATCAACCACGAGAGGATGACGGATGTATCAAGGCCTCCAGAGTAAGCCAGCACTATTTTGTTAATTTTTTCAGGCAAATCTCAGCTCTCCTCAAATGCTTATCTATGCATAATCAACCGCCGACCCGCCGTTCCATCCTTCGTAGCAGGCTACTGCGGAGGACGGGCGCCAAGGCTATGGCGGGGCAAGCCCACGTAGACAGACATTGACTTTTTCCTCTGCTGACTGTGGCAGAAAAAAATGAGTCTGCCCTTCGGGCGGTTAGAAAAACGATCGCTTTATTTCGGTTTTTGGAGGTGTAAGAATACCGAAAATTGGTGTTCGCCGTTTAGTATTATGAGACGATGAACCCTTTTAGCCGAGCAAGCCTGCCCGCCATCGCGAGCCTGCTCTCTCAGGCGAGGAGGGCGGGTCGCTCGGCTTAAACGTCCGCGTGGGTCAGCGGTTTATTCATTCCTTAAGGAGTAACTTCTCCAGAAGGGCCTGGTGGAGGTGGAGCTTGTTTTCAGCCTGATCAAAAACGACGGACTGAGGGCCATCGATAACCTCGGCCGTTATCTCCTCACCCCTATGGGCCGGAAGACAATGCATGACCAGGACATCGGGTTTAGCCAGTTCGACCAATGACTGATCTACTTGAAAGTCCTGGAAAACCTTCATCCGTTCCACTTTTTGGTCCTCTTGACCCATGCTGGCCCAGACATCCGTATTAATGACATC
>JABAHP010017029.1_pt1 | contig 12588 bp, 11 predicted proteins | sample 7062081 | NCBI WGS metagenome assembly JABAHP01 (sample SAMN14534357, study PRJNA622989) | marine sediment metagenome | biome: marine biome [ENVO:00000428]; feature: marine pelagic biome [ENVO:01000023]; material: deep marine sediment [ENVO:00002113] | place: India: Gulf of Kutch | collected... | reverse complement strand
CAGAAATCTGCCGAGCTCCGCCTGTTCACGGCGGTGCGGGCATCACATTCGGCAAGCGAAAGCGCCACTTGGGCTTCCTGAGTATACATGGAGATCCGGGAAACGGCAAGCAGGTGCGGTAGCGATAGTGCATGCACTTTGGTGGAAAACGGTCTGGGCATGAATCTGATGCCGTCATCCCCGCTCAGACGGGAATCCAGGGCCGCAGCAAAGACTTGTCACTGGATTTGACACAGCACCGCGGCAGATTGGACAAGAAAGTGAATTTGACATAAATGATTCACTGCTATAGATAGGGCTGGTAGCCCTCGGTCAATTGTGCCAGCAGCCTATCCCGCACGTCAGCGGGCAGGAAGGCGGCCTGCAGGGCGCTCTTGTTGCACCGGAAAAAGTCCGCCGCGTTCCAGCCAAAGGTCCCGTGCAGCAGCGCGTATTCTCGGCTTAGGGTGGTAGGCACGAGGGTACGCCCGTCGCTATTGACGCCAACCGATATACCGGACCGGTACAGCGCGTCGATGGGATGATCGGCAATCGTGTCAAAGGCTTTGGTCAAGACGTTGGAGGTGGGGCACACTTCGAGATGGATCTGGCGCCGGCGCAGGTGATCGAGTAGGGCGGGGTCCTCGATGCTGTGGACGCCGTGACCGAGGCGCCAGGGATCAGCGTACTCCAGGACCTCCCACACGCTCTCGGGCCCGGCGCCTTCGCCGGCGTGGGCGGTGCGAGGGAGGTCATTGTCGCGCGCAAAACGAAAGGCGGCGATGTGGGCGTCGAGGGGAAAGCCTGCTTCATCGCCGGCAAGGTCGAACCCGGCGACGTGGGTGCCGCGGAACTGGTCGACTAGGCGCGCGGTTTCCAGGCTCTGGGCCTCGGAGAAGCGGCGCACGGTGCAGAGGATTAGGCGCGCTTCAACGCCGGTGTCGCGGATAGCTTTGGCAACAGCTTCTTCCACAACATCGACGACCTGGTGGGGAGTGAGTCCATTGTCGGTGTGCAGCAGGGGGGCGAAGCGGAGCTCGGCGTACAGGGTATTCTCTGCGCGGAGCTGCTCAAAGAGGTCGATCGTGACCATGCGGAGGTGTTCTCTGGTCTGCATGAGGGGGAAGCTGCTGGGCGCGCACCTGAGGGCGTCGGCCAGGTCGGCGCACTTGACGGGCGGAACAAAGTCGGCGCGGTAGGTCTCGAGCGTGATCGAGGGATCGATCTGGGAGACGACCGCGTAGCTGAGGGAGCAATCGAGGTGCAGGTGCAGCTCGACCTTGGGCAGCTGTGTCCAATCCATGGCTATGCCTCCTTGCGAATTCTGGTCTCAGCCGGACTGCTTTAGCAACTGGCGGTAGACTACCTCGATGTTGCGCGCATGTAGCTGCTCGAAACCAAGCTCCGAGCAACGGGGGTACCCGGGATCGCGTACGGCCTGCTCCACACTGTGGCCCAGGGCGATGTGCTCTGCCGTCCGATCCCAGGTTTCTTCGATATAGGCAAGTTGGCTGCGAACCTGCTCGTCCCCGCAAAGGAGACCATGACCGGGCACAATAGTCTGAGCGCCAAAGCCGAGTATCGATCGCAGGGCCGCCATCAGAGCCGGGATGTTGGCCGTGGCAAGGAATGGGTAGCGCCCTTCAAAGACCAGGTCTCCAACAAAGAGCACGCGTGGCTCGGGGAGCCATACGACCGAGGAGCCTGGCGTGTGCCCGCCGGTGTGGGTCAGTTCCAGCCTCACGCCGCCGATTTCCATCTCCCGGTGCTTCTCAAAGACCTCGGTGGGCACTTGCAGCTTTGCCCGAGCGGTGCCGCGCCCGGCGATGCGCTGCCGGGTGAGCCTGTGTGCCAGCACGGGGCAGTCGAAAAGAGGGATGCCGCTGGTATGGTCGCTGTGGGAATGGGTGAGCAGGATCAGGCAGACGTTTGCAGCGGATATCCCCGCCAGCGCCAGGTAGGCCTTGATATCCACCGGGCGCGCGGTTGTGTCGACCAGGACCACACCCTCTGCGGTGTGGATCATGCCGCAGTTGGAGCGTCCTTCAGGGTGGACAAAGGCTATCACACCGGGGGAGACCTGCTCCATTTCCATGGGTTCTGATCCTTCGCCCATTGATGGCTGAGCGACGCGAGAGGCTGCCGGCTAAAGCCCCATGGGTACCAATGGCGGAATGACCGATCCCTGACGAGCCATCCTCAATCCCCAGACTCGGGAGGTGGCGCAGGGGCTGCCAGCCCTGCCAGGTTCTCGCCGGTCTGGTGCAGACCGTCCAGCGCCTGGGACAGGGACTGCTCGAATGCCTCCCGGGGAAAGTGGCGGCGCTGGGCCTCGGAGAGCAGGTTCTCGATCTTGGCCATGGTTGCGGCCAACTCGGCGCGGTAGGCTTCTAGCCCGTCGAGGGGCGTGAGCTCGACCTTGTAGCCGACTGCCCCGTCAAAGGGCGGCGCACTGGGCGAGGACGAGTCGGCCTCCCAGGGTACGTAGCCGGGGGCCTGCACGCGGATGATGACCTTGTCGCCGCGAGTGGGCCAGTCGATCCGCTGGGAAAGGGTCTGGCAGTTCTGGCAGCTCTTGCTGCCCACTTTTTTGCCGTCGTCGTTCACCAGGGTCATGGTGATGGTGGCGTCTTCCACGACGTTGCCGGTCTCTCTTTCGACGACCTGTCTGACCTCCACGTGGGTGGGGGCGGGGCAGGCGGTCAGCAGCAGGGTCATCAGCAACAGAACCGGCATCACCAACAGGCGGTTTCGCGTACAGTGCTTTCGCATCGCACCCTCCAGCCAGGCTTCCCCTGGCAAGCGTTGTCGCGCTACGCTTCGTAGCGCCACCAGAGCAGGCTCCAGCGAAAGGTCCCTTTCCTGAGGCTGGACTGGCCGAGCAGGTCCTTGGCCTCGCCCATGCTGAGCGCCGACTTGATCTCGGCCTCAAGGAGCCCCAGCAACGAGCGCCGCAGGTCGACGATGAAGAGGTGCCCGTCCGGCGCGAGGATGCGCTCGATCTCGCCGAGCATGCGCAGGGGGTGCTCTACGATGTGGACCATGTTGGTGCTAATGGCGACGTCGAAAGAGTCATCATCGTAGGGGATCTGCTGGACGTCGGCCCTTTCAAAGGCTACGCGGTCGCCGAAGGAGGTGTTGGCGGTGGCCTCGCGCGCCAGCCTGAGCAGGGGGTCGGAGAGGTCGATGCCGACAATCTCGGCCCGGGGAAAACGCTCGGCGAGGACCAGGTTGGTGGCCCCGGACCCGCAGCCCACGTCGATGATGCGGCCCTGGGTAAACCCACGGCTGGACAGCTTTTTTGCATATTCATCGCCAAAGCCGACGGCCATTCCCTGGTGCTGCCGGGCATAGGTCTGGGCGTAGGCTTCGTCGCTGAAGATACGATCGTGGGGCAATCCTGCTCGTTTCATGGCGGTTTCCCTTCTCCCTCCCTGGCAGTGGCGCGGTGGCTTGTTGTACCGCACGGTTTCTGGCTATTTCTGGGGAAAACGGTTGGAAGCGCTCCCGGATTCGGCAGGGAATCTGGAGCGTTGGCGAGTGCGGCGCGTTGGCGTGCGGGTCAAACCGTGAGGATATTATGCATCCGGCGGTTGGTTTTGTCAAGGTGGGGAGTGGGCGCCTAGGGCTGCTGCAAAGTCGTCATTGCGAAGGAGCGAAGCGACTGACGCAATCTCCGATTGGGCAGAAGGGGATTGCTTCGCGCCAAAGACGGGCGCTCGCAATGACACGGGACGGAGTGTCAAGCGACTTTGGCGATCCCCGCGGGTGCCTGTAAGGCGGCGAGGGCGCGGGCCGAGTGCGCCCAGGTGTAGGGACGCGCTCGTTGTTGAGAATGCTCGCGCTACCTTCCTGGAAGCTCAAGCCTTCGCAGAAGGCCGCTTCCAGGAAGGTGCAGTGACTGCGTCGGGTTGAGGACTGGGACGATGATGGTCAGGTCGAGGCGCCGTCCCAGGACGGCGCCTCATCCGGTGTAGGTGCCAGCTTCAGAGGTCGATCGTGACCCTATTCACCTCCCAGTTCCGAGGCCAACTCTAGCGCGTAGAGGAAGGTAGTGTTGGGATCGAAATCGTAGGAAGCCAGCCTGTCGTAGGTCAAGGGATAGTCGACGGGCAGGACCTGGCCCAGCCCCGAGTCCTCGGGAACGATGACAAAGTAGGAGCGNNTTCGGGAACGATGACAAAGTAGGAGCGCGTGACCTGGCCCTCGAGGCCGGTGTTGTCCAGGTGCCACAGGAGGCCGTTGCCAAAGGAGTTGGAGGCCTGCGCCGAGGGGGTGCCAACCAGGATGGCGCCCGCGCGGTGCAGATCGCGGGCCATGGTAAAGCCGGAGCTGAAGGTCCAGGGACTGACCAGGACCAGGACGTTCTGGGGCAGGTAGTAGCCGGAGTAGGCCTCCGACTCGTACTCGGACCAGAAGGTGGGTGTGGCCCGGAACCAGCCCAGGAAGGGCGGCTCCTCCATCTCTGCCAGGAAGGCCTCGAACTCTTCCGGCTCACCGTAGAAGAAGGAGGTGAAATCGTAGCCGCCAAGCTCGACCGGCACGGGGCGGTCCTGATTGATCTCTTCCAGGGTGGTCCCGACGTTGTTGGGCGGGGTGAAGCACTGGGCCGAGTAGCGGTTAACCTGCCCGCCGGCCTGCAGGGTCGCAGTCTGGATCGCGGTGAGGGCCTCTTTGCCGTAGAGCATGTAGATGAGAATGTCGCTCATGAGCGAGCTGCCGCCGCCGTTGGCGCGCAGGTCGACGACCAGGGTCTCGACGCCTGCCTCGTCCATCTCGACCACGAGGTCGCGAAAGGTCTGGGTAACAGAGGGCAGGCCCGAGCTCTTGTTCCCCATGGCCTCGGAAGCCTCGCGAAAGCTGCCCATGTGGTCGACGCGGAGGTAGGCAATCAGCTCGCCGGTGGTTGGCGCGTCCAGCATGGTGTAGGCAAAGCCGTGGTCGGGCGCCGGTTGCAGGTCGATGGCGGTGGCGGGCCGGTACGTACGCGAGGTGCGGACCGGCAGGGCAAAGGCGACCTGCTCCGATTCACCGCTGGGGAGCCGGAAGGTGGCGACGATCTGATCCTTGTCCTGCCATTCGGGGATCGCGTCGCGCAGGTACGGCCCGTACCAGAGGGTATGGCTGGACAGCTCCTCGAGCACGTGGTAGTCGTTCTCGAGGGGCACGAGCCGGCGCTGGCGCTCGACGAGGTCCGGCATGGGGATGCCCTCGACGGCACCGAGGCGCGAGCCGAGCAGGTATTGGTGCTCGGGATCGAGGACGCCCGCCACGTACAGGTCCTTTTCGACGATGCCAAAGCGGACGGGGATGCCGCCGGGGGTGGTGTGGCTGACCTTGTAGTCGCTCCAGATCTCGGTGTGGGAGTCGCCGATGGCAGCCAGGAAGGGGCGCAAGAGCTTTATGAAGCCGTCGCGGTCCATGCCCTCCTCGGGGATGGCGTGCAGCAGCTTGTCGAGCCGGATGTGAAAGGCGACCTTGCCCCCGCCGCGTATGTAGGGATCGGGGTGGGTGTCCTCGATGATCCGGGCGAGCTGGCGCGCATCGGCGATCAGGGCCTGGCGGCTATAGTAGCCGGGCCGGGTGGGGGCGGTGGCTGTAGGCTCGGGAGGCGGGTCAGTTGGGGCGGCGGTGGGAGTGGGGCTGGGCGGGGGGTTGGTGGGCGCGGCCGTCGCCGTAGCCGTAGCCGTGGCGGGTGCTGTGGCGGTTGGGGTCGCAGTAGTCGCCACCGCTGCCACCGGTGTGGGTGCCGGTTCTTGGGTCGACGTGACGGCAACGGTGGGCGAAACGTCGCCACCGCATGCCGCCAGGGGGGCGACCAGGGCCAAGAGGGCCAGCAAGGTAAGGTTTCTGAGTTTCATTGTTTTCCCCCTTCTGGTAGTCCGCCGGTCTGGAAAAGGCCGGAAAGCAAGTGCGAATGCGGGCGCTACCTTCCTGGAAGGTGTCACCTTCCAGGAAGGGGAATACTAGCTCGAGTTGAGGACGGGGACGATGATGGTGAGGTCGTAGCCCGCGTGGAAGAGGATGGCGCCGATCAGGGAATCGGTCTTGTACATGGAGTAGGCGCCAACGACGCCGAGGACGAATACGACGACGCCAAAGACGGCACTGCCGCCCGGGAACTCGTAGGTGGCGTTGATGTGAGAGAGGCCAAAGACGAGGGAGGTCACCAGGATGGCGGCAAGGCGGCCGATGACCTTCTCGTACGGTTTCAAAAAGATGGCCCTGAACCAAAGCTCCTCCATGGTGGCGTTGGCAAAGGCCCAGGCGAGCGCCAGCAAAATGACGGAGACGTTTACCGGCCCAAAGCCGCCGGCCCCGGACTGGAGCAGGTAGGCCAGGACCGCCCAGAGCAGGAAGGAGACGCCGCCAAAGATGAGGCCGGCCTTCAGCCTGCCCCGGGCGATGAATATGGACTTGAGATCGTTCTTTGAGACCAGGGTGAGGGCCAGGATGACCGGCACGACGTGCAGGAACTGGGAGACCTTGTCCAGGGCGAGGTCCTGGAAGGGGGTCAGGACGCCGCGCCGGAGCTCCAGGAGGCCGGTGCCGAGGAAGAGGAGGGCGGCGGAGGCTACGAACAGCGCGTAGGCCGAGGGGGCGTAGCGCGCCAGCGAGTGGTGTCTCTTCAAGACAAGCCAAGCCGCGAGGAAACAGAGGGTGAGGGCCAGCACGTAGATCTGGCTCCGGTTGGTGGGGAAGACGTCATAGTAGGGGCTGCCCAGGACGAAAATGGCCAGCCCGGCGAGCAAGAGGCAGAGTGAGACGACGAGTTTTTTCATGGCTGGCACTCCCTGTGACAGAATATGGGCCGCCAACGGATGAGGCCCATGGGACCGAGTATATCACAGGGGCGGGGGGCGCGCATCGGCCAGGTGGGGAGTTTCTTATCGGTCAGGTGGCTAGTTCTGGGTGGGGATGGCCGCAGGGCATTTGCACGTAGGCTGTCTGAGGCGGTTTAGGATCCAACCTGCCTGGCAAGATCCTCCTGAGAGCCGCTTGAGGGCAGGCGGCAGGTGGGATTGGAGCAGCGCAAGCCGGCGCGTTTGGCTGGCAACTCTGTGGTCGCCGGGCTGAGAAACCAGGTTTCTGACAGAAAATCTCTCTGTCCTGTTCTTTTTCGGTTTCTCTCGATCCCGACGTTGACGGCCTTGGCGGGATCGCACCGGCCTGGAAGATCCGGTGCTAGGCGCTGAAATCGACAGAAATCTTCCGGGCACCGCCGTGAGACAGGCGGTGCGGCAATCACTTGGCCAGAATACCGCCGAGGGGACCCCTGGCGACGCGGAATCCGCTGAAACTGGTCCTGACGAGCGGATTGCCGCCGCTGCGCCTCGCGCAGCGAACCCACCAGGCTTGGCTCCAACGTGACCCTCCGCGGCGAATGTGCACAGCGTTGGTGGTTGTCTCCTCCCGGCCGTTTCGGGCGTCATAGGGATGCTTCTTGAGGGCAGTGCTGCACCACTCCCACACGTTGCCGGCCATGTCGGCGCAGCCGTAGGGGCTGTCGCCTTGCGGAGAATAGCGGCCGACGGGCGTGGTGCCTCCTTCGTGATCGTCGAAATTGCATAGGTTGCGGTCGGGCGGGCGGTCACCCCAGGGCCAGAGCCGGCCGTCGGTGCCGCGGGCGGCCTTTTCCCACTCGGCCTCGGTAGGCAGGCGATACGGCTGCCCGGTGCGCTCCCGGAGCCAGGCGACNNGCCACAGCGGCATGCCGTGGCCGGTGGCCTGGACAAAAGCGGCATACTGGAGATTGGTGACGGGGTAGCGGCCGATGTAGTACTCGGGAAGGCGCACCGTATGCTGGGGCTGCTCCATTTTCAACGCCCGGTCTGCCAACCGCGTCTTGTCTCGCGCCAACCCGACGAAACGCGCCTTCAGTTCGCGAATCTGCTCGTCACTGGTGCCATGAGAAAAGGACCGCCGGGGATGCGGACGAGTTCCGGCTCAATGGACATGCGGGCGGGATGCTCGGGTTGCCGCTGGTCTGTCATCTCTCACCTTCAACCGATTCGCCTGCCGCGAGAATCCATGTTCAGCCCCTCAACGGTCAGGGGCGCGATCCGGAGCTTGCGGAGATTGGTGGATTGCGATGGTTCATTCATGGTGCGCTCCGTGGGTGTACTTTGTCACCAGATGCCGAGCAGGAGGACGGTGGTGTAGATGTAGATGATGTGGTGGGAACGGGATAGGGTGATGTCCCTCCCTGGGCGGGCCGAGGTCGCGCCGGGACAGGGAGAGAATTCGGTCCGTTGGCGCGGGTAGGACGGCGACGTTTCCCACGGACGGTTTGGCCGGAAGCACGAGGCCGTTGGGGTAGTGGAACGTGCCGTCGCGGTATTCGAGGGGCACGGGGTCGCCGACTCCCTCGAAAAAGGGCCCGCCGTTGGGAGACTCGAAGGGAGGGAGAATCTCGATGGCCTCGATATGTATGGCGATGTCGTCCCCGGCCCGGATGCCCTCGATGGCGATGGGGCCGTTGGCCCGGTTATAGCGCTCGGTCTCGACGACGAAGGTCTCGCCCAGGCGCACCGCCCCCAGGAAATCGGGCCATTCGACGCCGGGGCTGTGGTTGTCGATCAAGTCACGGGTAAAGGTCTGCACTTCACGTTCGAACACCTGCATGTGGGCTTCTCCTGCGGTTCGTGCAGGAGATTGGGCCAGTTTCCGGCCCTCGGCCGGTAGAAACTGGCCCAATCTGTTTTGGCGGTCAGCTCAGCATCCGTACAACGCCCAGGATCAGGCCCAGGATACCGGCCGCGCCGACGACGAGGCCGGCGTACCAGAGGAATTTCTCCTCCACGACGATGGCCATGCCGCCGAGCGTGATCCCCACCGAGAGCAGCATGACGGCGATGGCCAGGATGAGGTGGGTGCCGCTCGTTCTCTCATCCTGTCGCTCCTCTGCAACCAGTTCGGCCGCGAGGGCCTCTATCTCTTGCTCAAAGGCCTGGACCTGGGCCAGTTCGTCCGGATCTACGGCGCGGCCGAGCCCCTCCAGCAGCTCGTGCTTGGCCTTGAGCACCTGGACGTTGACCCGCTCATTCTCCCGGAGTGTTAGCTCCATGATCTCCTGGGTTCGGACGTGCAGCTCCTGGCTGGCGGTCAGGCCGGCCAATAGCCCGGCCAATGCGGCGAGGAGGGCCAGGACGAGGCTCGAAAGGGCCACTTGCTTGTGCCAGCGGGGGCTCTTGCCAGCCTCGTCCTCTTGCATCGATTCCATGACCAGTTCATCAACGAGTTCGACTGACGATTCGGATTCAGACACGATTTATCTCCAAGAAGTGGTTGGGATGCCCTAGCTGCCCGAATTTACGTAGGTGGTCTGCTTGGGAAGCTGGGGGATTAGCCAGGCGAGGAAGGAATCCTGGCTGCGGCTCTGCAGGGTGACCTTGCCCGGCCCTTTCAGCTCGACGACCAGGCCCTCGCCGCTGAACAGGGTGCTCTTCCAGCCGGAGACCTTTTTCACCTCAAAGCCGACCTGCTCCTCAAAGGTGACCAGGTGCCCCGTGTCGACGATGTATTCCTGGCCCGGCTCCAGCTCGATGGGGTGGATGGCCCCGTAGCTGGAGACGATCAGGGTGCCGGTGCCGCGCACGCGGAGCATGATCAGGCCCTCGCTGCCGAAGAAGGTCTTGGCCCCGCTCCACTTGGTATCGACCTCGATGCCTGCCGAGGAAGCGAGGTAAGAGCCCGACTGGACCAGGAGGGTGTCATCCTGCATCTCGATGACGGCGACGTCGCCGGGCAGGGCGGGAGCCAGGGCGATGCTGTCCCCCGGGGCCGTACCGGTGTAGGTGTTGAGGAAAAAGCTCTCCTTGCCAAAGAGCGAGCGGCCCAGCGACTTGAACAGTCCGCCGGAGGCCTTGGTCTCCAGTTTGAGGCCGGGCGACATGCCGACCATGGCGCCGGCTTCGACCTGGATGTGCTCCCCCGGCTCGAGGGCGACCATGGCCAGGGAGTATGAAGGGCGGTAACGAATGTCTACTTGCATGGTGTTCTCCTTTTCTCGTCTATATGGTCTGATATAGACTTTTGATTTCTTCTTATTCCTATGCTATTGACTCGTTGTCGGCGGATTCGCGCTTGCCTGGGTGTCCGCGCTTGCCGGCCAGAAGTCGGAAGTCCTGTTTCGTTGATCTAGGGAGCGGGCGCGAGCAGGCCAAGTTCGCGCAACAGGGATTCGATGGTGAACCCGGCGCCCATGGCCAGGTAGGCCAGGACGGCGATGCCGATGGCCACTACGAGCAGTCTCGCCACGGGCAGCAGGAGGGCGCGCCAACCATGCAGGTCGTGGGCCTCCAGACCGGCCATCCAGGTGGCCACGAAAACCAGGATGGACGCGATCAGGCGGACCAGGGACGAGATGGCCGGGACGAAGGCCAGCAGCAACAGCAGGTATAACCCCTGGGCAAAGCCCAGGCCGCGCAGGGTGGCGGTGTAGCTGCCCGATCCGCCCAGGAGCCGGGCCGCACCGAAAACGACGAGCACGCCCAGGAACCAGATCGCGAGGCGCGTGAGGGCGACCAGGATGGCCTCGGTAACGGTCTGGCTGGTGACCAGGGCATCCACCAGGCTGGCCAAGAGGGCGATGAGCAGCGCCGGGCCGGTCATGTACGGGTCGTTGGCAACCTGCCGGTAGGCGGAGCGGTCCAGCATCAGGGCGCCCAGGGCGAGTCGCAGCCATAGCCGGACCCGCCGCAGTCCCTGCCACAGGGTCTCCGGCGCCCAGGAGTTCACCTCGTCGCCATCTTCTAAACGGGTGGGCTCCTCCTCGACCAAGGGCAGGCCGCGCCGCGCGTCGAGGATGGCGAACCAGTCGGCGGAATTGGCCGTTTCGGGCACGTGCATGTCGCCCGGATGCAGCATGAAGGCGTCGGTCTGCTCGCCGCCCAGGCCGCCGTGGTTGCCGATCAGCTCCTCCATGGCGGCGACGGTGCCGTCGGGATAGAGGGTGCTGTTGACGATCAGGTCGCCGGCGTGGGGAAAATCGGCGATGCGCCGCACCTGCCGGGCCCGCAGTTCCACGTCGCCGTAGGGCGCCAGCGGGTCGTCGCCGGTGATCTCGCCATCATGCAGATCGCGGGCGCCGCTCTTGCCAAGGACCAAGGGCGTGCCGTCGTCGCCACAGGCCACGACAAAGCCCACGCCCTCGTGTTCTACAAGGGCGTCAACCAGGCCCGGATAGGCCTCGTTCAGCTCGCCCAGTGTGATCTTGCGGGGGTGGAGGTGAAAGTAGACCTGGGCCAGGTTTCCGCTGCCACAGACGGTCACGGCGGCGTCGGGGTCGATCTCGACCGGCGCTCGCTGCTCGGCGCCCTTTTCCAGGAGCCGTTGGGCGCGGCCCACTACGGCGCGGCCCGCGTTACCGCCTACACCCTGCTCCTGCACGTTTTCCAGCTCGCCGGCCATGGCTGCTACCGAGATGGTGCCGTCGTCGCCGCCGAGGCTCTGGGCCACGCGGGCGCCGCGGGGCAATTGCTCCTCGATGAACTCTTTCAGATCAAGCCCGTAGCGCTGCTTGAAGGTGGCCCCAAGCGACTGGCCGTGATCGGAGAGCAGGATCAGGTCGTAGGGCCGCGGCGCCTTGCGGGCGATGACGTCGCGGATGCGGGCAATGACCCGGTCGTAGCGCTTGAGGACGCCAAAGGCGTCGCCGGACCAGGGTCCGGAGTGGTGGGCTACCTCGTCGTATCCGGGCCAGGTGACATAGAGGGCCGGGGTGCCGCGGATGATGTCCAGGCTGGTGAGGTAGGCCGCGACGTCGCGCATGAAGACGGTGGTCGCCGCCCGCAGCAGGGGATAGGCCCGGTGCAGGCGGTTGAGGCGGGGTTGTTCGTCGCGCAGCCGCTGCCTGAGGCCCTGCCACAGCTCGAGGAGCGCGTCACCGAAAAAGAGGACCAGGGTGCGCAGGAAAAAGTAGGGGTTGAGCATCAGCAGGTAGATGTCCTCGGCGCGGCGGCGTTTCTGCTCTGCGTCGTCGGTGCGAAAGTCGGCCAGGGTCAGCAGCGATTTGGCGGCGTCGCCGTTCATCATATTGTTGATGCTGGATCCGCCGCGCATCAGGCCGTCACCCTTGGCGTAGCGGGCGTTGATCAGGGGCGCGTCGGTGCCCGAGACCATCAGCCGCCCCAGGTCCTTGTCGTACCAGCGAAAGGCGGGGATGTCATGATTGTCGCCGAACATGATGCCCGACTGGCAGGCCGAGGTCTGGGAGGGCAACCCGCAGTCGACGCGGGACAGGGCGTAGCCATCCTCGCGGATCATCTCGCTGAGGGTGGGCATCAAGCCCTTCTCCAGGGCTTTTTGCAGGTGGTGGTAGCTGAGGCCGTCGATCTCCATCATGATCAAGCCGCGTCCGGGCTCTTGCTCCAGATCGAAGGAGTGGCGTTTGGCCAGGTGCTCGACCAGGCTCTCGTAGAAGGACCCCTCGTCGTCGATGGTGAGAAAGTTGGTGATGATGGTATTGATCAGGGCCAGCACCAAGCCTGCGACAAAGGCCACCCACACGTTGTCGATGACGAATCCGGGCAGGAGCAGGGCGGTGATGCCCAGGGCCAGGGTGTTCACCACAAAGCCGACCAGGGCGACGGCGATCAGGCCCAGGGG
>JABAHP010013907.1_pt1 | contig 12593 bp, 11 predicted proteins | sample 7062081 | NCBI WGS metagenome assembly JABAHP01 (sample SAMN14534357, study PRJNA622989) | marine sediment metagenome | biome: marine biome [ENVO:00000428]; feature: marine pelagic biome [ENVO:01000023]; material: deep marine sediment [ENVO:00002113] | place: India: Gulf of Kutch | collected... | reverse complement strand
CATGACTTCAACTATAGAAAAACCCACCAGGCAGTTGCCGTCGAGAAAGCTCTCGGCAGGCTTTATGCCGGTCGTGTCTCGTTTTGTATCGGTCACATGTTTTGGAAAAAACCTATTGAGCCTAAGACTGGTGATGATTTGGTACGTTCATGGCAGAACTGGATTACGCTTTCCGGCGACCATCTCGTAGAACAACACGTGCATAATATCGACATTGCAAACTGGTTCTGCGGCGGACCTCCGGTCACTGCAGTGGGATTCGGGGGTCGCGCGCGACGAAATGCCGGTGACATGTATGACTTCTTCAGCGTGGATTACGATTACGGTGAGGGTGTGCATATCCATTCGATGTGTCGCCAGGTCAGTGGTTGTTGGAATTGGGTTGGACACGACTTTGTCTACGAGAAGGGGCGAACGAACGGTAATAATTATCCAAAGCCAAAGAAATCGCCAATCCCTTCCGATTTGGCCAAAGGGCCGAGCAGTCACATTCAGGAACAAATCGATGTTCTCTATTATGTCAACAAGGGCCGGTCTGTAAGCCAGGCCCGCGCTGTCGCCGAGTCTACGGCAACCGCTATCATGGGCCGAATCTCTGCCTACACGGGCCAGCAGGTTTCCTGGAAAGAAATCATGGTCGATCCGAGTGTGAATCCTGACCTGTATAACCAGATGCTAAAACCAACAGCAGAGGATTTTGAAAAAGGCACCGTCGAAATACCGAAGGAAAACTCCATACCCCTTCCGGGTCGTATGGCATAATCGTGGCTTAAAATGGTGCTTGTTTGTCATCAATACGAAGGAAATAAGCGATAAGAGCAGGCTTTATAACTTGGTTGGTATTGTGTTTGCTAAATCTGAAACATCTTACAACCTGGTGAGTCTTTGACAAAGCCGCAATCCGAGCATTTGTCTTGACCCGGCTTGCAGCAAAGATCAGAACCTTTCATTTGTCCGCACTTAATGCAAATCGCCGCTGATGTGGCTCCCTTGGGGATATTGCAGCAGCCTGGTGAGCCCTTTACGAGACCGCAGTCAGGACATTTTGTCTGCCCTGGCTTGCAGCAAAGATTGTCACCTTTTACATGGCCGCATTTAACACAAAGCTCAAAATCGGAATTGCTCTCTTTTTTAACAGTTGGTTTTTCGTCGGACTTGGTTGTGTTCGGTTCAGTTGGACCTTCATCGGAGGATTTACTGCAGCCGGGACCTAATATAACCATACTGATTATTGTTAAGCTAAGTACGAGCTTTATAATATGTTTCCGCGATTTCATTTTTACCTCCTGTAAAATAGTATTAGCGTTTTTTTTGTACCTGTTACTGCACTAAAGTCGTGATTATATGAGCAGCAGACCACAAAAGACGTAATGTGCGAAAGGAAAGGGAGATGTCGGATATTCGTAAAGAGATTATCGTCACCCTTTCTTTTCGTTTTGGCGTCCTTTATTAGTTACATGCCCTATTTGGCGAAACTGCTTATCGAAACTCCTATACTATGCTAACAATTAGAAAGTTCGTCAATAGAATAGTTCCAATCACAGCATTTTTTCTTTATCCTTGCAGGATTGGTCTATGGCGGCTATAATGGCATTCCCTGAATGAATATTGTCTCTCCATGATTACGAACAGTAAGAGGAGGATACAAGCTATGAGAGTTTCCTTTGGACTGAAGACTGTCATCCAGTCTGTTGTACTTGCGGTGTTGCTTTGTGCTGTTAAGGGTGTTTTTGCACAGGGAACACGTTCCGACTATGAGCGTGCGCTGAATCTTCGCAAGACCACGGCAAATAAAGTCTTCAAACAACGTGTTAATCCCCACTGGCTCGCCGGTAATACTCGGTTTTGGTACCGTAATGACCTGACCGATGGGGCACGCGAGTTTATCTTAGTAAATGCGGAAACCGGAACACGTCGGCTGGCATTTGACCACAATAGGCTTGCCGGGGCGCTTGCAAAAGCAGCCGGTAAAGATATACAAGCCGAAAGACTTCCTGTCGAGAAACTGAACTTCAACGAATCTGTGTCGGAACTTCGGTTCACCAGTGGCGGCAGACGGTGGAAATGTGATTTGCACAGCTATGAAGTTCGTAATGTTTCCAAAGATGAACAGATAACCGCTTTTCTTAAACCACACCCTAAACTGCACTCGAGCATTCGGTCTTCCCAAGAGACTTCGATTACGTTCATAAACCGTACGAAGAGTGTCGTTGAGATTTATTGGATGGACTATGAGAGCAAGAGGCGTCACTACGCCACGGTTCGGGTTGATGAGCGGCATAAGCAGCATACTTATGCGGGACATGTCTGGCTGGTAACCGATAAAGAGGGAAAGAGGCTGGCTGTGTTTGTTGCCACTGAAGATGCTTCAAACGCTGTCATAGATGCTAACAGTATTAACAAAGCAGCTACCAAAAGAAATTCGAGGGAACGGAGGCAACGCAGTGAATCCCCGGACGGCAAATGGCTTGCGTTTGTAAAAGACTACAACATCCATATACGCAACATTAAAGACAGCGAGGAGGTCGCACTTAGCAGCGATGGAACTGAGAAAGATGCATATTCGAAGCGCATATACTGGTCGCCGGATTCCGAAAAGATAGTGGCTTTGCGAATCGAAAAAGGCGATGAAAGACACATCCACCTCATCGAGTCTTCACCTAAAGACCGGTTGCAGCCAAAACTACACACACTTTCTTATGCCAAGCCCGGTGACCGTATTGCCGTTCCCAGACCACAATTATTCAACGTAGTCGACAGGCGTCATATCCCTGTTTCGGACCAGCTTTTCCCGAATCCATGGCGCATTTCGAAGATTCGTTGGGCGCCTGACTCAGGCAGGTTTACTTTTCTCTATAATCAGCGAGGTCACCAGATACTGGGGCTCATGAGCGTGGATGCAAACACTGGTGATGTCCGTACTATTATCGATGAATATAGTAAAACTTTTATCGATTATGCATACAAGCAATATGACTATTACCTTGATGCCACCAAAGAAATCGTATGGATGTCGGAACGCGATGGCTGGAACCATCTTTACCTTTATGATGCAGAAAAGGGATGTGTAAAAAATCAAGTTACTAAAGGAAATTGGATCGTACGGCGTGTCGAGCGCGTGGACGAGGATAAGCGACAAATCTGGTTTCGGGCCGGAGGTATCCGTCAAGAGCAGGACCCTTATTACGTGCATTTCTGTCGCGTTAATTTCGATGGCTCAGGTCTCGTAGTGATGACCGAAGGAGATGGAACACACGAAATAGAGTTTTCTCCGGATCGCCGTTTTTTCCTCGACAGATGGTCCCGCGTCGACCAACCGCCCATTACAGAGTTACGCGATGCCAACGACGGCAAAATCATTTGCGAATTGGAAAGGGCCGACGTCAGTGAGTTGCTGAAGACCGGCTGGCGTCCGCCGGAGCGATTTGTTGCAAGGGGTCGCGATGGCGAAACAGACATTTACGGGATAATCATCCGGCCGGGTAATTTCGATCCTAATCGTAAATATCCTGTGATCGAGAAGATTTATGCCGGCCCACAGGGGGCGTTTGTGCCAAAATCATTCGGACTGCATACTCGACAACTGGCTATCGCTGAACTTGGCTTTATTGTTGTACAAATTGATGGCATGGGCACTTCTCACCGCTCAAAGGCATTTCATGATATATGCTGGAAGAACCTTGGAGACTCGGGATTCCCCGACCGTATTTTGTGGATGAAGGCGGCCGCAGAGAAGTATCCATATATGGACCTTACCCGTGTCGGTATTTATGGTGGTTCGGCCGGCGGCCAGAGTGCACTGCGTGCTCTGTTAGCTCATGGCGATTTTTATAAGGTAGCTGTCTCCGACTGTGGCTGCCATGACAACAGAATGGATAAGATTTGGTGGAACGAACTCTGGATGGGCTGGCCTGTTGGGCCGCATTACCAGGAACAGTCGAATGTTACGCAAGCTCACAAACTACAGGGAAAACTCCTGCTCACAGTTGGTGAAATCGACCACAACGTAGACCCGGCATCGACAATGCAGGTCGTCGATGCACTCATCAAAGCAGACAAAGATTTTGACCTCATCGTAGTGCCCGGTCGTGGTCACGGGGTGGGGGAAACTCCCTATGCCAGTAGGCGCCGTATGGATTTCTTCGTCCGCCATCTCCTGGGAGTGGAACCTCGAAGTAAGCCATAAGGTAAGAACAGGTGAGAAATAATCATTACAGTCGCCACTTGCACTTACAGGAATCATCAAAGTAGGGCGCCGGATAATTCAGTCAAATAATAAAAAAAATAAAAAATTCGATATTGATTTTTTCAGTTGGCTCGATATTGTATTGTAGTTGAAGCTCAGCAGTGTAGCTGAGCAGGATTCGATTGAGAATCTCAGATGAAATTTTTTTTAAGGAGTGAAAAAATGACAATTAGAGGATTCTCGAAACTTGTCGTCTTTGTCGGTATGATGCTTATTTTGTGTGGCTGTGGTAAACCTACACTTGTAGGTACCGATGCTGCTGTTTATTCACGAGGAAGCCTTTACGCTGTGGCCGGCAAGGACATGGACAGCGTGTATACGGCGACATTGGCGGCAATGAAGCAATTGGAGATAGAGGTTACTGAGCAAAACAAAGATGTTTTTTATGCTATTGTTGTCGGTAAAATTGCAGATGGCAGGACCGTTACTGTACGGATGCAACCAGGTGCTGACAAAGGTACCGATCTCAGGATTAAGACAAGCAGTTTCGGCAACGAGGAAAGGTCACGCGTTATTTACCAGAAGATACAGGATAATCTTAAGACCGGCTCCAAGTAGGGTACATGGCCAGATTGCGTTGTTCGGATAATAAAGACAAAGAGTAAATTAGCTCTGCGTTTTAATATATATTTCAGCGTTTAGCTCTCTTAATCACTGCACAAAGGGTGGGCAGTGAAACGAGGGATCTTTCGGCGGCAAAGACTATCCAAGTCGTTTCCTTGGTTAGAAACGCTTGGTATCTTTACTCAAAGCTCTCTCCATTTTATTATTACGAAACGCACGGCATCATCATCGATCGTGACTTTTCTCAGCGCTTCGTCATAGTAAAAGTCGCCGCCGTTCTTGAGCTCAAAATTATAGGCGGTTAGTGAACCGCGTATATCGCTTTTGGCGATTACAGTGACTGTCGCATTCGGGGCATAAACTGCTCCAAGGGATTCGCTCTTTGCTTTCAGAATCAGCGACTGTTCACCTGTACTTGTACCATAAAGCTTTAAGTTTGCCGGAGGATTTTGATTATTGATACCGGCACTGTTATCGGCAATCATATCTCCATCCAGGTACAGCGTTAAAGAAGATCCTTCTGTTATAACAATCTCGCAGTCCTGGCCAAGTTCGATATCACCTGTAATATATAGAACAACATCTCCTTCACTTACTTTCAATGTTCCGGGATTAGTGGCCCGTTTAACGTCAATCATGCTATATTGACCGCTGTCTTCCGGCCCGATGGTTGATGTCTTTCCCTTTATTGTAATCGAGCCTTTGCTTTCAAGCTCGGGTGGAGTTACGGGAGGAAAGTCCACATCCTGAAGCAAAGCGTACTTATTGTGCATAGTTGCGCCTAAGTCCTTTATAACAGTATCGACGTTGCCTCCTACACCTACCACGACATCTCCATCAACTTCTACACCGTTGTTGAGAACCATGGTTCCGGATAAAGTACTGTGTGTTGCAACTACAACTTCTGTTTCGGTATCGAATACGTCGGAAGAGTTATATCCATGAACCACTGTATCGCTTTTCAGGATAAGGTCTTTTTTCGTCAAAAGAGCATATTCGAATGGACCCTTCAACTCCAAAGAGCACTGGATGATTTTTTGCTCCAGTCCGGATTTGCCGGTTGATACAACCGTGAAACCGCTGATAAAATCTCCTGTAACTTTATAACTGTAGGTCGCGTCGGTATTCGGCAAAATCTCATCTGTCGCCTCCGGCAGCGTGCTGTTGTCCCATGGTTGGTCTTTCAGTTTCTGGTTCATTTCATATAGAGCCTTTGTCACGCCGGAATCGGCCGCTGAACGCGCTACAATCTCTGAAGAGGTCCGCACTGCAAGGAAGCGATTGTGCATCCCCAGACTCAACAAGCCGTTGCCCATCACAAACACGAGAACTACCACAAATATCACCAGCGGAAGTGAAAAGCCGGCTATTTTTGATTTTGAACGTTTTTTTCTTTTCATTTCGAGTCCCTTCCTCGATGTTAAACCGTTATACCGGAAGCTGCTTTTCTCAATGACTTAAGACAATCAGGACATAAAAGTTGTCTGGAATCAATCTTATATAAATGAGTTGCCGGAACACCCTCGTTGCCACAACATTGGCACGTTGACGTTCTTGTTGAAACGCTATGTGATTCAGTCGATTTTGCTTCGGACTGCCCTTTCTCTTCGGATTTATTTGTTGTGGCAACGGGGGTTTCGGTTTTCTGTGTTGTTTCAGCACTACAGGGATATAAAGGTTTATAGTTCATATTACTCGGTTCGCTCTGCTGCATAGTTTCTCTGAAAATATTGCCGCAGAAAAGTTCGAGCACCCTTTTCGTCAGCTCTTTTGATTTCTCTGCTTTTTCCACGCCGCCACAGGAATGGAAAATCGGATGTTTCATTCCGCATTTTCTACATGCAGACGTGGAATTATTAAGCGAGATATAGTTACGAAGGGATTCAATCGCCTTTTTCGCTAACTTTATGGCTTGTTTGCCTTGTTCCCCGGTCGGACTAAATTCTACAGTTGTTATATTCTTGTCGCTGTTCATATCTAATTCTAAGTTAAACGTTCATCATATAACGTTAGTCGTTTTCTACTATTCCGCCAGCAAGTTTGCATCGATATATGCGACAAGAAGGCTCGCATTATCACTGTCTTTAATCTCTGCGCCGTACTTGTCCATGACAAGCGTCGTTGCATCATCTACTGAAAAGCCCAAATCGTTTATCAGGATATCAACGTATTTCACGAGTGCATTGAGCCATTCACCGGCCATGGCATAGTATGTGCCGTCACCTTTGTGATCAGCGAGTGCCGCGGCTATCTGATTCATCTGTTCATCTGTAGCAGGAGCCCCTTCAGTAAGAAACTCATTAATCACTTGTTCAAGGGAAGCCACACCGCTGCCACTTGGGTCCTTGAGGGTTTTTGCTGCATTCATAAGTCCCGCGGCCATCTTGCACGCCTGAATATTTGTTGAAGAAACAAAGGTGTTAGCTATAGCGACCTGTAGATCTTCTGCATTAATTCCAAGTTCTGCGGCAAGCATATCTATCAAAGCAGGGCAGCCGCCATTTTTAATTTCTTCTCCTTCAAGTGGCGGGGGTCCCAGTCTGTAAAGCGGCGGAGGTCCTGGAGGAAACGGTGGTTCCGGAGGTTCTGGCGGCTCTGGAGGTGCTGGCGGCTCCTCTGGCGGATCCACTGGTGGCTCCTCCGGAGGATCAGTAGGCGAATTATGTGCTCCTGCCATACCTTCGCCGACACCGAGACCCTGATTACCGGTGAAGATATTACCCAATCCGTTGCCTTTGTTCCCCTGGCCCCAGTTTCCTTTACCATTGCCGCCACCCGGATTGCCGCTTCCTTTTTTCGGATGCTGACCACCGTGGGTTGGATTAGGACCCTTAGCGCCAATGGGATTGGGGATTTCAAGCGTGGTTGAATCAATATTTCCTATAGCGCTGGCAAATGCATCCCCTGCCCCGAGGGATATATGTCCACTCTTGCCTAAAGAGGCGGCCCCTGATGGAGCGCCGATTTGAATCAAAATGTTGCTGCCGGAAATACCGAGAAACTTCAAGCCGCCGTCTTTCATTACAAAGTGCTTTTTTGGAGTGCCGTTGTTGGAGACTTCACTACTAATGAGAGCCCCTCTTTTGTTAGTCGCCGGACTGACGGCGCTTGTACCACCGGTACCGATAATGATACCTGCGGGATTGGTGTGTGAGCTGGCATTCGGATTGTCGATTCCAATCCCTTTACCCTTGCCATTTGCCAGCGTGGCGGACAGCAATATCAAAAATATGCAGCAAGCCGCCAGGTACGTCTTGATACCAGGAAGGTATCTGTGTGAAGATTTTTTTGGTAGGTTCATGTTACATTCCTCCTTTCATCAGTTATTTTATATAGACAAAAGTCACAACTGTTGTGCTTCTGTTACAACGAAGAAAATCGGCTGTTCTTATGAACACCCCCCATTCTTCTGAATGAGCTATTTTATTGTTAGCTATATTAACTTTTTTTAGCCTCAATGTCAAGAAGAAACTGCCCGGTTAGACAAGATTAGATCCTGTTTAGGAATTATTCCTTTTCGTGCTTTAAGAGGAGCGGATTTGTGAGGTTTTCTCGGACCAAAAAAAATGTGATTGTTCTATGGATATATTTTTTTCTAGTGGACCGAAAAAATTTTAATGTGTTGAAATATGCTGTTTTGATTTGGTTTTTATTGTTTTCGAGTTATATTTTATATAGGAACTAAAATGTTTTCGAACTCATTCCGATAATACTTTTGAAACTCGCTCGGTATTATGGCGGGTAAAGCAGGTAGGTGTAAATGTGGATTGAAAATTTAACAGATAAGAGCTTTGTTATTTACATTGCCGTCTCTCGCGAACCGGAAATGCGCCGTGAGCTTGAAATTATTAATGAAATTGTATATGGCAGAGATGACTGTAATGTCATTATCAATCTTGCCAATATCGAGATGTTGACATCTTCAAGCATCACAAAGCTGGTTATGTTGCATAATTCCCTGGATAAAAATGGACGTTCACTTATCCTGTGCAGAGTTGGGCTTCCGACAAAAGGCATTTTTGCTACAGCCGGCCTTACGTCCCTTTTTAATTTTGTTAACGATGTCTCTGATGCTCTGGCCACTATTCAATATTCCGGAAATGTAGAGTCGATAGCAGAGAATGCTCTGAAAAGGTCATAATTGCTTTTTGGAAGGTACAAAATAAAAACAAAGAGTTGTACCATTCTTTTGTTTACATTTCCCTGCTTTTTTATTTTTCATTTCACAGTCAAATCCCACTCAGGATAAAACCGGGAGTATCTGTGACCTGGTCAATCAAGCTATAAGTTCTTCCTGGACCGAATATATTCTGCGAAAATGACCGCGGGCGGGCATGGATCACAGCCAAGACAGGGATGCATCTTCTCATTGGAAACCACAAAGGGGGCGGTCAGGTGCTTGACGTCCTCGGTTGCGTCAAGCTCTATTTGGGTAATAAGCCCCTGTAAGCAATCACATGATAGGCATTCCTCTTTTTCAACCGATTCTTTCAACCTCTCCAGCAACGCCATGACATCTTTCGCTGTTAAGTCACGTTCCATAAGGCATATCTTTATTGGATGGTACCGTTTTCACAGCGTAACATGATATTGATTAATTAAGCTTTTCCCCAGCCGCGAAGTGCTTCCAGGCATTTCTCTATGCTGACAAGCGGAGGATAGGCATCGCTTTCGTACTCAACAATGTACCACTCCGTTCCGCCGATTGTCTCGCAAAGCTCGAATATTTGTTGCCAGGGCAGCTCGTCATCGCCGATTATGGCGTTGGGTTTGCTTTTTGAAAATGCCTTGAGGTGGACCGTTGTGGCCCGGCCGGGATAACGCTTCAGGAACACAAGAGGATCACCCCCTCCTTTCATGGCATTTCCTGTATCGAACTGCATGATGACTTCTTTTTTCGTATTGCCGAAGAACGTGTCCCACGGCATCTCACCGTCCAAAGGTTTGAATTCTATGCTGTGATTGTGGTAACCAACCTGCATCCCGTGCGGTTTTACCTTGTCGGAAAGCTCGTTGAACAGCTTCGCCGTTTCCAACCAGGCCTTGCGTGAGCTCCGATATTTCCCCGGCAGCCCCGGGACGATCAGAAACTTGTTGCCAATGGTCTTATTGAATTCTATTGTCTTTGCAAGCTCATCGCCCAGCAGCGTATCGATTTGAGTATGTGTGCCGCAACATAATAAACCTGTGTCATCCAGAAGCTTTCGAAGGGTTTTCGCGTCCCTGCTGTAATAACCTGCGAATTCCACTCCTTCGTAACCCATCTTGGCTACTTTTTGGATGGTGCCCGGCAGGTCTTTCTCACATTCATGGCGAACCGAGTAAAGCTGTACCCCTACGGGAATACGCTTTCTTTTTTTCCCGGAAGAAACAGAAAGGGATTTGCATCCGCTACAGGTTGTAAGAAAACCCGTAACGCCGAGTTTTAAAAATTCACGTTTGGTTATCATTTGATTTTTCATAATGTTGTCCATTTAATATCCTGCTTTCGATTTGTAAGTTCCTGAATAATAAAGTTCCTGTATTTATCAAATTGATTAACACATTCATTTGCCTATGAATTACTGTACTAAAACTAAGCTGTAGCAACATATAGACCGGATAATTATATACTATACCGGCTGCCAGTCCAGAAAAAATAGAGCTGACACGTAGGAAACAGATAGAGTATGGCATTTACGGGATGAATTTGGTATTCTAATCATAATGACAAACTTGATGGTTAAGATAAATTTATAAAACAAGGAGATTCTGGATGAAAAGGTCAAAGCAGTGGACAACCACAGGCAGGCGAACTTTGGAACTGCTTGTAATGGTGAGTTTTGTATTGTTGGCGTCGGTGGCGCAGGCAAAAGACTGGACGAGGTTCCGCGGCCCAAACGGACAGGGAATCAGTAACGCAAAAACAATCCCCTTCAAATGGACGGAAAAGAACTACAACTGGAAGGTCAAGCTGCCGGGGATTGGCCATTCCTCTCCTGTTATCTGGCAAGATAAAGTCTTCGTGACAAGTGGGAACCAAAAGGAAGGTAGCGGTATGCTTTTGGCCCTTAGCGTTTCAGACGGTAAGGTTTTATGGCAAAAGGAATATGCATTGACCAAATATCGGATGAACAGAAGCAATAGTTATGCTACGGCCACACCCGCAGTGGATGCCGACCATGTCTATGTGCTCTGGGTTACTATGAACGAGACAATTCTTGTAGCGCTGAACCACGATGGCGAGGAAGTCTGGAAGAGCGAATTTGATGGTGTTAATTGTCAGCACGGGCCGGGAATCTCTCCGGTTGTCGTCAAAGATATCGTAGTTTTTACTCACGAGCACGAGAAAAGCGATAAGCAAGGTCGTAGCTTTTGGGTTGCTGTCGACCGAAAGACCGGCAAAACACGATGGGAGCTTGAGCGGCAAACCAGCCCCAAAACTTCTTACTCAACGCCCTGTGTATATTCATCCGGCAACGATAAACCGATTTTAGTTTTCACCAGCCTTGCCCACGGAATAACCGGCGTTGATCCCGGCAGCGGGGCGGTCGTTTGGGAGGCAAAGTCGGCATTCATCAGCCGTGTGATTAGCTCGCCTGTCATCGCAGGTGATCTGTTAATCAGTACCTGTGGAGATGGTTCTGCTGGTAAGCGTTTGATTGCTGTCCGGCCGGGTAAAGGTGACAAATCCACCGAGCCCGAAGAAGTGTACAAAGTTGAGAATAGCAAAGTAACGTATGTTCCAACATCAGTTGCGAAGGATGGCCTTTTGTTTGCGTTCCACGACAGGGGCCAGGTTTCGTGCCTGCGCAGCGAAACGGGCGAACAATTGTGGAGTCAAAAGCCGGCCGGCCCGTTTTATGGCTCACCCGTTTGGGTAAACGGCAATCTGTACTGTATCACGAGGAAGGGAGAGGTTGTCGTAATCAAGGCAGCTCCAAAATACGAATTGCTTGCGATCAATCCGTTGGGTGAAGAAAGCTATGCTACGCCGGCCGTCGCCGGCGAAAGGATGTACCTAAGGACCTATTCGCATCTGATTTCAATCGGCAGCAAAAAAATAGGGCAAATTTGACAACAAATTGAGGTAGAAAATGCAGCTAACAGCCTCTTTTTGGCTAAAAATGCGGCTTGGATAGCCAAAAAATTTTTTTCTTGCATATATGCCCAAATAGACATATAATATAAAAGGTTATTTTTGGGAGAAAATTATGGAAGTTTTAACGGAAAAACAAAAGAAAGTGCTTGGCTTTATTGAGAAAAGCCTGGTGGATAACAATCCGCCGAGCCAGCGGGAAATCGCCCGCAACTTCGGTCTGGCGAGGAACGCCATTCGTCAGTTCGTAGGCTATCTTAAGAAAAAAGGTTATCTGATGGATTTGGGTGGCCATCGGGGACTCAGGCTGTCTAAAGAATACCTTTACAGAAAGAAAGAAACGGAGGGCATACCCATTGTGGGCAGGGTGGCCGCCGGAGAGCCGATATTGGCAGAAGAAAATATCGAAGGATATGTGGACCCGGGGGAATTGGTCGGCCAATCGAAAGATAGTTTCCTTCTGCGGGTTGCCGGCGACAGTATGGTTGACGAGGGGATTATGGATGGTGATTTTGTCGTGGTTGAGCCGGCCTCTACGATTAAGAACGGAAGGATTGGAGTGGTCATGCTGGATGATGAAGCCACTGTTAAGAGGATATATGTCCAGCGTAACAGGATAGCCCTGAAATCCGCCAACCGCGCTGCCGGGTACAGGACCAGATATATTAAGGGAACCGACAGAAGGATTCGTATAATCGGCAGGGT
>JABAHP010002188.1_pt2 | contig 12596 bp, 15 predicted proteins | sample 7062081 | NCBI WGS metagenome assembly JABAHP01 (sample SAMN14534357, study PRJNA622989) | marine sediment metagenome | biome: marine biome [ENVO:00000428]; feature: marine pelagic biome [ENVO:01000023]; material: deep marine sediment [ENVO:00002113] | place: India: Gulf of Kutch | collected... | reverse complement strand
ATCCAAATTCATTAAAGCTAATTTAGCCTGCAATATGAAAGTTTCACAAAATATAAGGTATGAATTCGATTTTTCCGCCATAGTCAATAATTGAAGAATGTAATGGTTAACCTCATCAAGAACTTCAATATTATAAGTTAGACGAAATTCTGAGAGTAGTAAGTCACATAGATGAACTAACGCTTCTAACCTAGGGAATTGTCCAGAAGTTGTTGTTTCAATGATTTTTTTTAACAACTCTTCAACTTTAGCTTTATCACGAATTCGAGGACTCCTTTTTAGCATCAGTGCTTTAGTGTATTGTTGCACTATAATAAAATATCTATTTGACTCATTTTGGCTTACCAGATTTTCTAAACGTTCAAAGTATTTTTGTGCACGTTCAAAATCGCCTTTTACGAGAGCCAATGAAGTTAAATTACTTAGATTATTGAGTAATTGTATAGGACTCCTGTCCCATGATCTTAAACTCTCTTCCAGATATTCTATAGCCAGATCATAATTACCAATTATTGCATTAGTTTCTCCTATGTTATTAAGTAATCCAGAATAATACCAATTATTTTTAAGATGCTTGAAAATTTTTAGACCTTTCATATTGTGTTCTTGACTAAGTTCAAATTCACCCTTTTCTAAATATACAACACCATACACCAAATGACACCCCGCTATATTAAAATGATTAAATCTCATCCTCGTTGCTATTGACATCGCTTTATTAATATATTCAAGAGGTTCATCTGTTTCTCCTTTAACATTAAGTATCCAAACCCCCATAAGAAGATGAGCAAGAAAATTTTCATAAGAATAACCAAGTTCATTATTTAAGCTTGTAACCCACTCATAACAACTTCTTGCAAGCTTAGAATTACCTTTCTTCATATGATCATATCCTTTGACCACACTTATCCAAGCTTTTCTATGTAATAACTCAATTTGAGATGTGTTAGAGATCCTTTTTAGAAGTTCTTCAGATTTTTCGATTATCATTCCGAAATCTTCAATTCTTTCAAGTTCTAGCAATCCAAAGAACATAAAAATCAGTCCGTCAACGGCTCGGAGATGTTGATTAATCGATTGATTTTCTTCAAACATCTTTTCGCCGAATTCTAAAAGTTCTTTATATTTTCCCTGACTATTAAGAACAAACCCTTTAAGATATTGGCAATATCCTTTATGCTCAATGTCAAGCTCTTCAAGTTGAATCAACTCATCTAATAAATCACTAGCTTCTTGAAGCCTACCAGCATCAAATAACTCTTCTGCCTTATTGAGTTGACTTTGTTCTGAAAAAGACATAAGTAGAATTAATTTGGATTATAGGTTTATGAATAAATTAAGCTAATTATTATTTTAAATATAATGTAAATTTAGACTTTAGAATTAAAAAGAAGGAAGATGAGAAAACTTAATTTCACAGATAATTAATATCTTTCTACAATTATTGAAATAATATTATTACCAAATCCACCAAAATTACAAGCAATCCCCGTCTCTGCTTTATCAACCTGTCTTTTTCCAGCTTCTCCTCTGAGTTGCCAAACTAATTCTACAACTTGAGCAACACCAGTAGCTCCAAGTGGATGCCCACGTGCTTTCAATCCTCCAGAAGGATTAATTGGAATTTTTCCACCAATTTGAGTTAATCCATCGTGAGCCGCTTTAGCACCCTCACCTTTCCTAAAAAAGCCCAAGTCTTCGCTTTGGATCGCTTCAAGAATAGCAAACGCATCATGAGTTTCACATAAATCAATATCTTCTGGTTTTTTATTCGCCATTTTGTATGCCTGAGAAGAAGCTAATTTCAAGGCCTTTAGTGTAGTAATATCCTCTCTTTCATGTACGATATGAGTATCAGTGGCTTGACCAATTCCACTAATTAAAATGGGAGTGTCAGAATATTCTTTTGCATTTTCAGCATTACATAGTATAAGTGCGGCCGCACCATCAGATATTGGACAAATATGGAATAATCTAAGGGGATCGGCTATAATCGGATTCGTCTTATCATCAGCTAAAAATTTATATATGTTATCCCAATTTCCTTTACCCTTTTCAATCGCCCTGTTCATAAAACCTTCTATGGTTCTTTGAAAATGTGCTTTAGGATTAAGTGCACCATTCTGATGATTTTTTATAGCTATATCTGAGATCCATTCTAGCTTAGCATTATACTTCTCAAGATAAAGTCGTGTAAGTAAGCCAGCAAAAGCAGGTAAAGATACACCATGAGGTCGTTCAGCTTCTGGGTGCGTTAGAGATGCAACATTCGAAGTTACATAGCCGGGAGTAGTGATATGTGTCATCTTTTCCCCTCCAACTACTAAGACTAAATCGCTCATACCTGAAGCTATAGCCTGAAATCCAGCTTTAATAGCAGATCCACCACTAGCAGGTCCATTTTTAATATGATCAGCTGCAGCGGGTATAAGTCCAATTTTATCTACTAAAGCGCTTGCTACACCTGATAAGTTATTAAAAGCAGACGGACTCATAGCACCAACATATACCGAATCAAAATCTTGATCACTAGTATTAGATTCCGAAATTGCCTCTAAAGATGCATCTGATAATAAGTCCATCAGTCCCTTGTCAGGTATCCGACCAAATTTAGTATGTCCGACACCAATAATCGCAACTTGTCTCATTAAATTTCCACTTAAAGTTCGGTTATTTATAATCCTTACCAATATCCCAAGCTCTGGCTAATTTATCACCGACTTTCCAATACTGACTATTAGAATATGTCAAAGGGTTTATTTTAGTTATATCAGGAGTTCCATCTCTCAAATAATCATCAGCAGCATACGCATTAACTACTTTTCCAATAAATATTTCATGACTTTTCTCTATATTAACAAACTCTTTAATCTTAAATGATTTGATAACTTCACATTCCATATTTAGAGGGGATTTACTTATCATTGGGGCTGTTTTTAAATCTCCATAGAACACTTCAAAAATATCTGATTTATCTACTTCACTACCAGATTTGATGCCGCAAAAATCGATTTCCTTTATGAGTTCTTCCGAAGGAGTATTCACACTAAAAGTGTTATTCTCATTAATCCCAACATTAGTATAATGAGTCTCATAGGAAGCTACACAAATTAATGGAGGTTTATATTCAACAACTCCAACATAAGCTACAGGTTCGAAGTTTGGTTTTCCTTTTACATTGGCTCCAATAACACCAAGAGGCATCGGAAATAAATAGGCTCCAGGTTTGATCTTATTTTTTGTCATATTAAATACCAAAATGAAATTTGTTAGTATAAGATAATAAAACATATCATTAAAATTAATATGAAGGGAGAAGTCAAATTAAAAGGTGTTAATTAAAACCTTATATTTTTTCTAACCTTTTTAGTTATTAATGGATGAAACAGACTTAATTATTCTAAAAAAATTAAATGAAAACTCACGATTGACTTTTAGAGAATTAGCAGAGATAACAGATATTTCAGTAAGTGCGATACATAAACGTATTAAAAATCTTGAGGATAATGGAAATATTTCTGGTTATATCGCGAGGCCAAGTGTAATCGCATTAAAATGTCTATGGGTTATGATATTTGGAACTTCTAATGCAAAATCAATGGATACTGTAAGTAAAGAGATTGGGCAAAATGAAAATATTATATTTGTAGCTATCACAGGGGGGAAGTTTCTCTTAATTTCTGGCTATTTAAGGGATATAACAGAACTTCAAGATTATAGTAGTTATGTCTCAAAAACAGCGCAAATGAGTGAACCTACTATTGCTATTTATGACGTTCATTATAAAACACTCCCAGAACCCCTTTCAAGTATTGATTTTAAGATTTTAAAAACACTTAATAAGGATACTAGGAAACCACTAACAGATATCGCGGACGATGTTGGAGTTTCGACTAAAACTATTAGAAAACGATTAGACTACATGATTGAAAACAATTTAGCTAATTTTTCTATCCAAATAACTCCACATATGAATAATTTCGTTACAATTTTCCATCTATTCTTAAAAGAGGGAGCCAATATTAATTCAACATTAGAATATCTTGAAGAAAAGTATTCTAAAAATTTATTTTACTGTCTGAGTTTTAGCAACATACCTAACCTAATTCAACTAAATGTATGGACAAAAAACCCTCAAAATGCTCAAAAAATAGAAGAGGAGCTCCAAAATGAAGGTTTTAAGGATATAATACCTCATATTGTCTTATCGGTACAGTGGTATGATTGTTGGATTGATCAATTGCTTAGAACTAAATGATAACATATACTTTATTTATTCCCAAATTACAACTAAATAGAAAAGAATTTGGTAATTTCAAATCTAAAATTTATTCAGTTAAGTGTATATCACCTCAGTTTCCCTTCCAGGAGTCCAATCTGCTTCCCTTGAAGGACATAAGAGAATGAAAACTTTTTCTGGAGAAGCTTCAAATGTTCCAGAGATTTTCTGTTATGATAATTACTCTTTATCTCCTTTTTCCTTTATACTTAGAATGATGAGTGACATTGTTCTCTTATAGGACATTTTGGACATTTTACATAAAGCATGAAATAATAATTACCTATAAGAACCACTATAAAGCTTACTAAGGATATTAATGCAAATATCGAGAAATTACTAAAAAAAGAAAATATAGATAATATAATAGGTGAAAACCAAATTATCGTCATTAATATCGTCCAATATTTTTGGCCAACATGTTTATGTAAATGAGATTTGGTCCATGCTTCTACAGTTAAAAGTTTTTTACCTCTGTTTCCAGTATGTAAATCATTTACAGGTTCGCTAACACTGAAATAACAATATTTACACATAGTTATAGGCATAATTAAAAAATAAAATAATAACGAAAAAATTAGATATCCAAATGCTATAAATGGATAAAAATAATAAATTCCCCAGGTCCCAAGACTGATAAGTAAAAGAATAATCAAAACCGGTACAGCTTTATAAAAGGGACATTTAGGATAAAATCCCAAAGTGAACAATTTAGTGTTTTGCGAAGTTCTTTCTTTGTTCTGCATTCTTAACTTCTGTTTTTTTATTATTATGATTGATTCAATATCTCAAACCAGGAATTATTTAGGGTTTTGAGCAAATAACTCCTTCATCTGTATCTGAGGGTGATAATATCTCATCCTACTAAGAGTGAATTCACCCCATTGAATTGATTTTTCTGGACAATAATGGAGACAAGATGTACACATTTGACATTCATGTTGCCACTCGGGTTTTTCATCTACAAATTTTATGTTATCAACGGGACAGATTTTTTGACAAATTCCGCATCCATTACAATCCTCATCCGTATAGTAATTTTCATCCATTGTATTTACTTTTCCTAAAAAATTTACATAAGACTTTTAAAATTCAGGTCATAGATTTTTCCTTTATAAGAGATTTTAGTTCTTCTTCTTTTATATTTCAGATAAATCCCCTCTCAATGTAAAAAAAAATTGATAGGTTTTACCTATCATAAATTTTATTTATTTCTTCCTAGAATTGAGTTTATACCCGTGCACCAAACCCCATTTTGCTCCTATGCTAATGAAAAGAATGATCAGGAGCAATGTGTAGTTTCCAATTTGAGGGAAGAACGAGGCAATTAGGATACCGAGCTGAAAAACTCCTAATCCATAAAGAAGGTTGGCGATGATAGGTGTAAAAACTTCTTGTGGTTTCTTAGGTTTTTCATCTCCTCCTAGGTCACGAACTCCGGCAAATATAGACATAAACAATCCCATTACCCAGAGGATATAAAACATCACTACTTCATTCGGAATGACTTCCAAAAGCGTAAGAATGAATAATATCAGGGCAATGAATTCATTGATATACGAAATATAACTAATCGGTTTCATTTTTTATTCTCTCTTTAGAGTTTTGTATAGTTTTATTTTTACTAATTTTTATTAGATTATTAAAAAAAACAGAATTTTTCTTCTTCTTATGCATGTTTTGCCCCAACCTCCTTTACTAGCATTTCTACTTCTTTGGGATGAGCATATAATGCACAAGGAGTTTCTCCCGTTTCTAAAAGATGCTCATTTTCACGTATAAGAGTGAATAATTGACTTTCAAGACCTTCACGGAGGTTTGAATGCTTTAAATTATGGGTGGTTATGTCAGATACAGGACAAGGCGTTAAATCACCATAGGGGGTCACATGGGCGAACCCTCTTCCAGCAGATACACATCCCCCCATTAAATCTTCATCCCCAGGGGAATGAACTAAAAGAATTTTCTTTTCATTTCGGTAATTCAATATCTGTTCTCGAAAAGCAGCACGCTCTTCTTCTGAAAGCATCAATTCAGTATCATTAGTAGTATCCCATTCAAATAGTTTTTCCATGGTACATTTATTATTAGATGAAGAAGGAATATATTCCATAAAGAAACCTAGTCGCACCCCATCGGAAATCAAGTTGTCTATATTTTCTGGGTCTAACCAATACTCATAGTTTAATTTATTAATAGTAACTGAAATTCCCGAAAGAGTTCCTTGTTTTTTTAACTGAAGAATCGTTTTTAAGGCTTTTGCATATACACCCTCTCCTCTTCGATTATCTGTCAAAAACTGCCCTCCTTCTACACTAACAATTACACCGACATTTGCGAGCTTTTTTAGGCGTGCATAATGTGATTTTTTTATGGCCGTCCCATTTGAGAAAATCAAAAAGAAATTAGAGTTATGTTCTTCAATAAGATCAAGCAATTCAGGAAAGAGAAATGGTTCACCTCCAGCTATTATAAATCCAAATACTCCTAGATCAATAGCTTCATCAATTATTTTATGCCATTGTTCTGTATTCAATGCTTTTTTCTTATTTGATCCAGTTGTAGATTCAAGAGTACCAACTGCGGCAGCATAACAACCAGAACAGTGAAGATTACAATTATTAGTTATACTAAGAATTAAAAAGGGGGGAACTTGTAGATCTTCTAACATGGCTGCGTCTATTAACTCTAGGGATCTCCTATATCCACGGACTAAACATCTAGATGCGACAAGGTATTTTGGATGACGAATTATCCATGGAACTAATACCCTCGCAAGATGAGAATTTACACCTTTTAATACTGATTTAAATGATAAGTTTTTCATATATTTCACACTCCAAATTTTTTATTCTAAAGTCATTAATTTTCTTCACATTTACCTTAGTATCTTCTAAACGGGTTGTCATTTTTTTTACTTTCCTTTTATTTAGATTAATTATAATGATGTTTGGAGTTCTATTAAGTGCTTGTTCGTCATCACCGAAAATACTTTATCAAGGGAGCTTTTAGTCGTTATATTGAAAATTAAGTATTTTTTTAATCATAGTTAAAATTAGAAATCTCTAAAAAATTCCCAAATTTCAAACAAATGGAGAAGAATTTGGAATTTTCAGTTCTAAAGCATATTCATTTAGGAGAAAATAAGTGAATTTTATAGAGATTTTTTGCTTTGGGATCAATTAATTTTGATAATAAAGTATTCTATAATCAATTTAAAGGCTAGGAGCTCCCTTGGTTATTTTTTTCTATGATTATGAACAAGCTCTTATTAGAGCCCCAATCTCTATTGAAGTTAATAATACAAATTAAAGAATAAAAAAAAGGTGAGAAAAATTTGGAAAATTGGAAAGAAGTTTTAGGTGCACTTTTTGGTGTACTAATAGGTGTAGTTTGGATTGGATTTGCATTACTTGGACCAAATGATATGATATTTCTCTTTATTGCTATCGCTCTTACAATGGTATTTGGGACATTATCTGGGGGTCTTTACGCAATGGGTTATCAAGAAAAAAGAGGGGGAAATTGATTCAATTCCTGGAAGTTGACAACAAATATGGTAAATTGTAAAATAACAGTTCTTAGACGTACATTAAATGAAGATTTTGCCAATGAATACACTAAAGAGAAAAGTGAATTATGCCCAAAAACATCTGAAGGTCAAGTGTTTTTCTCTATTGATGGTGCCAAACCTGATGATTTTTGTGAGTATGCATGGATTGACATCTATAAATATATATTTGCTTTGGTATTTAAAGCGAATTTTAGTGAGTGGATGAGAGAGCCAGATATAGTTATTACATGCTGTTCAGACGGCATTAGACCGGTTTTTTATAAAATTGAAAGAGTAAAATAGTAAATTTAGATATCAAAGAAATTTGATATCTTCAGTTAAATGAGGTATAGCTAATGAAAGAAGCTTTAACCAATTAGGGTAAATCAACTTGAAGACTATATAAAATTCTTCTTCATTTTCTGTGAACTTTTTGAATTCTTGAATTAAATTGAATACCTCATAGAAGCTTATTTGCAGGTATCTTCTTTGGTTAAATTCTTCTAAAGCCAGTCCGGACTCGATAAAGAAGTTGGTAATCCTTGATAAAGCAACTTTTGAGGTATTACTTTTAAGGGCGGAGAATTCAACATTATAATCTTGAGATTTCAGAATATTTACGTACATGAAAGAGAAAAAACGGGATATATGATTTCTTACAGTTTGAATTTGTTTATCTCTGAAGTCCATATATATTCCCAAGTCTGCTCCATGAGCGATATAAAATCTAAATAAGTCTGCAGAATACGTCTTTTTAATATTTGCCAAGGGAATTACATTTCCTTTTGATTTTCCCATTTTTTGACTTTCAATAATAACTGGCTCTATAAGAGTAATAATTTTTGGAAAGATTGAGCGCTATGGTAAAGGAATGGATGTTGATTCGGTAGGAACAGGATTAGGTCTATATATTTCAAAGAAAATAATAGAACTACATAGAGGAAAAATTTGGGTAGAATCAAAGGGGAGAGATAAAGGTTCTAGTTTCTATTTTTCCTTACCAATAGTGAAAGAATAAATCTCGTAAATATTAATTTCAATTGTTTTTCTTTTAAGAGAATTAAAATATTCAGACTCTATTATTATTTTATAAATTTAACAATAAGAATTATTCATACTAAGTGGTTGTTTACAATTTCTTATATAGATAGAGATAAATTACGGGTATTATTTAAATGGTACATGCAAGAAGTAGGAGATAATTTAATTTCTGTACTTGTTGTAGGGCGTGATGGATTAATTGTTGATATATTAACTAGAGATTCTGAGAAAGCAGAAGAAAAGAAATTTATAGGAGCCTTTAGTTCTTTGGTTGAATTAGTGCTAAAAAAATTAACTCAAGATTTTGATCTTGGAACATTTGGTGCAGGAACATTTGACACAGATAAATATAGATTTATTTTTTGCGAATCTGGATCTGACTATGTTTTAGTGTCCATCCTTAGTCATACGGCATTAGTAGACGATGTATTTCCTTATACTTATTTAACAGCTGATAAAGTAGCAAGAATTATTGATGGTGAATTACCAGTTAGCCCAGTTATCCCAAAGATAAAGAGAGATACTGAAATAGAAAAAATAAAACGAAAAATGGAATATTATCATAGCAAACCTCATTCGCCCAAATATGTCTATAAACTCTCTTTAATCGGAGATAATGGTGTAGGAAAAACGAGTATGTCTCAGAGATATGTCCATGGAATCTTTAAGGCAGATTATAAAGCAACTATTGGAACTTATATCTCTAAGAAAGAATGTGAGTTTAAAGAATTGGGAACTTCTGTAAGATTTATGATATGGGATTTAGCAGGACAAAGCCAATTTGAACGTTTATGGCCGGATTATTTGACAGATTCTCGTGCAGGAATCATTGTATATGACATAACAAATAGAGAGTCATTTGAGAACGTTAAGAAGTGGTATGATATCATTACAAGAGTCGCATTACCTCATATTGTATTGATTCTTGTTGGAAATAAAGTTGATCTAAATACATCTAGAGTTGTTTCAACAGAAGAAGGTATGGAATTGGCTAAAAGTCTAGGTATTTATTACATGGAGACCTCTGCAAAAACAAATGAGAATATTTATGATGTTTTTGAATGGATTGCGCTTCAGATTATTAATATGAAAATTGATGAGGTAAAAGATACTTTATTCGACAAAAAAATGGATGAGGGATTAAAATTTATAATTTCCAGCCCTCAATTGAAAATTTTAAATCAATATTTCATGAAAAACTTAGATTACTGTATTGGAAGAAGTGATACTAAAGATATTATTAAATATTTAGATATATTAAGAGCAATAGAGAAAAATAAGTTATAAAAGTCTAAAAATAATTTAAGCATCAATATAAAGAGCAGGTTTGAAAGGCTTTGCTCTGACAGATCTTCGCTTTGGATCGTATTCAGAATTAATCGTAATTTTTAAGTTTACTCGATTTTCTATATAAGATTTATACTGCTTAAGTAGTTTTACTTCTTCGATTTTTGGTATCTTCAATTCCCAATTTCTTTCTTTTATTTGGTTTTTTATGAATGTAATAAGGTTTTTATTACTTAGGTCTTCATTTACCTTTTTTAGCTCAGACATTATATCATTAAATTTACCGTTTTTTGAGATAATCAGATTTAAGATATTGTATTTCCATTTATGAGCAGTATAAAGATAAATGTTATCTATTTTCTCTGATTTCACTATTTTTTTTATGTTAAAAATGTCGCTTATAACATTTGAGATATAATTAAATTCAATTTCAAGGTTTTCATTAATATAATGTTTATTGAAGTCTCCCCAAATAGCCTTCGATATAAAACCTTCATTTCCACTCATCTCCCATAATTCTTCACATAAATGAGGTAGTGTTATAGAAAGGATTTTTAACCAGTCTTTATAGATAATTTTGAAAATAATTAGAAATTCTTCTGTATTTTCTGTATCTCTATAAAAATCTTGGATTAAATTAAAAATGTCATAAAATGCAGCCTGTAAATATCTCCTCAAGTTGTATTCTTCCATAGCTATTTGGGCTTCACCAAATATCTTAATAATTTTAGTTAACATTACTTTTGAGTATTTAGAGTTAATATTTTCAAATTTGGCTTCAAGATCTTTTGATTCATGAATTCTTTTAGAAAGAAAAATATAAAATTTTGTTATGTGATTTTTCACCGTTTGTATTTCTTTTTCTCTAAAATCCATATAAACTCCAAAATCAGCATGAGAGATATAAAATCTAAATAAATCAGCAGAATATTTTTTTTGGATTTCTGCTATGGGAATTACATTTCCTTTTGATTTTCCCATTTTCTGTCCTTCTACATTAACTGGTTCAATTAAAGTAATAACTTTTGGCCAATTTTTCTCTGGAAATATAGCAACATGATGAAATATATAGAAACTCAAATGATTAGAGATATGCATTATCGCTGTATGGCGATGGTCAACAGGATACCAGTAGAGAAATTCTTTTTGGAGTTCTTTAAGTATATTTGTATCAATATTTGTTATTTTTGACACATTCTTCAGATTCCCTTTTTCTAGGAATACAAAATCAAAAAATTCAAGAGATAATTGCTCTGGTTTGATTTTGTATCCCTTAATTTTATGTGAAATAGTATAAAATGCCATGTAAATCGTTGAATCACTCAAAGATTCAATAATCCAATCTTTATTAAAAGGTAATTTTGTTCCTAGACCTCTTTTTCTAGCACAGGGTCTTTTTTCAAGCCAATTAAAAATATTTTCAAAATTTAATCGATACTTAGTAGGGACAATCTTTAGGTTATGAAGACATTCAAAAGCTTTCTCCTTCCAATTTCTTGCATTAAAATTTAGAAACCATTGATCTTTTAAAATAGAAACAATGACTTCTTCTCCACACTTGCATCTAAGGTTTTTAGTTACTGGAATATATAATTGATTAGCTTTATTTTCTTTAATTAAATCTTCTGAAACCTGTCTAGCTGCGTCACTTACGGTCATTCCTTGGTATTTACCGCATTTATCATTAAGCACGCCATTATAAAATTCATTTTTATAATTTTCATTTGTTGCCTTATCTAGTTCTGCTTCATCCTTTTGAGATTCAACTTTAAATCTCTCACAATATATTTTTGCAGGAAAATCTTTGAATCCTTTTAATTCTATGATTTGAATGGGATAAATAAATTCTATTTCTCTTTTGTTTAAACCAAAAGCCTCGATTAAAGCGGCATTCTTTTGTAAATCAACTAAAGCCATATAATCATATGGAGCATGAGCAGGAACAGAATAAACTACTCCACTTGCAGTAGAAGTATCAACAAATTCTCCAGGTAAAATTGGAATTTCTTTAATACCATATACATCTCTCGCTTTTTTACCAATTATTTTGCTACCTTTAAATTTTTTTAAAATATGAATCTCTTTATTTTGATTTTCAAACAAATAGGTTGCTTCATAAGAAACAATCCAAATTTCACCTTCAACATCCGCTTCGACATAATCTCCGTTGGGATTTATCCAAATATTTGTAACTCCATAAATTGTTTCTGGTCTTAAAGTTGAAGCCACCAGAAATCCACTCTCAAATGGAAATTTTATACAAATAAATTCATTAATATTAAGGTCTATCTCATCTCCACTAGCTATATCATCCTCTCCAACAGCGTTTTTATCTCTAGGGCAATATAAAATAGGATATTCACCTTTCTCAATGTAGCCTTTTTCTTTCAAGTGAAAATACTGCCATTCAATGAATTTATTATATATTTTGTCTCC
>JABAHP010003360.1_pt2 | contig 12603 bp, 30 predicted proteins | sample 7062081 | NCBI WGS metagenome assembly JABAHP01 (sample SAMN14534357, study PRJNA622989) | marine sediment metagenome | biome: marine biome [ENVO:00000428]; feature: marine pelagic biome [ENVO:01000023]; material: deep marine sediment [ENVO:00002113] | place: India: Gulf of Kutch | collected... | reverse complement strand
GTCGTCAAGTTTTTCGTACCACTTTTCAAAATTGTACGAAGTTGGGTCTTTCACCATGTCGGCGACAGATGTTAAGTGCTTAGATAACATGCCCATTAGTGCTTCAGCTGGGTTGGTATTCTGTAGTACTGCAACACGTTGGAACTGGCCGAGGCGGTCGTTGTCTGTGGTGGTATATTCTTGGCCTTTGGTGAAGAGTAGTTTGTGGCTTCTATCCATTGCTTTATTGACTAGTATTTCAAAGTCTTCGTTTGTCATCTTGGTTTCTCCTTGTTAGGTATTAAAAGAACCAGGTCTTTGTGGAGAACCTGGAAACTCCTGGGTGCTAGTAGAGTTTCGCTCTGTCGCACCTCGCTGTAACACATACAGCGAATGGTAGTTTGGTTAAGTCTCGGTACTTGAATTTTTCTGGGCAAATGTAGGTGATTGATTACCTCCTTCCAACCTCTCCGTCTCACCACCAGCTCCTGGCTCCTGTTTGCAGTATGTAGCAGGACGTACTTAGAGTTCAACTGGCTCCCGTTCCCCAGGTTGGTATCTACCAACCGATGAGAAGGAAAGATTGTTAAATTATTTAACGGACTGGGATAACTAATCTACACAGTAACTAACTATTACTCCTGACCTAACCTCTCCACGCCTCAATTAGTTATCCCAAATGGTGATAGACAGGATTCGAACCTGCAAATGTGAGGTGTTCTTGATTTGAGAGGGGAGAGCTAATCGCATTCTGTTCCCTCTTTTCCTGTCAATTCAGGCCCCAACAATCTCACGTTTAGGCAAGGTGTATTATGCCCATGAACTGCCATAGCTCTTACACAGTTGCGTCTACCAATTCCGCCACTATCACCAAAAGTTAATTACTTCGGAGCAACGTACTTGCTCACAGTGTTCTGTGTTCCGTATTCCTCGGTAGTTTTGGAACCAAGGATCAGCCAACCCTCATGGCCAGGCAGGTCATCTTCCCAAGAGAACGGGCGGGACAGGTCGATGCCAAAGGCCTTGGCAAACTGCTGCATTTTGAATATCTCGCGGGCATAAGTCTTGGCCGGCAGCAGGTCCTTGTCCAGTTGCCAGAAGAAGTCTGAGAATTCCAGGGCCATTGGTTCGTCAGGGATGTCATAGACGACGGAGAACCAGGTGCATCCGTTATAGTCGCCCTTGTCACTGACACCGGAGCGTACTGTGATGATGCGAGCTTTTACCTCTGAACCTTTAGGCAGGGTCTTGGGCTCTTCTGCGTTTGTGATTTCTTGTTCGAGATCGCTGTAGTCAGTTAAAGACATAGTTATTCCTCCATTGAGTTTGTTAAATTTTTTAACGATCTGGTTTCTTGATTTGCTTGTTTGTTAGGTCACCTCCAGTTTGGGTTTATCTTTCCAGTCCTTGCCTACTTTCTTGAGAAGCTCTTTAACATCAGGCTTCTCAGTCGCTCCGAGTTTTCCCTCTGCTTTTAACCGCGAGCGGGCGATATAGGTGCCGAGGGAATCTATGAGCATCTCACGCTTTGGTGGATTACCTTTGCCAGTGATCACGTAGAGTTCATCGAAGAGGAGAGGGATAGTGATGACTGATTGACCTGTGACATGGAGACGGTACTTGACATCCTTGCGCTTGATTCCAGAGGATGCGTCGATGGAGAGGAGTTCCTCGATCTGGCGCAAATGTCCAGTGATGATGAAGTCACAGGGGAGGTTCATCAGTTTGCGGATATAGTTCTCAATGTGAGTCTTTTGTGGGTTGTAGTCTTGACGATGTTGAGGAGTTTGCCCAGCGCGGCCTTTGAGGGCGAGTTGATAGTTCATCACTGCCTGGCCGAACGTTGTGAGTGAGTCGATGCAGTAGGTTCCGAACATATCATAATAGTTTGTTTGCAACCTTATCTCCGTAGTCTTCATCCACTCAGCGAAGGCACCAGGTGAGAACGGGTCCTCGGTTTCCCAGGAAGTGTCGGCTACTACGTCACCTTTCTTGATCAAATCGTCAAGGCATTTAGTACCACCAGGGTCGAAGGAATCTATGTGGATAGGCCGACGGGCAGTGCGGAGAAGGAAGGTCTTCCCAGCGTTTGTTTCTCCAGTGATGATAGCACTGAAGCGTTTTTGTAAGCCGTCACCGGAGTAGTATTTTCTGACTCGTGCGAGTTCTGCTTTTGCGTCATAGGGCATTAGATTAATCCTTTTTGATTTATTCTTGATTCGATAGCACCAACTGACCTTTTGTGGTTTTTAGCTATTTGTTTAATAGCTATTTCCACTTCTCGTACCAACAGTTCATCTTCATCCTGTGGCCAAGGTTCTCCTGCTCGCTTCAATGAAAGTTGCACATCGTTGATAAAGCTTTCTTGGTTAAGTGCAGCCATACACCTGTTGAATACTCTTGATTCCAGTTCTTTGATGTCAATATCGAATACCTCAGATGCGACTATTTTCACAAGGTGAGTTATTGAGTTAGTCTTTTCTCGTATCATTTTATTTCCTCCTTACGTCATAGGGCATTGGTTATTCCTCAAATGTTGGATAGATTTGCTCAACTGGGTTTAGATTTTTTACTTTTATTATCTTGCCTGGTTTTAATCTTGACATATCTGGTAGATTTTCTACAATGTAAGGGTCAACTATCCAGTATGTTAAGTCTGATAGATTTCTATAGAACTCCTCAATGTCGAAGCACTTTTCTATTAGTCTATTGGACATATCACCTTCTCCATTCTAAGTCTTTCTTATTAGTAGTCTCAATCTCCGCCGGGTTCCAGAACTTTTGTCTATACCCCAACGGAGGTTCCTGACATCTTTGTAACGGATTCTGCCAAGACATACAGAAGTCATGGAACTGGCAGCCGTAGTACTTAGTGCATGAGTTGGGATTCATAGGAAAGGCCATCATGACTTGGTCGCTTTCCTTACATGAGTGCAAACGATCAAGCTCCCGTTCGTAGTCGTCGTAAAGGTCTATGACATTCCACAGAGCGACGTTCATCTGCTCGGGAGTCTTGAACGCAGGCACTCGCTGGAAGGTTATGCGGTAGCCAGCGGGTGACTTAGCTGAGCCGCGCTTAAGGTAACCAAAAGCAGTGCCACAGAACTCGATGCCGAGGACGTCTTCCACAGGATACATGCAGTAGAGGCAGTGGGTATAGGTGAAGTTCTGCAGGCAGAGAAAGAACTTACTTGCCCACCCTCGATAGTTCATACTGCGCTCGGTTGCAGATTTATGGTCCCAGGAGAATATCTTACCATTGTCCAAGTTGCGCATGATAGAGTCCATGCGATAGTGGAGGACGCGCCTGTCGTCAATCGGCACTGTGCCACTCATCTCGGTGAATAGTACTTCGTTATCAACCAAGTCCCGTGGACGTTCTTGGGAGAATTTAAGAATGGCTGTGATTACTCCCATTGGGTCCTTAGGACGATAGATTTCGTCGGTTTCTTCAGGGAACTCCAGGCGGTAGAAATCTATGAACGCGCGATAGGCACCGTTTACATCTTCGTAGCCATTGAGTAGCATGTATTCACGAGCATGGTGCCAGGCATTTCCGAAGTATAGATCATGTGCTGGTTTGTCAAGTTCCCATCCTAGGATATAGCGGTAGAAGAACTGCCGCTTGCAGTCAAGAAAGGTGTCAAGTTTAGACGAGTCGACGATAGACCAAGTTGGGTGTGGGGTTAGGTTCATTTAGTCCTCCATCCAGGTTTGAGATCAAGGAGTTTTGTTTGTGCGCTTGTATAGTTTGTATAGTTGTCCCAATCATCAGCGCAGTGGTATACTACCCAAACACAGCTAGGGTTTTCCTCTCGAATCTCTTTGATAATTCCATTCTCCCATTCTTCATCTTCGTAATGAGATGGTTGATAGTGGACCTTATCACCAACTTTTAGTTTTGCTATATCTAACATTATAACACCTCATATTATGAGATTCCTTTCCACATACTCACCTTTTCTAAATAGCAAAAGATTCAACTTGCCATGCTTCCTTGCGAATATAGCGCAGGCGATAGAGTTCATCACGTTGAGAGAGCAAGGGACTATGTAGTCATCAGGAGATGACCCGCGCATAGATTCTTTGAACTTCCTATGCATGTTGTTGGTAGCATAGCGGTTTATCGTACCTTCGGATAGATAAATAACCCTGCCGAATTCTTCTGCTTTTGAAAAGTCATGAGCGGACTTGTTTACGATGTAGACTTTTCGGTTCAAGTTTTAATCACCTCCTTCAGGCTCCTCACTAATATCCCCTTCAGGTGTCGAAGGAGTGTTAAGTTTGACTTGGTTTAAAATTCCAGACGGTGCTGAAGAAGTTTTTTCCTTCCGTAAGTGTTCAGGACTACGACGGTCGCCAAGGGATTTAGCAGACAAAGCAGCGATGTCATCAGGTGGGACTTCCTCAAGTTCGTTAAATTTTTTAACGGTCTTGGGAGTGAGAACAGAGTCGAAGTCAAGATGTGCTTTCTCATCTTTCTTTCGTTCCTCAGTGACCGAAGGGCCTTCAACTACTATATCTGGTTCACTCGGTGCTCCAGTTGTAGGGATAGCAAGTTCTCCACACTCATGAGGGTCAATGAGATTCACTACCCTCTGTGGACTCCGCAAGACCTTCGGATAGCAGTTGATCTCCACTCCGCATTTTGAACAGTAGATTTTCTTAGGCATCGGCGCTACCTCCGGTATTGTTAGTCCTCCTTATTTCAACTTCCAGCCGTTTCCAGGGCTTTTCAGCCGGAGTGAGTGTAGAGATAACACACTCGATGTCGTCGAAGATAGTAAGCGCTCCAGAGACCTCTGCGGAGACGATAGCTGGGACATAGCCGAGCATTGTCTCGCTTTCGTCGCCATTTCTGTGAGTAATCTTCACAGCGTTCTTGTCGTAAGAGTTAGTTGGCTCAGGGACGAGTGTTAGAGTGTCGCCCTCACTGAGTTTCCCTATTACTTCGTGCAGTTTGTGGTGCTTCACACCGGCTACGTAGAACTTCCAGGTTTTGTCGCTCATAATGTAGGTTCTCCTTTTTCGTTGATTAAGTTCCATTTTTGCATGACTTCTTGAAATATCCTGCTGTCGTGGATTGTGCCTGAGTTACTACAGACAGCAGCGAAGTTCTCTGCGTTGAGGCCGAGACATTCACATAAGCATCCAATAGCCCTAGCATGGAGATTTATGAGGATTCCCATAGCCTCCATTTTCTCGAGTTCAGTTGTCGAGTTGGCGCCGACATAGCTGAACACGTAGAATGCATTTTTAGCCACATCACGTTCCTCGGCAGTGACCTTATTTACATCCTTACGGAATATTGTAGCTGCGTTAAGTGTGTGGATGTCTTCCATAGTTAGTTTTCCTCCTTTTTGAATTCAAGTGTTATACAATCTCCACTAATTGAATCAATGATAGATTGTTGGTAGGTTATTTCTTCGTTGAGTTGTTTGATAGTTTCCCCATTACTCTCAATAATAGATAACGCATAGAATATCCATGCAGTTGATATGAATAGTAATGTAGCGAACATATTAGCAAAGAATCTATAACTCACTTTCAACTACCTCCATAAATACAGGAAACCTCGGCACCTTCTTTCCACTCGTCAAGTGCTGGTATTGCACCCTAATAAAATTACCCTTAAGGTTCTCCCTTTTGGCCCAAAGTGAATGGCGAAGCTCGTCTGAAAATCCAGTGCCGACGTTGAAAGTATGACCATCTCCAGATGCACAGGTAATGGAACCAAGCCTGGCCTTAGGTACACCTTCGTTGGAGAATTCTTCATTGTAGGAGAGGATTTCATAGATGTCCTCCTTCTTTGGTTTGAACTTCATGACGTAGATGGACCGCTTCCGGACGTAGGGCGCGTAGGCGTTACGGACTATGATGCCTTCGTAGCCAAGGTCAATGAGGTTGTCGTAGGTTCTCATTATATCATCTAGATCATTACATAACCAGAATGGAGCTATCTCGGTGAATGAAGTGGACGGAATGATAGATGATATACTTGGTGTACGAACTGCGTTTGGCTCATCTGAGATATAATCAAAGATGTGGAACTTGATAGTTTTATGATCTGGATGAAGGTTTACAGTTCGTGAGGTTATTGAGGTTATTCCTTCAAAACTCATTCCGTGACAGTAGAGTTCACCATCTAGTTCGATGTCATGAAGTCCCATCTTCTTAAGCCCCTCGTTAATATGAGGGACTGAGAAGATAGGATTTTCCTCACTGGAGAGTAACAACCACTCGCCGTTTTCAAGTTGGATGGCACGACAGCGGATACCATCGTACTTAGGTTGGACTATGAAAGGCGGTTGCCATTTTAATAGTCTCTTTTCTTCAAAAGGTACGCATTTCATGATATTTTTCCACCGTTGCCAGGTCATATTTTACCTCTGCGACGGAGGAGATTAAGTGAAGAAATGGCAGAGTTAACAAAATTAACTAATTGTTGCTCTGTCATATGGAAAGTTACACACGGATGATCTATGAAGCTTTTATCTGTGTTGATTACAACTGTGGCAGGATAACAGCCATCGTCATATACTTTTGTATGCACTTTTGGCTGCTCATCTGGATTGATGAAGTAGATAGATTCATATGCTTTCATCTGCTTTTTCTCCTTGCGTTTGTTTGAGATTGTTAAATTATTTAACGGACTATCCCCATTTAGTCAAACCCTTACTAGGTGTTTTCCCTCTGAGTTTCCACCTTTTCTTTCCATTAAGTGGTCGAGGAAAGGGTCTTGAGTTGATAGGGATATCTCCTATGCTCCAGTGAGTCTCCGCTTGGGACATAAAATATCTCATTATCATTATTGCTGTTCGCCTATCATTACTGAGATGCATAGTAGTCTCCTTTTGTTATTTATCAAGTGAGTGTTCAGGTGTGTAGAACTTAGCTCGTTCCTTGAGGACTTTCTTCCATTTAAAGTTTATGGACAATGCACCTTTTTTAAAGAGGTCAACTCGACTGTTATCACGTAGAATTGCTGACCTCGACTCATTGAACTTTTTCAAGAGTGCGATACAATCTAATATTGTCAGTTCATCATTGTCCATTTTAGATCCAGAAAAAGTGCAGAAGGATTTTACTCCTCCTGCACTCTTAGTCTTGAACAGGCTCTTTTACATCCGGTAGTTAATTAACCTTGTGCTGCAGCCTTCAGGGCATCCAGCATCGCGGCCTGCTCTTCTTCAGTAGCATTCTTGAACTTGGCAATAAAAGCGGCCTGTGGATCAACTCGGCCACCAGTCTGTGCCACGCCCATCTTAGCTGTAGCCAGCCGGTCAGCGATGGTGTCTGGACTTTCACCGCGAGCAAGGGCACCGCGAATGTTGCCCTGGAGAGTTACGCGCCAGTTAGCAAAGGCATTAGAGAGTAACGCCTCTTCGCCGAACATCTCGACTGCTTCCTGCACGTTTTCAGCCATCTCGACAATGACTACCGCACTGAGTTCTTCTGAGTTCCTTCCTTCCTTAGCCGGAAGTCTTGCACTGATTTCTTTTTGCTCTGCCATTCTGTTTACCTCCTAGTGGTGGTTGATAGGTAGCGAGAAATTCGCTACCAAATATGGTAGTATTTATTTTAGGATTTGCTTAAGGTAATTGTTTAACTCATTGAACAGCCTATCACATTCCTCTTGACTGCCGCAGTCATGTGTATATCCAGCTATCCATCCTTCTATGTAGGAACTGTCAGCTTTATTACCGACTAATTCTCTTACATAATCTTTTCCGTGTCCAGGGTTACTCTCCATTTAGTCACCTTTTTTTGTTATTAGACCGTTAAATTATTTAACGGACTGATGAAAATACATATTACAGGTAGTTGTGGTTATTGGCAATGGAAAATTTGGTACATTTGATGTTAGCTGTCAATGTCCTGTCTCTCATTCCAAGGATTAACCGAGGGATTTTGGACAGATTCATTGTTCTTTATGTCTGCCCAGGACCANNTGGTTGGTAGCTCTGAGTATCTTCTGTACCTTGTCAGAGATTTCTCTTTTCTGTCTGACCGAGAACACCTAATCACCTCCTTCAAATGTAATCTGGAATTTATTCAAAGGCACTCCCTTAGGCCGGGAGATACTTTGTGGGATGTAGATGACAAAACCGTCTGAAGACTCATAGCGGTCGCCACCTTCTTTACGGGCTGGTTTTTTCAAGGTTACTTGTTGGACTTTTGGTTTGATAGGTTTCATGATTGGTTGCCTCCTTCTAGTGCTTTGTTTATCAATTCAGGGAGTCCTTGTTCTCTAGCGCACTCCCTCTCCCAGTTATCTCCGTAACCACAATAATCGAGATGTGAAGCTGCTTTTTCTAGGGTTGAATACAACTCGTCGATGTAATGTTCATAACCTAGATCATCATGAAAGTCTTCCCTTTTCTTTCTACTCACTTCCTCACCTCCTTCTCAAGTTGTTTGACCAACCTTTTAACCTCCCCACTTTTCATCCGCAGGATGATGTCAACTGTGTTATTCCCAGTTTTCTTTTTCCTCTTTCGTTCCTTGGGAGAAGGTAATAGTTGGTACCGGTTGTCGTTTTCTGCTAGTTTACGATCTGCTCTTTGATACTTGGCAGACCACCTGGCGTGGTTGTTAGTGTAGGAATTTAAGATGCGTTGGAGCTCTTGGATCGTTCCCTGGAGTTCCCCACACTTCTTCTTCGCATAGGCTTTTTCAAGCTCGAGGGCTTGGACTTCTTCGGGAGTTAACATAGTGTAGGGCTCCTTTATATAAATGCACAGTCTTGGTTGCCAACTCCATATTGAGATGAACCATAGAGCTTAAGATCTACTTCATAACAGTCAAACTTGCCAGAATTTTATCCTCTTTACAAAATCGTGGAATACTTGTCTATATGACAACTTGCCAAGATTCATCTTTATACGATTGTTGAGGCAGATATATTTAATACTATCATGTTTACCAACTGCTGTGATGCCAATATGGTAAGAGACTCCTACGACTATTGCTTTGACAGTATTTTTTCCTGTTATAATCTCAATCTCCTTCCCTTCCAACTCCGGGTAATCAGTCTTCATCCTTCTCTTCCTTCATATGAATTGAGTTGTAGTCAATCTCCAATGACTGAGATTCATTAGCCCATTTGGATATAGTTAATATACAACATACTGTGTATCCACCTACTGCGCCGATTAATAGGCCGGCTGCAAAGAAATAAAAACTGCTCATACCTCTACCTCTCCATAAGTTTCCACAAACCACTTTATTAGCTGCAGACGTTGATGCAAGGTCATAGACCAATAAAGTGGTGATTGTGATAAGATTTTAACTGCGTTTTTCATGGTTGGTTATCCCTCCAGTTTCTCTAGTGTCCTACCACTATACTTCTGCCCTATACCAGGACCGAACTTCTGTGACATAGCATGAGTTCGATGACACTTACTACACATCAAAGCCCATTGACCGTTTTTGGTCCTTGCATCTGCAAACCATGTGACAAAGTTGATACCTATACCACAAAAGTCGCAGGTTTTACTCCCTAGCCATTTAGTCATCTTTCTTCTCCAACTGTTTAAGTCTGAGATGTTCCTTATAAGCCAGCCCTTTCTTGTTACGGAACTTACTAGCCTGACGCCTAGTACCTTTGACATCTGCATTGATACAACATTCTGCAAACCGTCTGTTAGTGTTAGCAAATTCATCATTAGTCAACCTTCTCATGATAGCTCCTCCTTTGTTGAGGGTTCTTCATTTGGATTATTACCAAGTTGAAGTTTGTTTGATGTTATTTAATGACTACATCTTTCAATCTACACTCATAACAGAATTTCTTCGACTCACATTCCCAGCATGTTTGTTGGTCTTTTGTCATCGTAGTTTCCTCCATAGTTTGTTTTAATCTAACAACCCATTTTTCATTGTTCACTAACCATACCATAAATCAATACCAGTTGTCAATGTTATTTTGGTGATAGAAGTCAATTACAGCATTGGTTATTATGCTGGCATTCATGGTACTTGGTTGCCACGCTATCGCGATTGACATAGACCGTTAAATTATTTAACGAACTCATTACCTCTCCGAGTGTTTCATCTTCTCCTTTTCCTCTTCACTCAACGGCCTACCACCATCCGGCCATAGTTTCTCATGACAAACTAAACACTTACCATCTACGTCCGTCTTAACAGACCACCACGGCAGTTGTGAACACCCAGGACATTCGCCTACTTTTACATTCCCACACTTTCCACAATCACTCATCAGGAACACCTCATGTGATGTTTAGTATTTACGATATACACTGGTAAACTATAAAGTTTATCCCTTCTGCTAACTGCATCACGGATAAGTAATTGCTTTATACTTGGATCACTGTATATCTCCTTCATAGTCTCAACTCCTAGATATATACACTCTGGATATTTCCCAGTTGTCCTGTCAAAGTTAACAATCATCTCACATACATCATTTAGTGTCGGAAACTCCATTTCTTATCTCCATGTTAGTATTTATGTCAACAGTTTAATGACCTGACTGTGTACCACCTCGGCTGCGCCTCGTCTGTTATCCAACTTTAGGCTTAACAGGAAAAAACGCCTCCCTTTCCAGCCTCAATCTCTCTTCATCCTTCTTCCTAATCCTCTCAGCGTCATCATCTAGTTCAGCCTCCGTCTTCTTCCTTGGAATACAACTATCTGGATCAGAAATAGTATGTATTACCTCTTCTTTATCATTAGATGTCACAGGAATCTCTTCCACTTCCTTCTCTTCCTCCTTAGAGGTATCACTTACCACTTCCTCACCGATCTCCACACAGTTTGTAGCCTGTCTGGCTATTCTCTTCTGCTCCTCTAAATCCCTCCTCAGATCTTGTTTCTCCAGTTCTTTATATATCCTCACTCCTTCAGCAGTTTGAGCTTCTATATCATTCTGTCTTTGTATCACATCTGCTCCACTACCACTCCAATTATCACTACTAATTGTCTCCTTCCTCATTTCATCCAGTTGCATATTATGCAGCAGATTCCTCTTCCCCCTCTCTCCTGGATTCAAATCAGCATTGTACTTCCTACTCAACATCTCTGTAGCCTCTGATGTAAATTCTATCTTCTCCACTGCTCCGCTACTAACTAAATGCTCTACCACTTGGTCTATAGTAAACTTCAACACATCACTCAAGTGCTTCGTCACCATTCCTCCTTCATCTAACCACCTACTCAACATTGCTAGCTTCCTTCTATCTACCCATGCCTGGACTAAACTATCTCCTTTGTAGGTCCTAGGCCTCATCAATGCTCTCCCTCTTGTACTATCCTCCTTATACTCCTTCCTCCTTCTGTACCCTCTATACCTATTCCCCATCTCTGTTCTCCGTCGTTAGTTTATTAAATCATCCGTATGTCATATATGTTGATTATGTCGAATATGTCATATATGCCGTTATGCTGAATACATGTCCCCTAGTTATTCATTTTTTTTTTTTAGAGGGGATATACGTTCAGCATAACAACATAACCAACATAATTAACATAATTAACATAACCAACATACACATTGTACATGTAGTTCTAGACATTATCAACGGAAACCATTGTGTAATTGATCATAGATCGTTAAATAATATTACGATCTCACGTCATTTCCCAAGGTTAAGAGGCAACTACGTTGCTGGCAATAAAAAAGGGCAGCATGCAATCTACATGCCACCCTCGTTGTTGGTGCTAGTGGTTTGGTTGTTAGTTTATTCGTCGTCAGTTTTCCAATGATCGTGCAATAGTTCAGCAATTCTAATAGCTACTGCCCTTTCACTTTCATCTATATTGGTACATTGTTTGATATGGTATGTGATAGTTTCAGCCATATCTCTATGCATCGGTTTGGCTAACATCCCAATAATATCGAATGCTATGTGTTGAGAATAATTATACATCATCGGACTCCTTCGTAGTCAACAAATGCGGATTATCAATGGCAACGGTAGCCAATGTCCTAGCCTGTTCTTCACTCATACCACTGGCCATGAACGTTGCTGCAATAGCACCGATTTGCTCCTCGCGGCTTTTCACCTTCCGTCCACATTCATTTGCCATGATAACCGTACCATCGAGTTGTTTAATCTCATCGGCGGTCAATCCACGTAATGGACGTTGCATGGCGATTCGTCTATTTCCTGCCAACCATGATCTAATGTCATTGTCCGAACAGGTAGAGAAATCAAACCTAATCCGTAATTGGATTTCATCGCCCCTAGAATTGGTGACCTTGAAATTATCTTCTACGATTCCAATAGTTTGCCCTAGCGTCATGATACACCTCCCATATTGTGTGTGATGTGTACCACTAGCACCTAATATTCAATTATCAATGAACACATCCTAGGCATTGCACCTAGGTGGCCCGAACGGCCATGAATTAAATATGATGATTACATTATACATTACTAGTTGATTAATGCAATAGGTTTATAACTCATTGATATCATTGAATAAATTCTATGTCAGTGTCGATGGGGAGATATGACCGTATAGCGCGCGGGGTTACCTCTCCCACATTTTGGAGCAAGTTTTAATAAATGTGAATCTTTGTACAATTGACATGGCTGCATTGCTCAGCGAGCATTGCTCGCCGTCAGATCGTAAAATTTTTTAACGAACTAATGA
>JABAHP010002267.1_pt1 | contig 12606 bp, 11 predicted proteins | sample 7062081 | NCBI WGS metagenome assembly JABAHP01 (sample SAMN14534357, study PRJNA622989) | marine sediment metagenome | biome: marine biome [ENVO:00000428]; feature: marine pelagic biome [ENVO:01000023]; material: deep marine sediment [ENVO:00002113] | place: India: Gulf of Kutch | collected... | reverse complement strand
GCTGTGGTGGTCTGCGCAACGTTATTGGCGATTTCGCGGGATGTGATGGACTGCTCCTCCACAGCCGAAGCGATGGCCCCGCTGATCGCGTTCACCTTTTCGACTACAGTGGAGATGCCGTTCATGGCCGAAACCGCCTTCTCCGTATTCTTCTGGATTCCCTCGATGCGCTCCTTTATACTTTCGGAGGAGTCGGCGGCCTGACGGGCCAGCTCCTTTACCTCGCTCGCAACCACGGCAAAGCCCCGTCCCGCATCGCCCGCGCGGGCCGCTTCGATGGCGGCGTTCAGGGCCAGCAGGTTGGTCTGGTCGGCAATGTCCTTGATGACCGTGACCACATCCCCGATCTCGGAAACCCGTTTATTGAGCCGCTCCACCGTACCGGCAAGCTGAACGGTGGAGGAATAGAAACTGTTCACTTTCTCTATGGACGTATCGGCTATCTCCTTGCCCTGTCTGGCGGAATCCATAGCGTCCTGAGACTGGGTGGAAGCGTTCGAGGAGTTGCGAGCGATATCGAGAATGGTACGGCTCATCTCTTCCGCGACCGCTGCAATACTGGTGGCCTGACGGGTCTGGGTCTGCGCTCCTTCCGATGTGCGCTCTGCCATGATCCTCAGGATATCCACCGTTGATGTAATATTACCCGTTGCCGAGATAACCCGGTTCAGGGTACGGTTCAGGAAGGCAAGCAGTTCACTCATGACCGACGACATTACCCTGACCTCGTCATGGTTTGAATCGTAGTCCTGGCTGAGCTGTATATTCTGAGATACCAGTTCACGGGTATGGCGGATGAGATCAAGCAGGGAACGATGGGTGTATCGGAAAACGAGCAGGACAATGCCAACCAGGGTGACGATCCCCATGAACCCGAATAAGGCGTATAGATACTGTAGTGAACGGATGCGTTCAAGCGAAGCTCCCAGCGGTATGGTAATGCTGACAGCCCCCAGCACCTCCCCATCCGCGACCAGATGACAACGAAGACAGTTCTTCCCCATCACGTTCTGACGGGCGACATAAGGGTACACGCCCCTGATGGAAGTGCCCGTGTCGATCACCTGCTCCTTGCCCGTTTTCATTACTTCCTTCTCCACGGCATTCGGGGGAACCGTATGTTCGCTGAAGGGATATTGCCTGTCAAGAGAAGAAGCCCTTACTACCCGGACATCGGCGATATGCTCCATCTGCTCAAGGAACTCCCCCTTGCTTTCTGTGAAGGTGTTGGCGATCATCATGGTGGTCATGGCATTGAGAACCGTGTCCCGGTATCCGGGAAGCGTGGAGCCTTTTAACTCGTCCAGCACGATATCGCGGGTCTTTATCCCCGTAATAAAAACGGTTATCACAATTCCCACCACAACCAGAATGCTCAGGGGGATAGCCGTTTTCCATTTTATGGATATATCCTTGAAAGATTTCATAATTGGTCCAGAATGTTTTGCTCCATATAATACAACATATGGATTGAAAAGACCCTCAATCTCTGGTTATAAGGAAACTTCAAGCCCCTTATCCATGCTGTAGACCGGGAACAGTTTGTAATTCTTCACCCATGGATGCCTGACCGTATACTCCGTCCTGTGCCAGAAGAAAACCCATGGGGCGTCTGCAACGATCAGGTTCTCTGCCTTCTGATAATGCGAGTTGCGAAGCTCGTCACTGATCGCATTCTGACCCAGGGTGATCTGCTCATCCACAGCCTCGTTGGTATAGCGGGCCCGGTTTCCGGCCGCTCCGACATTGGCGGAATGGAAAATAGGGAAGAGGAAATTCTCGGGATCCGGATAATCCGCCCACCAACTGAGCCAGAACATGTCAGATTCTCCCTCAACAACGGCCTCCTTGAACGCGCTCCATTCCAGCTGCCGGATCTGGACATTGAGCCCGGCGTCTTTAAGGTATGACTGGATGACCTCTGCCACGTCCACAACCTGCTGCTCACGGGCATTGATATAGAAGAGGATGGGATCATCGGGTAAATTCAGCGAAGCGATCATCTCTCTTGCCTTCCGGGGATCATAGCCATACCCCTCAGGAGGCTCCCAGTGGCGAAGGCTTTCGGGAACCGGACCGTTCGCTATGCGCCCTCTGCCCTCGAACAGTGTGGCGAGGATACGCTCCCTGTCGACAGCCATATTTATTGCGCGGCGGAGTTCGGGATCATCAAATGGAGGACGGGAACAGTTAAGTCCCACATAATACGTATTGAGGCCTTCCACTGAGGACACGTAGGATCCCCACTTCTTCGAGTTCACGTAACGTCCGAAAGACGAAAAAGGAATCGATATAACATCAAGATTGCCGAGTTCGAACTCGGCAATAGCGGTCAGTTCCTCGGGTATTACCCGGTACACCATGCCCTTTGCCTTCGGAGCGCCTTCAAAATAATCCTTTCTTGCCTGCAGTTCGATATCCCGGTTCGAACGCCATTCAACGAGCCTGTAAGGACCTGTGCCCACCGGCCTGCTGGAAAACCCGGGGCCCAGGTACAGAATATACTCAAGGGGCACCACATACGCCGCCGGCATCGTAAGCAGTCCCATGAACGGAGAGAACGGACGTTTCAGGGTTATCTCCAGAGTATAATCATCAACCACTCTGATACCGGAAACCTCGTCGGCCTCTCCACTGGCGAACTCATCAGCACCTTTGACGTGCTCGAATATCCAGGAAAAGGGAGATTTCGTTTCAGGGTTCAGTACCCGTTCAAAGGAAAACTTGAAATCGTTCGCCTTTACCTCGCGTCCGTCGGAGAAGGCAACTCCCTTTCTAAGGGAAAAGGTATATTGCAGTCCATTAGAGGATATCTTCCATTCGCTCGCAATATCAGGGGCTATCTTCATCCCGTCTCCCAGACGGACAAGCCCGTTGAAGATCTTCGATGCCACAACACCTGAATTGACATCCACAACCAGCGCGGGATCCAGTGTAGCGGGATCGTTTGGAAGCCGGTAGTAGATGTAGCCGGGAATGCGGGTCTCGGACGAACATCCCTGCAATAACAACATCGACAGGGAAAGAACGGCCATGGCCAGCAGTTGTCTCATCACATTGCGAAGTTTATCTTTCCGAAATATCAGGTGCACTTTCAGTACCATAAAGGCCCTATTATATAACGGAACCCTCCGGGCTTACCAACCGCACCGGTCAGTCTCATGTGCGGAAACCATATAATACCCGGCCAGGCCTCTCCCCGGTGTACTCGCCATTGCGTACCACCACGCTGCCATTTACGAGGACATATCGTATTCCCTCAGGTGTACGGAACGGATCAGTATATGTTGCAGTATCCCGGACTTTCCGTGTATCAAAAACGGTCAGGTCCGCGAAGGACCCTTCCCTGACCAGTCCCCGGCCCTCAAGCCCGAACGTAAGGGCGGGAAGCTGTGTGATACGGTGGATGGCCGCAGGAAGGCCATCGGCGAACATGCTCAGATACCGGGGGAAACTTCCAAATCCCCGTGGATGGGGCTTTCCCTTCCGGGTAGGTCCGTCAAGACAGCGCGAGGAGCTGTCTGAGCCCACCATGCAGTACGGCAAGCCGAGAAAACGCTTCATGTTCTCCTCGCTCATACCGTGAAAGATCGCCCCCACGCGCAACTGCTCATCTATCAGAATATCGATAAGTGCTTGATGAGGCGACCTTCCCAGCCTGCGTCCAATTGCAGACACGCTCTCGCCTTCCATCCACCGGTTGGCATCGCTTTCCACGGAAGACACCACGACCCCATCCCATCGTTCGTCCTCGGGCGGGAGTTCGCCGATAATACGTTTTCTCGTTTCCGGGTCACGCAGTCTGCCCAGTTCAGCCTCGTTCCCGCCTTCATACGTCCACGGAGGAAGCGCTGCATCAAGATCCGTTGAGCCTGCCGTGTACGGGTAGCGGTCACAGGTGGCGCCAATTCCCTCCGCCCTCGCCCGTTCCAGAAGACCGATGCATTCGTCTACCTTATGCCAGTTCTCCCTGCCCGAGGTCTTGATATGCGAGACGTGTACCCTGACTCCGGCCTCTCTGCCTATACGCAACGTTTCTTCCAGAGATTCCAGAAGCGCGTCTCCTTCGCTGCGCATATGAGAGGTATAGATAAAACGGTCACCGAGAAGTCCATATCCATGCCGCGCCAGTTCAATGATCTCCTGTGTGCCGGTGTATACGCCGGGAGGATAGATAAGCCCCGTGGACATCCCGAGGGCCCCCTGGGACAGGGCCTCGCCGAGGAGATCCTTCATGCGATGCATCTCGTCGGATGAAGGCGAACGGTCCACATACCCGAACACAGACGCCCTGATATTTCCCTGTCCGGCAAGTGTAGCCGCGTTGAGCGACGGTCTGCGGGCTTCCAGTATCGCAAAATACTGCTGGAACGTCTCCCATCGCTCCGGGATATCGTACTCCCCGATATCCGCCTCGCGCCGCTCACGTGCCTCTCCCATAAGAGGAGCGGCGGAAAGGCCGCAGTTGCCGTTGATCTCGGTGGTAATACCCTGAAGGACCTTCCCAGTGGCTCGGGGATCGGCCAGCAGCGTGAACTCCGAATGGGCGTGGGTATCGATGAAACCGGGGGCAACGGCCAGTCCGTCTGCATCGACGGTCTCTTCCGCCTCAACGGAAGCTGCCCGCGCATCACCAGCAAATACGATCCTGTCTCCGGCTATGCCGATATCGGCCTGAATGGGGGGGGCGGCGGTTCCGTCATAGAGCATTCCGCCCTTGAGGAGAAACTTCAGTTGGCGCAAAGGCCCATTACCTCCGGGCGACTTCCTGCACCGGCTCGGATTTCTTTAAGTACTCTTCTATGCCATCGGCAATGCCCCGGGCAAGGTATTCCCGATAGCGGGCACTCTTGAGCCTGATGGCCTCTTCCCTGTTCGTAATATAGGAAGCTTCGACCAGCACCGAGGGCATATGTGCCCCAAAAAGCACATAGAACAGCGCTTGGCGTACTCCATGATCCTTTATCCTGGAATATTTCCCCTTGACATTCGATACCATGGATTCCTGAATGTAGTTGGCAAGCTTGAGGGATTCGTCGCGTTTGTTCTGCAGCTCGAGGGAGGCCAGGATCGCTCCCACTTCAGAGCGTGTTTCCTTCATTCGCTTCAGGGATATCTTGTTCTCACGGGCGGCAACCTTCATGGCCTCTTCATCATCGGTGAAATTCAGCATATATGTCTCAAGTCCCCGTACACTGCGTTTTGTATTGGCGTTCACATGAATGGACACGAAGAGGTCCGCCTTTTTGGTGTTGGCAAAAACGGTACGCTCCTCAAGGCTCAGGAAGGTATCGTTGTCTCTGGTCAGGATAACTTCATATCCACCTTTTTTATCCAGAATGCGTTTTACGCGCCTGGAAATATCGAGGACGATCCGTTTTTCCTGAAGTCCGTAACTGCTCGCCCCGGGGTCCTTCCCTCCGTGACCGGGGTCGAGCACCACTCTCTTGGCGGTGAACACAGGTACCGGAGGAGCTGTATCCCGCGAAGGAGCCTCGTCCCCATAGACATCTATGACCAGCCTGGGCGGGTCGTTCAGCTGGAACACCTTGTATGAGTTCATGCTCATAACATCCAGAACCACGCGGACCGTATCTGAATCGAACTGTGCCGCACGGACCCGCTTCAGAAGTCCGTCCCTGACCTCGATGTCCCCGCAGGCATCGGGGGCCGCCTCGCTCTGGTTGATATCCACATAGAGCCTGTCGGGATTTTTCAGCCTGTTGACCTTGTAGACGGCATTGCCGGAAACATCAACGACCACGCGGGAATAATCATCAGATGACCAGTGCCGGACACTCTGTACCTTACAGGTCGCTCCGGCAAGAGCAACAGCGGGAATGAGACATAAGGCAAGGACAGCGGAACAGAGCATTATGTGTTTGCAGATAGTGTTCATCCCACTGCCTTCACTGCCGTTATTTCGGGGAGTTCCTTTTTCAGGTTGGACTCCACCCAGTTCTTCATCGTAAGCTCGGACATCGGACAGGTCTCGCAGGCGCCCGTCAATCTCACATAGACCACGGTGCCCTTGATATCAATAAGCTCGATATCTCCGCCCTCGGCCTTCAGGCCCTCACGAATCTTCTCAAGTACTCNNATATAATATACAAAATTTACTAGATGTGCAAGAAAAAATAAAAATTCCCTGTCAGGGATTTCAGGGGAAATCAGCAGAAGTCACTATTTTTTATCCGTTTTTTCGTCTTCCGGCAGAATATCTCCATGCTGATCGACGCCAAGATCGAATATTTCCATGTCAAAAGCATACCGTTTTGTCTTGTACGCGGTGATGTTCAGCATTCGTGAAATTATCTTGTCCATTCTGGTACATTGTTTCTCGATGGTCGCCAGTTCAGCTGAAACATCTTCTTTCAGCTCCTGTTTGAACTTGACAGTATCGGCCAGCGCGGTGATAACCGTCAGGGGTTGCCGCAGCTCATGAGCCGCGGCACCGGCAAGCTTTATGGTGGAATCCATCCGTTCGGCCTCCAGTTCACGCTTGATCCCCTGTGAAAGTTTCTTGCTGAAAATCCAGATGACCACCCCGAACGCCACAAGGGAAAAAACCCCTATAGCAGAAAGTCCTGCCACATCGGTCTCTCTTATGGACCGGTAATGTGCTATGAACCGTGACATGGGAACGGTCACGCTCAGTCCGCCACGGACGTCCCCTATATCATAGCCGTGGCGGGCGTGGCACTGAAGACACTGTCTATCCACGATCAAAGGGGCCATAAACCGGAAAAACTTACCGTCCTTTCTGTCCTCCACGGTAACGGCCTCGTCATCAGGGGCTCTGAACTCTGCCAGTGCCTTCCGTTCCCACTCATCAGGACTGTTTGCCGGATTTATCGGTTTCAGGCTCGTTATGTGAAATGTATACAGCCCGCGTTCTCTTGCAAGCTCGGACATCTGGCGTGTCATATACGCAGGGTTTATCAGGGTAAATTTCTTTCCGTTTACGGTCACGATATCCCGCTCCGGAACCTCCAGATAGGGATTTGGCCGGATACCTTCATTGATCTCCACATAGACGCCCCCATGACGGGCGTTCCAGAGCCGGGTATTGATCACCTGTTCAAAGTATGCCCGGGCGGATTCGTAAAGCTGCAGTTGCATATAATGCTGACGGTTCTGTTCGGCAAGCATCCCAATAACCACCAGAAGCGCTATCAGCAGAAGAGCGAATGGGAACGTGAAGACAACCGTAAGCCTCACCGGACCGCCAGTACGAAGGATAAAGTCCATGAGACTCAATGAAGGTCTTTTTTTCATCGGTCAATTAAAAGCAGCGGCATCAACCCGCCTCACCGCGCATGGTCTTGAAGGCGTTCATCAGCCCATTGGTGGAACTATCGTGCGAACTGACACGGACATCATCATGCAGTTCAGCAAGGACCTTTTTCGCAAGNNCCAGCTCCACGCCCCACTGGTCAAAGCTGTAGATGTTCCAGACAACGCCCTGAACAAATATCTTGTGTTCATACATGGCGATGAGGCTTCCCAGGGCCCGGGGAGTTATTTTCTTTACCAGGATCGAGTTCGTTGGCCGGTTTCCCCTGAACGACTTGAACGGCGCGAGGCGTGCTGTCTCTTCCTCGCCCTTTCCTGCCGCCCGAAGTTCTTCCTCCACCTCTTCGCGGGATTTTCCGCGCATAAGGGCCTCTGTCTGCGCAAAGAAGTTCGACAGCAGGATAACATGGTGCTCGCCCAGGGGATTATGGCTTATTGCCGGCGCAATGAAATCGCAGGGGATAAGTTTTGTTCCCTGATGTATCAGCTGGTAGAACGCGTGCTGTCCGTTCGTGCCCGGCTCTCCCCATATCACCGGACCGGTCTGCCACTGGACCTCATCTCCGTCACGCCCCACGTACTTGCCGTTGCTTTCCATATCGCCCTGTTGAAAGTAGGCCGCAAAGCGATGCAGATACTGGTCGTAGGGAAGTATTGCATGGGTTTCCGCCCCAAAGAAATTGTTATACCAGATACCCAGCATCCCGAGCATTACGGGAATGTTCATTTCAAACGGTGTCTCGCGGAAATGCTGGTCCATTGCATGCGCGCCCTCCAGGAGTTCACGGAAATTCGCAAACCCGATGGTGCAGGCAATGGAGAGTCCGATGGCAGACCAGAGCGAATAGCGGCCCCCTACCCAGTCCCAGAACTCGAACATGTTCTCCGGGTCGATGCCGAACCTGATAACCTCATCAGTGTTCGTGGAGAGGGCCACGAAGTGCTTTTTGATATGCTGCTCATCTCCGTCGCTCTCCAGGAACCACGCGCGTGCTGTATGAGCGTTGGTCATGGTCTCCTGGGTGGTAAAGGTCTTTGAGGCAACCATGAACAGCGTGGTCTCCGGGTCGAGGCATTTCAGGGTCTCCGCCATATGGGTGCCGTCGATATTGGAGACGAAATGCGGTATGATATGCTTTCGATAGGGCTTCAGCGCCTCGGTCACCATGACCGGGCCAAGATCGGACCCGCCGATCCCAATGTTGACGATATCGGTTATCGCTTTCCCGGAATATCCCTTCCACCGGCCGGAGATGACCTTGTCCGAGAACTCTTCCATCTTCCCAAGCACGGCATTCACGCCGGGCATCACGTCCTCACCTTCAACAGTAACAGGAGCATTTGAACGGTTTCGGAGCGCCATGTGCAGTACGGCCCGGTTCTCGGTCTCGTTTATGTGCTCTCCCGTGAACAAGCTCTCTATGGCCTCCCTGAGACCCGTCTCGTCGGCAAGTTCCATGAAAAACCCCACGGTCTCACGGTCGATGATGTTCTTGGAACAGTCCACGAGCAAGTCCTCGAACCGGAACGAGAACGTATCGAACCGTCCGGGGTCCGCCGCAAACAGGTCCCTCATGTGGCGAGTTCTCATGCCCTCATAATGCGCCTGAAGCTTTTTCCATGCATGGGTCCCGGTGGGGTCCGTCCTTTTCAGCATATCCCTCTCCAGTGTGTTGTTTTCTGTTATGTACATTAAATCTTCGCCTATTATATCAGGAGACACCGGCATGTGAAACAGGGCAATGTTTGACTTTTTGCCGGGGTTCTTCCATAATGGTCCGGTTGCAAAATATTCGTCCAGGATAAGAACATGCGAGCCTATCTTCCAGCAGTACTTGTTATGACACTCATTATGAACGTATCCTGCACCAGAGAAGCATCCCTNNTATGAACGTATCCTGCAGCAGAGAAACATCCCTGCCGACTGAAAACTCGATCGTTCTGGGAAGCCCGGCTGCCGAGCACAAGATCATCGTCTTCTTCGACCCTGACAATCCCATCTGCTCCTCATTCCATCAGGAAATGGAAAAGGTCGTTGCCCAGCGAAGCGATATTGCCTTCTACATAAAGTTCTTTCCCCTGCCATGGACCTACCCCGACTCTGAACGGAAATCACGGATCATCGCGTGTGCGGATTCCAACGAAAGCGCACTTGCCATGCTTAAGGAGGCGCGTTCATGGGGAAGCTATCTTCCCGAACCCTCCTGCGATTCGGACATGGTGGACAGGAACATGGAACTCGCGGAATCCCTCGACCTCCCGGGCACGCCCGCAATCGCATTCTCCGGAAAGGACATCGTATATGGCAGAGCCAGGGACCTCGCGATCATGGCAGTGGTCGACGGGAACGCCAGGGTAGAAGATCACAGGATCATAATGAAGTAGAGGCTGGGCCTCTATTCACTCTTATCAGGGGAATGAGAAACGGCACGCGCCGCCCGGTACCCCTCGGCCACGATGACCACCAATACCGCTGTAAAACCCGCCGCAAGGCCAAGCACGTCCACAACCTTAAGCGCGACTAGTACTATCATGGTTGTCATGATGATAATGAGCCTGAAAACGCTCAGGAACATCAGTTTCATGGTTGGCTTGAAACTGCCCAGAAGAGAGTCAAGCCCAACAGTCATCCCCCTGAAGTTCGCCATCCCCAGAATGCCGCCCACCAGAATACTCATGGGAAGTTTCCGGGGTTCAATGGCAGCAGATGCCGCAGCGAGTATCACCAGCAGAACAATTGAATATCTATGAACTGCCGTTCTTCTTATCCCAGTCATCGTCTTCCCATTTCTGATATCCGGTGTCCGCTTCCCCGTCTGTAGCTGCTGTATCGTTCTTCGTATCACTCATGGCGTCCTTCGCCATTCGGTACATGTCGTAGAATCCGGTAAAAATACCCAGTCCCAGGAAAATGAAGGTCAGCCAGGGTTTCGTGTGGAGACCGAACCTGCCGAACAGATTATCCAGAAAAATGCCGATGGCGAGACCAATGAAGGTTACGACCACAAGCTGGATCCCGATCATGCTCGCCCTTAGCAGGACCCGGAGCATGGGCTTGTCGTTTTTCGGAAGCATGGGATTAATTATAACGGCATTGCATCCGAGCGGGCAATATTGCCGTCCCTACAAAGCCCCTTTTCTCAGCCTGATATAGCCCAGGGCAAGGACGGCGCCGACCAGGTCAGCCACCAGGTCCAGGGAGGTATTCACGTATCCACCCACTCCGGTCTCCGGGACCAGCACGGTCGCGGTGAACTCCACGATCTCGTTCAAGGCCCCTACCCCGAGGCCCGCCATCACCACAATGATGGATACTGCCGTCCATCGTTTGGGACGTTCGGGAAGTACAAGCATGAGGAGATAGTACATCAGCAGGGTCGAGACCCCGAACCCCACGATATGCACGAACTGGTCATAACGGAATATCCCGTACTCGTCCGACAAAGGAACCAGAATGATCTCGTAAAGCTTTGTTCCGTTTATGAAAAGGCCCCCTCCGGACATATGCAGATACGCCCATGCTGTCAGGCCCCACAGGAGCGAGTCGGGATAGCTGACCTTCCGGTTCGTAGCAATGATTATGGCAAGGAAAAAGACAATGACCCCAATATACATGAGAAATTCATAGTTCTGCCTGGAGAGAAACAGGGCAGTGAACGCCAGAATACCAATTGCATTGACGATCAGTATGGGCCACTGGGATGGCTTAATGAGCACGGGAAACGCCCCCGTTAAACAGGTCCTTCACCTCTGCCTTGGTCAGCACAATGAGGGTCAGCACGCCAAGCACCGTGCCGAAAGGCATGAAAAGACACTCCACTCCGGCAATAATCAGGCAGAAGGTATAGCGCCTTCGGTGAGAGATGAAACGGCCGGCCAGAAGGATGCAGATGGCCACACTCCACCCAGCAAGTACGAATAGTCCCCCCATGAGGGCAAACATCCACCCGAACATTTCGGGGATGGGTCCACCGGGTCCGTTCATGCTCTCTGGCGAGACAATGAAGGCAATGCCAATGACCATGTGCAGGATGGGAAGGCACGAGAACAGTCCCACAATCGCGCCGACCACGTAGTGAAAGATGGACAACAGCCTCAGATGCTGCTCGTTCTGGTCAGCCTGTACGGTGTCGTCAGCCAATGTTATATCCCCTGACCTGCGGGCTTATCCGGCCGGCCACCAATGGGCTCGGCATTGACCTCGGCCTCGGCCTCGACTTTCAGGAACTTAAGCTTGCCATCGCGCTTTACGATCATCGATGTTTCGTTCGAGATACCAGTCACCTTCATACCCATCATCTCGGCCACTTCGTATATCTCCAGGACCACCACTGCGCTCTGACCGTCGGGGCTTATCTCCAGACTCTTGAGCTTGCGGCGAAGATCGTAGTTCTTTATGAGAGCCGCCCCTCTTCGTGCCTCACGCTCATACGCTTCGCGATCCATGGTCTGCTTGGTCGTGCCCATCGGCCCCCTGACCAGAAGAGATACCTCAACATCCTCCGCCATGAACTTCATCACCCTGTCTGTGTCCATTGCCAGAGAAGCCTCTTCCACCTCGTCAAGCATGGTCATCACCTCGTCCCTGGTAATGGGTCCGGATTCCTTTACTTCCAGAGCACACGCTACAAGTGAAACGANNTCAAGCATGGCCATTACCTCGTCCCTGGTAATGGGTCCGGATTCCTTTACTTCCAGAGCGCACGCTACGAGTGAAACGATGGCGAAAACGATACAGATCAAACGAACAGGTAGCATATAAATCCTCCGTGTTCCGAAACAATCCTCAGCGTTATTTGCAACTAACATCTATTATAAACGCTGAAATGCCGGAGCGAAAACAAAAAAGCCCGCGGCCGGAAGGCCGCGGGCCGTATTCAGTATCAGAAGATATCCCGGAGACTTACTGGTGCGGAGTGTCCCCGCTGGCCTCATCCTTCTTCTCAACAACGGGAATAAAGCAGTTCGTGAAGTACAGAACGATGAACGGGAACACCAGTATGGTGATCATGCCAAGCAGTCCTTCCTTGAAGGTCTCCATGCTGTGCGGTATCGTCGGGAGGTGATAATGCATGAACCCGGAGAAGGTCAGGCTGAAGGACTGTCCCCCGATAACCACGTTCCAGCGCATCATGAACACACCGAACAGGACCAGGCAAAGGGCCACGACAGTGCGCTTGAGCGTAAGGCGGGGCAACAGAAGCATGACAAAGGGCAGCAGGTTCCCGATGCCGTACTGAAGCACGAATATTTTCATGAAATCCATATCGTAGATAACGTCACGGAGAATGTCCCAGCTCTTTACCGCCG
>JABAHP010004658.1_pt1 | contig 12625 bp, 7 predicted proteins | sample 7062081 | NCBI WGS metagenome assembly JABAHP01 (sample SAMN14534357, study PRJNA622989) | marine sediment metagenome | biome: marine biome [ENVO:00000428]; feature: marine pelagic biome [ENVO:01000023]; material: deep marine sediment [ENVO:00002113] | place: India: Gulf of Kutch | collected... | reverse complement strand
TTGCCGGTGGAATACCCACCCAGGATGGTGAGCTGTTTGTTCACGACGCAAACCACCGCCGTGGTGCCACGGGACCCAGAACAGACGTCGGACGATGCATCATACGTGTACCGTGCTCCACCACCGCTACCTGCCACCAGAATAGTGTCACCTGAATCGGCCAGGTTGACTGCGTATTGGATCGTCTGACACGGCAGTGTCTCGGAGCCACATCCAGCAGTATCGCTGCCGCCGGGAGCCACTCGAATGACGCCTGTGTCTGCTTGTGCTACAGTAGATGGAGTGCCAAGTCCGTTCGAGCAGAGGTAGGTTAGAAACACGCCTAGAAGTAGGATGGTCCGTTTTTTCATATTTCTCCGTAGTGAAGTACAAGATGCCCGATCGGCCACGTTTCACTCAGTCGCAATCTTCACCCAATCGACCAGGAAACCAAGGTCACGGGTGTCAGCATTGATTTGTAGGCCGGCTGGGTTGAACGTCACGGTCTGGAATTGAAGCGAAGAGACTCCTCCAACAGGTTGGGGCTGGGCTCGGAACGAGAAGACCTGCCAGGTCTCACTTGGTGTGAATTGCCCGACTCTCTCTCCATCCAACCAGACAGTCACTGGGTCAGCCGCCACACCCTCGGGGCGGTAGATCATCGCCCGCACATTCAGTGTGATAGGTTCTTCGGTCGACAACGGGATGTCCAACGCTGCCTCGCCGGCCGTCCAGCGCATCGTCGCATCTCCTGGCAGCAGTTCCTTACCGTAGAAACCGGTGCGGATAAAGGGTGTATCGAATGTGCCGACATCGATTTCAATCGGCCCGGATGGATCCAGTGTGTAAGGCGAGCGCAGGCCCACTACATCGTAGATCTCAATCCCGTAATAAGCGGTCTGGATCACTGCCGGATAGTCGTAAAACGTGTTCATCAACATCTGGAGTGTCATCGGGAACATCTCGACTGGTTGCAGCGAAAGGGCTTGTCGCACCGCTGGCGCGATCGGATCCACGGCGATAAGCTGCACCGGTCTGCCTTGTTGGGCAGCTTGTTCCATCATGCGCTCAATGAAGGGCTGGACGCTTGCATCGTCCCGCCGAACTGTCGCGATGTCGTGTCCGAAGATGAATCGAAGCGGCACGCCGAGGGTATCGGCGAACAGCGACTCGGCCGGTTCGCTGATCAGTATGATGGCCTCTGACTTCAATCGGGCGTTCAGGTTGGTCAACTGCTCAACTGCCCCACGCAGATCCCGCTGCGGCAGCACAAAGCGCGCCTGGTACACCAACCCTGCCATCAGGACAAGCGCCAGTGATCCGCCGACCGGTCGGCCGACCCAGACTCTCTGCACCCGAGAAGTAGTGACGATCGCCACTGCCGCGTAGATCATCAGCATCGGGATCACGATTGGCACGTAGCGTCGCATGGCGTAGATGTGGTATGGTGTGCTGAAAATGTTGTAAACGTACTGAATGATCGTCAATACACCGACGGTCAAGAAAAACCCCAGGCGATCCAACGACTCTCGTCGTAGAATCTCGGCCAGGCCCAGCGTGGCCATCAGCAAGCCCAACGGCGTCAGATACCATCCCAGCCGCACCCAGTTCTGTCCGTTCAACACTGGGTACTGGTTCCCCGAAGGCCAACTGATGCCGTAGACGACAGGCTCGAGGATTGGGCGCAGGAAGTACGCGTAGGCACTGAGCGCGACGACAAGAGCGATCAACAACCACCGCAACCCACTGGCTCGGACAGAACGTCCCCACCGGTACGCCGCGAGCCGTGCCCGATTGCGCCGCCACACGATCGATCCAACAAGCAAGAGGAATACCGCGCCCAGGCCAACGACCAGCACCGGCAGAGATGACCTAATCACGATTTGTATCACAGCGCTGTACGTGTTCCAAGAATAGGGCCAGTTGATGAAGAATGCAGATAATAGCGCATGGAGAAGGAACAGACCCAGAGTGAGGGTGTAGGCCGTCCACCCCTTCGCCCAACGCCCTTGCTTCCAACGCCCGATGATCGCAACAATCGCCGCTAGCGCCACCAGTGGCAGGTCGATGCGCGTGAGAAATGCTGCCCCCAGCGCAGATGCCCCGAAGACCCCCCAGGCGGGACCGGCGGACGGCTCGTCCCACAGCGTCTGAAAGGCCAGCAGGCCGGTGAATACCAGAAGCAGGGTCAGTGGCTCAGTCGTGGGGTAGCGCGCAAACCAGATATGCGTCGGTGTAAGCGCCAGCAGTGTCGCTGCCAGCAACCCGACGTTGGCTCCAAACCACCGTCGACTCGCCAGGTACACTGCCGCAATGCCAAGAATGCCCCAGACGGGAGTAACCAACAATCCGCCAGGCAGACCAGCCAAGCCGATGCCGATTCCGATCCAGGTGGGGTGAAACGGGTAGAACTGAGGAATCACCCGGGCAGGGTCACGATCGTCAACGTACCAGCCGACGAACTGCAGCTGCCGCGTCCGCCAACTGGGTGGCTGTTGGCGCAACGTGACCGAACCGAATTCACTCAGAAAATGGGTCCACTCGTCGTGCACCACCAGTTTGCCTGTGCGCGCGACCGCCGCGCCCGTGTTCATGTAACTACCGGCATCCGTTGACCCCAGGACGTACTCGTGTGGGCGGAAGTACACTACGCCACATCCCAGCAGTAGGAGAATCAGCGCAAACTCGTGAATGCCTGGACGGTGGAACTTGGGAGCTTCAACGGGCCACCGGCGCCAGATCACTACACCAGCACCTGCCAGTATGATCACCGACAGCGCCGCCACCGAAAAGACTCCCAAAGATGCCAGGATTGTGCCTATCCAACCGGCAAAGACAGCGATGCCCACCAATGAGATGAAAACGGCCTCCAACCAATCCATCTCGGATGCCCGCGAGGATGGGGGTGATAGCCTTCTATGCTCCGACCAGACTACCAGCGAGACTGCCCCGGCGGCCGAAACACTCACGATGAACAGGCCAACGGTAGCCCAATCTGCTTGAAGTATCATCGGTACTTGCTCAACGGGAAGTGGGGAGAAGTGTGGTCCTCATTCTATCGCAACGTGTTGCCATTCGGCTGGAATATGGATCACACCAGCCTCACGCCACAAGGTAGATGAACGGACTTCAAAGGGATACAAGCGGTGATGGTGGTCGTGCGCGACCTGGGAATCGTGGTCATATATCGCTACCGTGAGTTCATATTCGCCCTGGTTCAGCGGCAGGCTCTCGATGACGTAGTCAACGAAGCCAGTTCCATCGATGTACGGAATTGAGCAGCCATCTTGGACAGAATTGGGACCGTTGATGTGAATCCCATCCCGGCGATAGAACGCCAACCCAAACGTGGGTGCGTCAATTCGCATGCGGGTCTGATAATGAATGCGGAGTCGGAAGAGGTCGCCAGGCTTGAAGAACGGTGGGGATGAGCCGTCTGCGTCCAGCAGTTCCACTTTCGTGATCTCGGCCATAAACGTCCCCCAACGCTCACTGCTCCTCTTGGGCTCGTCACGTGTTCCGGCAAAAGCGGGCTTTGCTGGTTGTTGTTGGTAGTACTGTTTGTTGGAGAAAGCGATGTATTGATCCACAACTGTGGTCGGGTAACCATCAGCCTGGACCGCGCCATTTTTGAGCCAGATCACTCGATCGCACAGATGGCCAACGTCTGCCATATTGTGCGATACCAGGACGATCGTTACCCCATCTTGTCTCAGCATTCCAATGCGTTCCATGCACTTCTGTTGAAATACCTGGTCACCCACAGACAGTACCTCGTCAACCAGCAGAATCTCCGGATCAGTGTGCACGGCTATCGAGAACCCCAGCCGCACATACATGCCCGACGAATAATGCTTGACGGGCACATCGATGAAGCGCTCCAGTTCAGCAAAGGCAACGATGTCGTCCAGTTTACGTTTGATCTCGGCTCGGCGCAAACCCATTATCGAGCCGTTCAAGTAGATGTTCTCCCTTCCAGTCAGGTCAGGATGGAAACCGGCCCCCAGTTCCAGCAGCGCTCCTACTCGTCCATCGACCGCGATGTGCCCCGAGGTCGGCTCAATGATACGGGATGTCAGCTTGAGCACCGTGCTCTTCCCCGCCCCATTGGCTCCGATGAACCCCAGCGTCTGTCCCGGTTGCACGGTGAAATCCACATCATGCAAAGCCCAGAACTCCTCGCGGGGGTGTGGGATGCGCCTCAACAGATTGACGGCCAGTTCCTGGAAGGAACGAGGGCGCTCGCGGTGCAGGGTGAATCTCTTGGACACGTTTTCGAAGCGGATGATCGCACTCACCTATCTCTTATCCTTTAGCGCTTGACCTCTTGGACTCCGCTGACTGTGTGCGCGCTTTCTTGCCTGTGTGTCTTGCGAAAACCTCAGAACCAATGTAGAATCGGCCGACGATCAAGGAGCCAGACTGCGGGATGATCAAGCGAATGAAAACCGTGTCTTTCAGATGATGGGACGTGTCAGAGTGAAAGCCATAAGGGTACCCTCTCGTCTCATCCGCGTATTGCCCGTCGTGCTATATGTCTTTCTGAGCACTTCGTACCTGTTTACCATCCCCACTGGCGAATCACCGGACGAGCCATCGCATCTCCAGTGCATTGAGCAGGTAACTCAGCATAACCGAATCCCCATCATCGATCCCCTACCCGGCGGAGACATATGGTGGGCTCGCGAACGGATCATATCCGGGCTGGTCTGCGCTCATATGCCACTCTACTACTTCCTGACAGGTTACACACAGCGAATCGTGCAACGTATCTCAGGCGTGCCTACCCACTACGAATTTCCCCCCAATGATCCAGAGTGGGAGACGGGACAGTCCAAAGCCATGTTCACCCACCCACACAGGGACTCATTCCTGACCCTGTCAGAACCTGCTTCTTTGCTCATCCTACGAATCGAATCGATGCTGCTGGGCCTGGTGAGCGTGCTTGGGGCCTATCAGATCACTCGCAGGATCGCTCCGAATTCCTCCCACGCGGCCACCATCGCTATGACACTAGTGGCAGGCTGGCCCCAGTTTCTTTTCATGAGCCGCGCCATCAGCAACGACGCACTTGCGGTTGCTCTGGCGGTTGGGGTCCTCATCGTCCTGCTGGAAATCGGAAAGCCCTATCGATTCGTCCTCGCCAGCGTCTTGGCTGCCCTGGCCACCTTGTCCAAACTCACGATGGTCTTCTCGGCAGGCACGATCGTGCTGGCATTCGCCCTGGAATTCGCTGCAAGTCGAGAGCGTTCCGCCTACCTGCGGGCGGGCATCGTCAGTGTAGGAGTGTTCGGCTCGCTGGGTGCGTTGCTTTTCCTTCAGCCAACGCTGCTCTCTCACCTCGAGTGGTCGCGGGCGACCATGGCTGGCATCAACCCCGCTGTGTGCACCGTCACATACTGGCTCGACGTCCTACATGCGAGCGTTCAGTCTGGCTGGGCAAGATTCGGCTGGATGAACGTCTTGACTCCCGATGTGCAGGCCTACACCTGGTGGTCAGCAATAGTGCTCACTGGTGCAGCCGGTGTATACGCTGGCATCCACCGCTCGAGCAGTCGAAAGACGCGCTTGGCGGTGATCGTAGCTTGTGTCTGGCTGCTGAGCTTTCTACTCGCCTATCTCCGCATCAACATGAACCGATTTCAGCCTCAATTTCGCTACATTTTTCCCATTGCGCCTGTGTTGGCCGCGTTCTCGGCGACCGGGCTATCCGTAATCGGTAGACCCTTCGAACGCCTGAAGCCGGTAGCTGTCCCGGTCGTCGCCGTGTTTCTACTGCTGGCCAATCTGTGGATAATCTTCAACGTCGTCGTGCCAGCCTACTCTTGACCACCTGCCGGTTCTACTGCAGGACAGCGGGTAGATACGTACCGTAGGTCCCCACCAGAACAGTCTCGGTCATAACATTGTTCGATTCCAGGCTTTCCTGGATCAGGTTGTCCGGGTCGACCTCAATGCGCATCGAGTGCAGCCCCGGAGGCAGATTGGGCCAGACGACACCGGCTTCGCGCAGTGTGCCACAACCGGTGAACGCCGCGATCGTCGCGTCCGATCCTACTTGCTCCCCTTGGCCGTCGGTCACGTCGAAGAACCTGATGGTCACCGATATCGGCGGCGTGGAGTTGCCAGTGTTGGACACCATGACCTTGAACGTGGGCGAGATCGTCTCGCCACTGGAGACAATCAGTGCGCCAGGATCGGTGAGTGATCGATATGGTAGCAGATCAACGCTGGCTGGCAGCATCGCCGTGAACCCAGCGTAGTAGTCCCCGGTAGCAGTTCGAGTGTACGGTGGCGTAGAATGGAACAGAAAACTCCCCCAGCGATACGGGACTTCAGAGGGACTGAGGGCACCGAAGACCTCGTCGTGTCCGCCCAAATACGGCTGAAACAGGTTGCCCGCAGCCCGGGAAGCACTGAGGCTATCGAAAACGCTGTCGTCGTCCAGGCTGTATAGCGCCGCCTGCTGCACCAAACGATAGTCATCCGCCGGGTAGCCCAGGTTCACGACTGTGGTTGAATTCATGTAACTGATCGCATCGGCGATGAAGGTGTTGATGTCATCCTGGGTGAAACCGAAATCGTCCAAGTACCATAGCGGCAGCAGGGCGCCGAATTCGGTGATAATCAGCGGTTTGTCCTGGTAGCCACGCTCCTTCATCCAGGTGCGCAACTCTGCAACCAGTGACATGAACACGCTGATGTCGAGATGGTCTTCGGGCGTGTAGAGCCTGCCAGTCGATTCATCGATACCCGGCGGGATCTCAGCGCCTGGCTTGCCTCTCTCCTCGGCGATGATGTAGAGGTGCGTATTCCAAACATCGACCGGCAAAGAACTGCCATATCTGGTCCTGTATTCGGTCAGGACAAGATCTAGGTATTGCAGCCGAATGGGCGTCGGCTGGACTACCGCACCAATGGCAACTTTCGCTGTTGGATCAATGCCCTTGATGAAATGATAGGTGTCGTGGTAGATCTGCGCGTACATATCCGGCATCGAATCGCCTTGCGAGATCACCCGATCCGGCTCGTTGCCGACCAGCCACACTGACCCGGGATTCGCCTGCACCATCGGCCCGAGCCCACCCGAATCGAAATCCAATGTCGGCGAGATGTAGTAGGTCGGCAAATACTCCCCCTCAGAAGAGCGGTCCTGTTTCGCCCAGATCGTGTGGTAGTAATCTATCCCATCAGGCTCGATTGGCGACGTGCGTGCTTTCCAGTCGATATACCATCCCGAGCGCAGCGGCATGTAGTCGTACGTTGTTATCGGATTGAACTGAATACCCACGCCCAAGCGGCAGTTTGGGTAATCCGTGTCGACCGCCCAGTTCATCGTGGAGAGATGGTCCTGGGAGACAGGCGGCGGCGCAACGTCAGGAGTGCCCTGATCCTCAGGTTGGGGTGGCGCCGCCCAGCTTCGTGGCTGCAACACGAGCATCAGGCCCAAGCCAAGGCCACCGAAAACAGCGAGCAACGCGAGACACCTTCGTTTCAAAGTTATCCTCCTCAAGCAAACATTGTAGCAAGATCAGTACTATCGGACTCAATGCAACCGCCTTTCGTGCGTCTCAGAGAGCCAGAGAAGCCACTGGCGGTGCAGACATCATTGTACAAGGGAAGGGGTCAGATCTAGGTCAGCCACGTGCCTAGGACACGCCGCCCGCCTGTTGCTAGGACAAGAAGGCCAAGTGCGATTAGCACCCAACCCAGGCGGAGGCGAATGCTCCGTCCCCCGGCTTCGGGCAGGAGCGGACTCGACGACCCTGTGGCGGGGATGTTCTCGGACGGGGTCGCCGTCGGCGTCAGGGCGGTGGATGTGGGCCTTGGCTCGCTCGTCGGTCGTGGCGTTGGCGTCTCTGTCGGTGGTGACGCTGTCGGAGTCCGTGTCGGCACAGTCTGGCGCGCTGGGCTCTGCCCCGGCGCAGCCCACAGGCCGGGCCCAGCCACCAGCCCCAGCGTCAGTATCCCCAGCACCACGATCCAGAGCGTCTCTTTCTTCATCGCTCTTTCCCCAAAACAGCTCGGAACTTCCTATTCATGTCCTCAATTCTACCACGTCTGTCGCAAGAGTCCAGTAGAGCCGTCCGCCGTCTTGTGGGATCAACGCCTCCGTCTTGCCCGTAGGCTGGACTATACCTGCATCAGGGCCGCGCCGGTGTGCGCCTACTGTCCATACTCGTACATTACCTCCACGATAACGTCGGTGTCGAGACCAAGGTCGAATGTCAACGCCTCTCCGTCCACAATGTGAGGGGGCGGTGTAGCGGCCAGCAATTCGGCGCCGGGCGGGAGGGCGATTGTCAGCGAAACGGGCGTGCTGCCCGTGCCGGGTTGCTTCTGAATCAAGAGCGTGTAGCGCCACTGTCCCTCATTGCTCTCACTCAGCTGGGCAACGCGGGGCAGGTCATACTCGAAGCGTGTCGTCAACGCCCCTCCACGCTCGACGACGAAGAACTGTGCAAGAACATCTTTGCCCAGCTCGCTTGGCAGTATCTCGGCCTCACCCGCAGCGGCCACGCCTCGTAGCAGATATTCGGCTGGCGTCGGATGACGAGATGCTGCTCGCACGTGGCTGCCTCTCGGCACGTATACGCGAAGGTAGTTCCAATAGCAGCCTTCCATGAGACTCTCGTAGGTCACTCTCTCGCCACGGCTGTATGTCGCGCGGTGATTGCACCGCTCGCCGTTTGCTGGCCTGGTGTGTCGATAGCCCAGCGACAGGCCAGCCTGGGCACTGCCTTGAGTGTCAAGCGCGACCCTATACTCCAGCCTCCGTTCGATGTGAGGGTTGACCTTGTTGAAGCCTAGATTGGCGTCAACCACCATAAGGTAGTCGCCCTCCGTTGGGCGTAACGCGCCATCCCAACTCTGTGTGCGCAGCCAAGAGGCCGCAGTGGGCTCCTTCAGGTAGACGAGCAGATGGCGCTCCTGCAGCATCTGCCACAGCGCCCGTAGCAGTTCGAACTGGTCCACCGTCTCCGGCTGTTCTCTCAGTCGTTCCAGCACCGTCTGCGCCAGTATACCCATGAAGTCCTTTCGCGTGCGTGCCCACTCGGACCCCACACCTTCACCAGAGGGCGCCCAGGCCTGGCGCATCACCCCAACGAGGGTCTCGGCTGTAATGGGCTCGCTCCACCCTTCCACGACGACCGGCTCCAGGGCCTCTATCAGACGGGCCGCTCCCTGCTGGTCGAAGGCGATCACACCATCTAGCTCGACCCCTTGTCCGTACGTATAGAGTTCGGCCGCCTTCTGAGCTGAGGTGGGAAAGTCGGGAGACCAGTTCGCATCCCGGAATATCCATAGCTCTGAAAGCATGTACTCGTACAGGGGCGCGGGAGGCTCACCATAGGACTTGTCGAAGTCGTCAACGAAGTATGAGTCACGGAATGAGAACTGGACGATATTGCCGTCATTCAGAGTTAGGTGGCCAGCCCCTGTTATGAAACCGCCGGTGGGTCGCAGTTCATCGCTGTTCTGAGCCAGCACCAGATAGGTCCGGGGGCCAGAGGCCCCCAGCAAGTCGGGGGCCACCAGCCCCGCTTCGATCCCGGCCTGCGCCAGCGGCAGCGCACGGTCCAGCATCTCCACCATACGTGTCAGGCGCGGGGAAAGCTGTGCTGCGTCTACCTCCGCCCGGCGGTGCGCCGCGCGCTCCACAAGTTCCTGAGCAATCTCCAATTGGGGCCGCGCATCCGCCAGTGCCTGCAAAGCCGGAGATAACGAATCGCCACTGTGGCCTAAATCACTTGCCTCCGTCAGGCCCAATAGTGGCGCGAGCCCGTCCATGGCTGCCTCGCCCGCGCCGGTTAGGTCCACAGCAACGTCGAATAGAGGGGGCAAAGCCTGCAGGTCTGACCCGACTCCAGGCACCCAATCCAGACGGGAAGCTAGCGTCAGGAGGGGGTGCACCTCATCGCGCAGTGCCACCAGGCTGGTGTGGGCCTCCCGCAGCACGGGGCCCACTGCGTCCAGGTCAGCCGTAGATGGATCGGCAGCCAGCGCCTGCATTGTGTCCAACGACTCCAATAATGGCTGCGCGGTGCGCCATATCCTCCACGCCCGACAGCCCAAAGCGGCCAGTAACAAGGCGAGAACGACAACCAGCAGCCAGGCCCCTACACCACGCCGGGGCGTTACTCTCTTTCCGCGCATTTCAGCCACAGATTCTCCTCCGCAACAACCTCGCAGACTTGGCGGGTGTTATTCGACCGACTCAGTTCCCCTATATCGCTTCCTGACACAACCAACCACGGCCAGGCCCGCAGCAGATCTACGTGGTACCAATCATATCCCAGGAGAGCCGTATCCACAACCGCGACGTCGGGCCGCTGCCCCACCACGTGCTGGAAGTACCACAGCGTGAAGGTATGGGCGTCCTGTGCGGTCAGCAGCACGGCCTGCTCCGGGGCAGCGGTCAGCACCCCTGCTCCGAAATCACGCGCCGCCGTATCCTGGTGAACATCCATATCTCGATAGTTCAAGATCAGCGCGAACAGCAGTCCTACGCAACCCAGGCACAACCCGGCTGCCAAGCCCCAGCGACGACCCAGGCGCCTGGACAACCAACCCAGGCTTTCTGCCAGTCCCTCACCCAGCCAGAAGGCAAGGACGACTAGGGCCGGGATCAGGTAAACGTATGAATCGGTAGTGTCGTAACCGATGGCGTAGACGACATACAGCAGCCAACTCAGCCCACTCGCCAGCGACAACCCCCGTTTTCGACGCGCCAGCGAGGCTATCCCGGCCACGCTCAGCGCTATTCCTGTCGGCCCGAAGCCAGATACCAGGTACTGCGTCAGAGCGAGCAGCCGGGCGGGTACGGCCTCTAGAGGCAGCGCGAAGACGTAGCCTTGATAGAGCGCACCTGACACGAGCCACCACCACCCCGCCGGCGTTGTGGGGTCCCCCCACGTGATGGCCCCCTGGCCGGCTCGCAGCGGCAGATAGGCGTATGCGGACAGGCCCAGCACAGCGCCCAGTAGCCAAGGGAGAAGAACTGAGAGCAATGAGCGTCCGTGCCGCCCAGCGGCGAGGGCCCAGGCCACGATCGGTAGCAAAGCCAGGCCTGTCGGATGTGTGCCGAGGCTCAGCCCCCATGCCAGTCCCAGCGCCATCTGGGAGGTGCCCAAGCGCTGCACGCGCAGGGCCAGCCATAGGACCAACGCGACAAAGGCGGCGTTGACGGCATACACCTCCGTGATTGTGGCCTGGGACCAGAGCACAGGGACAAAAGCCAGTCCCCAGGCCGCGCACAGGCCTGCTGCCACAGCGGGTTCCCCCACCTGCCGCCCCTCCAGCACCGCGGCGTACAGGCCCAAAGCCGCCAGTGCCGCCCCCACCGCTGACATCAGGTTGAGGCGCCAAGCCACGTCTCGTAGCGGGACATGCGCGAACAGCCATCCTAGAAGACAATAGATGGGATAGCCCGGGGGATGTGGCACGCCCAGCGTGTAGGCCGCTGTGATCAGATCGCCGCCGTCGGCACCGTCGTGGGCCCAGGTGATGGTGGGGGCCATCGTCAGCAGGTAGACGAGCAGCGGTACCGCCAGCGCTGCCAGTGCTGCCCGATGACGCCAGGCTCCGGCAGACTTGAGGGCGAGATCCTTATGCATTTTCACCGAAGATGTGCATTTGGATGCCTGGTGTACAGCTCCTCATATAGACCTTGGTGGCTATCCAGCATCCGCTCTAGGGAAAACTCAGCGGCTGCCTCTTGCCTCCCGGCGACCGCCAGTCTACGCGCTCGCTCTGGGTCCCGTAACAGGGATAGAACCGCGTTAGCCATAGCTGCGGGTGTGTTCGCAGGCACGATTAGACCAGACCTCCGGTCGTCAATGGCGTCCCGAGTGCCTACAACGTCAGTCGCCACCACGGGCAGTGCCAGCGCCATCGCCTCTAGTAGGGAAAAGGACAGTCCTTCGTACTCAGAGGGCAACACAAAGACATCAAATGCCCGCATGACCTCCCACACATCTTCACGGTGTCCGAGTAGGCGCACAGGAACGCCCGCTGTCCTAGCCAGGGCCTCAACCTCCGCCTCCAGCGGCCCCGATCCGACCCACACAAACAGCGTTTCTGGTGCCTCGTCTGCCACCCGTCTGGCCGCCTGTACGAAAACCTGAGGAGCCTTCTGGGGCGCCAGCCGCCCTACGGCTCCCACCACCTTCCGATCAGCCGGAATGCCCAGGCGCGCCTTCGCCTCCGCTGCAGTCAACCTGGCTTCTTGATCAATGCACGCGACGTCAACGCCGTTGTGAATCACCCGCACACGCGCCGCGTCGACAATGTTGTTCTGCACCAACACATCCCGTTCATCACTAGACACCGCAACCATCGCGGTCGCCAGCCTTCCTGCCAGGCGCTCCAGGGTGAGATAGAATTGGCGGCTTGCCCCGGTCTTCTCCAGGAAGTACAAGCCGTTCGGGGTGTGAATCACCGGGGTGTTGCAGCTATGCGCCGCCAATCTGCCCAAGAAGCCACCCTTGGAGCTGTGGGTATGCACCAGACAGAAGCGCCTCGTCTGCAACAGCCGACGCAGAGCCACCAGTGCAGCGCCATCCCGCACGCCGATGCGGCGCTGCATAGGTACCGCGTAGAACGGCACGCCCTGCTGCCTTAGATCCCCAACGAAGGCGGTGTC
>JABAHP010000076.1_pt5 | contig 12631 bp, 13 predicted proteins | sample 7062081 | NCBI WGS metagenome assembly JABAHP01 (sample SAMN14534357, study PRJNA622989) | marine sediment metagenome | biome: marine biome [ENVO:00000428]; feature: marine pelagic biome [ENVO:01000023]; material: deep marine sediment [ENVO:00002113] | place: India: Gulf of Kutch | collected... | reverse complement strand
ACAAAGCCAAACAAACCCAAACAAACCCAATTTCCCCCAATCTACACTTCTCGCATCACAGCATTTCTACCTTCGGTTCGCATTGTCCTTACTCACTCCGGCCCTTTTCACTTCTCCCTTCTCACTTTTCACTTTATTTTCCCCTCGACCCTCACCCCAATCCCCCCTTCGCCTCTGCCGTGTCCCCATAATTCCAGTAAAAAGAGGGATTTATGTAAATTTATTTTTACTTGACTTCTTTTCGAGTTCCATGTATTTGTCCTTTTCTAAATTTCGTACGAAAAATCGCCGATGATTAGGTCGGAGCGCTTGGCACTCGATTCTCGTTCGGGATTCAGGCTTTGAAAATTGCTGTTTCGGCGCTCTTTCTGTAAGTTCGCTCAGGGACGCCTACCGGCCGAAGCCCGGCGACTATGTGTCTTGTAATAAAGAATTTATATGCCGAATTCGAACTCGAAAAAATCTCTGGTTATTGTCGAATCGCCCGCAAAGGCGAAAACGATAAACAAATATCTCGGCTCAGACTTTATTGTAAAGGCCTCGATGGGTCATGTACGTGATTTGCCCTCGAAGGGCCTTAATGTCGACATAGAGAACGATTTTGAGCCGACCTACGAGATAACACCCGGCAAAAAGCGTACCGTAATATCCTTAAAAGCCGCAGCAAAAACGTGCAGTGACCTTTATCTGGCAACGGATCTCGATCGTGAAGGCGAGGCCATTGCTTGGCATCTGGCGGAAGTGTTAGGGGTTCCCAAGGAAAATACGTACCGCGTGATCTTCAACGCTATAACCAAAGCCGCCGTAACACGAGCCTTCGCCGCGCCCGGCCGAATTGACATGGATAAGGTTTATGCCCAGCAGGCCCGGCGGATCCTCGATCGGATCGTCGGCTACAAGATTTCGCCCCTGCTGTGGAAAAAAGTCGCCCGGGGATTGTCGGCCGGCCGCGTACAGTCAGTTGCTACGAAGATGATAGTGGAGCGGGAGCGGGAGATTCGGGCTTTTAAGCCGGATGAATACTGGCTTATTCCCGGGGTTTTCAGCACTGATATCCAGGCGGATTATAATAAGGAATGGCTGGATTTTATCACGCCGGAAACCGAAGATGGCAAGCCCCCTACCGTAGCCGAGCAGAATCAATGGCTGGCCGGGCATAACGCTTTTAAGGGCGAGTTAAATAAAATAGGTGATAAGAAATTCGAGGCATCTAATAAAGATCAGTCCCATAAGATGTTCGATGCGCTTCAAGGTGCGGAATTTAAAATTGCCGATATACAGACCAAGGAATCCATCTCCAAACCCGCAGCTCCATTTATTACTTCCACCCTGCAGCAGGCGGCGGCCAATCGGCTCGGCTTTACAACGAAAAGGACCATGCGGGTGGCCCAGCAGCTTTACGAAGGTATCGATTTGGGCTCTATGGGTTATCTGGGCCTGATTACCTATATGAGGACCGACAGCACGCACCTGTCGCCGGAGGCGCTGGACGAGGCACGCAATTTTATCAAAAGGCATATCGGCGCCGAGTACCTGCCTGCAAAGGCCAATATTTACGCCTCGAAGAAAACCGCCCAGCAGGCACACGAGGCCATACGCCCCACCGACGTTGACTTTCCGCCTGACGATATCAAGCCATTTCTTAGTGAAGAGCAGCATAAGCTATACGATCTCATCTGGCGGCGCTTCGTGGCCAGTCAGATGAAGCCTTCCAAATCGAATATAACTACTCTGGATATTGTTGCCGAGACTTCTATAGGCCCCTGCCATTATAAAGCGAGCGGCCGGGTGCTTGTTTTCGACGGCTTTACTAAGATATGGCCGACTAATTCTAACGGCCAGCAGCTTCCGGTGACGGAAGTGGGTCAGAAACTGGCCGTGGTGGATATCAAGGCAGAGCAGCATTTTACCAAGCCGCCGGCCCGCTATACGGAAGGTTCGCTGGTAAAGGCGCTGGAAAAGGAAGGGATCGGGCGGCCCAGCACGTACGCCTCTATCATCAGCACCATCCAGGACCGCAAGTACGTCGATAAGCAGGAGAAAAAGTTCTTCGCGACTGACCTTGGCGAAGTGGTTACCGATAAGCTAAACGAGTACTTCCCGAGAATAATGGATATCGCCTTCACCCGCCATATGGAGGCCGAGCTCGACAAGATCGAAGAGCAGCACATCGAATGGCTCGGTGTTTTAAAGGCTTTTTACGGCCCGTTCAAGGAAAGCCTCGACACGGCCACCGAGGAGATGAAACACGCAAAGGCCGAGGTCACACCCAGCGAGTATTCGTGCCCGCGGTGCGAGAAGGGCCTTGTATACAGGTTCGGCAAGAACGGCAGGTTCCTTAGCTGCTCGGCGTACCCGGACTGTAAATTCAGCGCGCCCTGCGATAAAGAAGGCAAAATGTTAGAGGAAAAGGTAAGCGAGCATAAGTGCAGGGCGTGCGGCAAGCCGATGGTGTATAAGAACGGCCGATTCGGGCCTTTCCTGGGATGCAGCGATTATCCCAACTGCAAGACCATCCTTAATATCGACAAGGACGGTAACGTCCTGCCGCCCAAGCCGCCGCCTAAGCCGACCGGCATTAAATGTTATAAATGCAAAGACGGCGAACTTGTCATCAGGCAGAGCAAGAGAGGTCCGTTCCTGGGCTGCGGGCGGTTCCCCAAGTGCAGGACCATTATCAGTATCAAGCAATTAGAGCACCTCAAGAAACTACAGGCCGAAGGCCAATGGCCACCCAAAACATTCGAAGAAGCAGATTTGTTGCTCGGCAGAAAAAAGGCCAAGAAAGCAAAAGCCACAAAGTAAGCTTAAACACGAAGGCACGAAGACACAAAGGGGCAAAGGCACAAAGGGAATTTAATCGCGGATTTCTCGGATTCACGCAGACCTACTTGAAAAGTAGGCAATCATCAATTAGTCGATAGTCGTTAGTATATAGTATTTAGCCGAATGAGGCCGGGACGGCTGGCATTTTATTTTTAAATGGGCATATAAGTTTCGGCCGGCTTGTGCGTCTTTGGCTTCCCAGCGCCTTTTTAAAATGGCTTTTTCATCCAAAGTTTTCAACTATACTCGAAGCAAGCTTCTGTGTTTAGTTTTTCAACTTTGTCTATCGGCCGATGTTCGGCCTTTGTGAAGCCAAGAAAAAGCTAATTTAGGGGAATTTACTTGCTGTTTTATGGTGTTTGTGGTATTTTGTGGCCGTAAAGGCATATTAAACTTTGAGCGGAAAACATCTTGTGTAGCGAATTAGAGATTAGAGAATTGGTGAATTGGTAGATAAGAGAATTATTATATGGGATACTGGGTCCCCGCTTTCGCGGGGATTCCGGATTTTTTTATCAACATTTTGGTGGCCGGGAACGGCTATTGGGTGAGTAGAAAAAGAATAATTTGACAGGAATCACACTTTTGAGCGTCTAAATGTGTAATGTTAGTTTATTGTTTTTGTGGAACGATTAACATGTATGACAACATTATTCCAAATCAATTGATAAACGATTTCCATAATGAAAAAGTAATACTTTTTGTAGGCAGCGGTATGTCTTGCAATGCTAATCTCCCCGCCTGGAAAGAGTTAATTGAAAGAATAACAAATCAATTGTTAAATCTAAATAATGAAGACCTACTTTTCTTCAACACATTAGATAGTGCTCAAAAAGTCGAGTATATATATGACCAGAGTAATAAAATTAGTGTGACCGACTTTATTAGTGATCAGTTCTTACGATCGGCCTCTTCTTCAGATGCTCATAAATTGCTCGTAACTTTGCCAGTGAGGTATATTATCACAACAAATTGGGATAATCTCATAGAAGACTATTTCTATTCAGAGCTTAAATCTAATTTAAACGTAATTTGGAAAGATGAGCAATTGCCATCAAGAGTTTATAAGAACACCTTAATTAAAATTCACGGTACAATTTCAGAACCCAATTCTATTATTTTCTCTGAAAATGAATACCTTAACTTCTTGTATTCCGACTCTCTTCTAAAACAGTATGTTTCAATTCTTATTGCCACTTCAACGCTATTATTTATAGGGTACAGCTATTCGGATATTAACTTTAAAGTTTTATATGGCTATGTAAAAAAGCGAACAAAAGATTTAAATAAAAAGCCGTATATTTTCCTTCCAAATGCAGATCCGCCCGTTGTGAATCATTTCAGGAATCGAGGCTTAGAACCTATTGTCTATAGACAGGACAATAATAAAAAGGCTACGATCGAATTCATGAAAGCTCTTTCTGAGAAAGTGTCAATAACTGCAACTAACAGCACTGGCCGCCTTAAAATTATACATCGTGAAAATACGGAAATGTTACAAAAAGCCAAAGATATAATAATAAGGAATCAGGCGAATCTTGGGCCATTGGCAACGCCGGTAAAACCATCAAATACGAGAATATTTGGAGATGATGAAACAAGCTTAGAAGCTAAGTGTGCAAATACCTGGCGAGAATTAATAGAAAAGGGAGCGTGTGCCAAATGCATTATTTGTATTGATAAACCCGGGATATTTCAGAGGTACGAAAAAGAAGCAGTCTTAGAGAGACTTACAACGTTAAAGCATAATATAGAGTCTTTTGGTTCAAAAATTGAAATAGTCAATATAGGTGTTCCATTCCGGACTAATTTAGACATCTATGGAACACATGTATGTATTGAAAGCATAAAAGTTGGCCACAAGGTTAAATCATACAATAAATTACTGGTTTACAGGGAAGAAAGCAAGGTTAAGTCAATGATAGATGATTTCGATCGAACATTCTCTGAAATAAAGAAAGATAATATGAAATTAGCTCGCCACTCATATCCGAATTGCTCTATGGACGACGAAGCCTTACTCAAGAAGTGGATAATTGATCAAATAGAGGCCTGCATAAATGACAAGCGATAGTGTATGAAGAAAAACCATTTAATTGGTGCATGCTGGGTTTTGACATGCAAATGTAATTTAAATTGTCCGATCTGCTATTCTTACTGTGGAAATGAAGCCGTGGAGGAAACTCTATATGAAACGGTTTTGGAAAAATTGTCAATACAGAGAATTAGAAAAATAACCTTTGGCGGCGGCGAACCTCTTTTATTAAAAAACATCAATCGTATTATTGATCGAGCAAAACAATATGGTTTTAAAACTGCTTTATGTACAAATGGTATTCTCTTAAATGATCAATTTTTGCATCGCATGGTTGGATTGTTGGATGGGATTACCCTTCCGATAGATGGTTCTAATGCACAAATCCATGCACTTCACAGGGGTTCTCAGCAGCATTTCGAAGATGTTTTAGAGAAAGCTCGTCTGATCCAGAAATATTCCATAGAGTTTGATATTTCAACGGTAGTAACAGCTGTAAACTCTTCCGATTTGCTAAATATTCAAGAGTTGATAATAAAGTTAGGTGTAAAGAAGTGGAAAATATTTCAATACTATCCATTAGGTAAAATGAGGCATTTGAGAAAGGACTTTTTGCTTCGCAAATCAATAGCATCCACTATTGAAGATATTGAGAAAGAACATCGCAATTTACAAATAGATTTCAGGGCAAATAAAGAATCTGCAATGCGATCCTATTTTAATATTTCTCCTAATGGAAATATTTTAATTGTTACGGGTGATAAATATCAAAACATAGGTAGTGTAATTCATGATTCCGATTTTGTCAGTAGTTTAGAATGTAACGGTTTTAATTTCCCTTTGCACTATAGGAGACATAGGCTAGACTTTTAGGGATAATGATTTGAGGAGACAAAAATGAACGAACCCGTATATCCTGAACCAACTGTTGCTGCGATAATAATGAACAAGGAATTCAAGATATTGCTGATTAAATCATATAAATGGAAAAATAAATATGTACTGCCAGGTGGACATATTGAATTTGGAGAGTCAATGAAAGAAGCTCTTAAACGTGAAATTTTAGAAGAAACAGGCTTAGAAATATTTGACATAAAATTCATATCGTTTTTTGAGTATATTTTTGGCGAAGAGTATTATAAAAAAAGTCATTTTATCTTTTTCAACTATCACTGCAAGACTACAAATAGCGAAGTATCTCTTAATTCCGAAGCCTCTGAATTCGAATGGGTAGGGCCAGATAAAGCATTAGAATTGCCGTTAGAATTTTATACTCGTAAGACGATAATAGAATATCTGAAGCTTTGAGGGCGTGGGGTACTGTGCAAATATTGAGGTGATTAACGGATGACGGACGCTTGGTGGGAGGTTATAAGGGCCTTATAAGAAGGTATACGAAACTACAAAAGAGCAGATATTAGCCAGCCGACAGAATCTTCCAGAGCAGTGCTCAGAGTGGTTTTATGCCCGTGGAATTACCGAACTCTTTCATATAGTTTCTATTAAAAAATCGGCCTTAAAATTTGCTCGGGACTTGTAACCATAGAGTGAATAAATACTTACGTTTTGAAATTCTGCCTGCGGGTGTGGCCAAAAAAAAAGTTCGATTTTTGTCCTTCTACCTTGCGAGAGGATTATTTTGACAGAAGGACTTTGACCATTTCTTCCAGGTTGTGAAGGCGCTCGTGGACCTGAAGCAAATTTACCGACTTGGCGCGTATGTAAAGAAGAACCGAGCAGACGATGGCAATGATGATAGCAAGCGGCAAGGCTATTTCCAATGCCATAACAGCGTAGTTTATAGAATTTTCCAAAGAGGATTCAGCTATTGCTTCCCGTTGAGAATGAAGAAGAGATTTTACTAAAAACATATAAGTCCCCAGGATAATAAGCGAGGCGATCCAAAAGAGTCCGGTAAGAAACTTTGCGGCCAGGAACCTTCTTGTTTCTCTCTTTATTAAAACCTGGATTCCCTTAAGCTGTCGTTCAGCAACCGTATTTTGATTTATCCCGTTGGCCTGCATGACTTTGTCCTGAATGTTATTCATTGTTTTATTCCTTCATCTTTTTTCTTAATTCCTGTTTTGCATAGTGGATGCGGGATCGGACCGTTCCAATGTTGCACCCCATGATTTCTGAAATCTGCCGGTAGCTCATTTCTTCAAAAAAGCGTAATACAATAGCTTCCTTTTGTTCAGGCGATAGCGTTGTCAATACTCTGTGCAACTTGTTAATATCATCAAACAACAAACTTTCGCTATCATCATCGATCAAATCCGACTCGTCATACTGTTCTACAAAGACGTACCGGCTCTCATCTCTTAACAGTCGAAGAGCCCGGTTTCTTGCAGTGTGATAGAGCCAGACAGAAAATGCTGATGCGTCGCGAACCGTGTTAATTTTTTTATAGACAATCAGCCAGACTTCCTGGAGTACATCGTCTGAACGGTCTGCATCTTCAAGCAAACGGCGGATGTAGTATAGCAAACGCGCACTATAGTGATCCACCAATTTCATGAACGCATTGTCGTCTCCGAGCTGAGCTTGAATGACATGTATGCGATCATCGATTCGTTCGTTTTTTTTCATGGCTCAATAATAAGGACACCGGTAATAAAGAAAAGTTCAAATTATATTATTTGACTTAGTCCAGTGAATCCGGCGATAAATACTTTGGATACCTAATTAGGGCTTTCCGGACAATATTTTTTCTTAAAACAAGTTAGATTTTTGACCTTCGACTCGGATTTTCCTGAATCAGGATATGCAGGGCAGGCAGGGTGTCTTGTGGTATAGCATCTTACTCGTATTTAGTTGCCAGTCGCCGGTTGCCAGTTTCCAGAAGCCAAACATAAGGGCGAATCATGAAGCGTATTTCACAAAAAGAGCATAAATACTTTTAAGTTACAAATGATTTTATTGGGTAACGATGTCTACACGCTTGAGTACCCAATCCGACACGAATTCCAGGAATCCCGGGGCGAACTTTTTTTCAAGACTCAAATACTCGTAAGGACTGCCGGTGTTGGCGACCTGGAATACGTGGTTTGCCCCGGGAATAGTTTTGAGGGTATAATCTTTGTTGCCGCTTTTTTTCAATACGTCCCCTATCACCGTTCTGTTTGCTTGCAGCGGGACTTGCGTGTCAAGTTCTCCGAACAGAAATAACGCCGGGCACATGACTTGTTTGAGCGCAGTTTTAGGGTCGTAATCGATGAAGAACCTGAACCAGGGGCTTTTATACCAGGACAAAACACAGTCAACATGAGTGTCTGCCGCTTTGTTATCCTGCGTTTGCTTTTCGCTTTTTTGAGACATTGAGACGCATTGATTTTTCAGCATCGTCGTTATTAAAGGTCTGATTTCGGCCTCATCTGCCTCCTTGCGAACGAGGCTGATAATCCGTTTCAGATTTTCTACAAGTTCGGCTATTTCCTGTTCCGAAGCACCATTGGCTTTTGCTATCGAAGTCATTTGAGCAATTTGTGCTTGTGCGCCGGGCACACCAATACCAGCCAAACATATAATGAACGCTACATCTTCCGATCCGGACGCGGCAATGGGTGCGACGATAGCGCCCTGACTTATTCCGCATAATCCGATCCTGGCCGGGTTTATATCGTTTCGAGTTTTGAGGTAACGGATTGCAGCCAGAGCGTCCTCGGCAACGTCCTGAAGTGTAAACTGATAGGGAGCACCGCCTGAGCCCCCAACGCCCCTGGAGTCGTAACGAAGAACTGCAACGCCTCTTCGAGTCAGGTGGTCCGCAATAATCCAAAAGGTTTTCATTCCGAAAAATTCATGATCTCGATTCAGTGGTCCGGAGCCATGTAATAGAACCACAGCGGGATGCCGTCCGGATGTTCGCGGCAGAGTCAAGGTCCCTGCCAGGGTCACGTCTTTGTTAAAGAATACAACTTCTTTTTGGATATATGACATTGCTTCATCCTCCTTCTTACCAAGGGTGCCGGCATTGACTGCAAATTGGCCGGAAAGCAACACTGTTAATAATAAGGTACAACTGGTTTTAATCCTGTTTTGTACATGTCCAAGCATTTTATTTACACTCCTTTCTCAGGAATCTTCAGAAACATTCTTTTCCTTCTGCCAAACATTGCTGAGTAAAATCTTTTTTATATTTTCAAAGTAGCTCGGAGTAGCTGTTTTATTGATTAAGGCTAATTGAACCTCAAGGCCAAGGAGCAGGGCACAGACGAAACTTACATAGGCATGAAGATCAAATTCAGACTGGAATTCACCACCTTTTACCCCTTCCTGAACGGATTGAGTGATGATCTTTTGCATATAATTATATTGGGAGATAAAAATTTTTCTGAAATTCTTCCTTTTCACAGCCTCCGACCAAAACCTTATATCTGCCTGTACGGCCTTTTTGATATCTTTCATGGGATAGCCTTTAATGAATTGGCTGAGTAACTCATTAATTGCTTCTCTGGCGGTGTCTTTTTGGCGGATTCCATCGGCAATTTTCTTTTTATTATCCATGCTACAGGTATGGATTGCTTCCAAGAGGTCATCTTTGCCTTTGAAGTAACTATAAATAATACCTGTACTTAAATTCATCCGTTCTGCTATATCTCGGATTGTGGTTTCCTGATATCCTTTCTCTGCAAAGCATTCCCATGCGGCTTCAAGTATTTGCTGCCTTCTGAAATCTCTATGTTCCTGCGGCATTTTTGGGCTCATAATCATTTCTCCATTATATATAACATACGTTCATTTATTTGAATATATGTTCATTATTATAAAATGTCCAGAAAAAAATTAAATTTTTTAATTTTTTTATATCTTGCTTTGCGGCCTGTTCTTGTAGTGCCAGGAGGAAACATTGAATATAGCGATAATTAGCCGGGATGCCCAATTATGGCTTTCAGGGCAATGATTTTTCTCGCTAAAGTAACAATCCGACTTTATGATTACCTTGCCTACTGACTTTATAGAGGCCAGTAACAGGCGAAGTTCTAATCGTCCTGGGGGATTCTGTTGATAAGGTACTTTGCAGTAACGGCATCAAGGGCTGGGGCAGCCGGGGCGTTTTGAGTGTGCGAACGCAGTATCTCCAAATCGGAACGCCAGACTACGTCGCCGGGTGCAAACAGACAAAAACTGCCCGGCTCGAAGGTGCTAACAAGGTCGCCATTTCTTAGATAATAGTGTTCCTGGCATACATCCACGGGATAGGCACGCATCAGGGGCGGGATATCGCACGGCCTGAACCAGAGTTTGATTTCGCGCTCAGCTTCATCATGCGTAGCTGAAGTGTGAATAAGATTGTCCAGCCGCTGGCCGATCACATTTCCCGCCTCATCCTTAATAGGGACTACGGTTCCCAAAGCGCGAATACATCCGGGCTTTTCCTCTCTGGCAATATGAGGATTTGTCGGGCCGGCAACATCCCGTACCCTCTGCAAAACGCCGGGACCATGGTAGACAATGGCAATAACTCTGCGTTTCCAGGCGTCGTCAGGGTAGTGAATACAGCCCATGATGTAATTGAGGAGTGCCTGGAAAAAAGGCTTGCCCCGGTGCTCAGCATAGTGTTGTTCGGCCAGTATCCTGTTGACCTGGACTATCTTGGCTGCCGCAAATCGTGAACCGGTATGGAATTCCGACAGTTGGGAGAGCAGGAAACCAGTAATGGAATTCTTCAAAGCATCCGGTTTTATTAGTACTAGTGTCTGTTCAACTTTCTTTTGAGGCATGTCGCAATTCCTTTGCCAAGATATACACTCTGGTAGAATACCTATCACGAGTACAAACGCACAGGATTAAGTATACTCGTAACTGTCCGGTTTGGCAAGCAGGGAAAGAGTCCATTTTGCATGTACAAGAACAAAAGCTGAGACCCACATATCCAAGGAGAAACCATTCTTGAGAATACACCGGGCAATAATCGGTGTGTGCGAGGGTGAAATTGTCGACCATATCAACGGTAACGGGCTTGATAATCGTAAAGCGAACGTTCGTTTTGCTACGGTGCAGCAGAACGGCTGGAATAAACGCAAGCAGTGGGGTGATTACAGTTCGAAATATAAGGGTGTTCACTGGGCAAAGGAAAGGAAACAATGGCGGGCAAGGATAAAATTCAATGACAGGAGTATACACCTTGGCCGTTTTGAAACGGAGGAGGCGGCTGCGAGGGCTTATGATGCGAAGGCGAGGGAGCTTTTCGGTGAGTTTGCATGGTTGAATTTTCCTGTAGGGCCGGATGTTGGCGGGCAAAAAAAACAGCGGAATTTCACGAAAAATGGCTGATAAGTTAGGTTAAATAAGCTGAAGGAATGCAATTGTTTGAACATTTGTTGTTAAGCGGGTATAATAGTTATAGGATAAAAATAGGTTTATTTTATTGGGATTGATGCAAAGTGGCCCAGAAAAAAGGTCAAACCGAGACGACATCTTTTGAGACGGTCGAGCCGATAGGCAAGCGTGTGCTGATTCGCAAGGATGAGGACAAGAAAGAGACCAAGGGCGGGATCCGTTTACCTGATAATATCGAGATACCGACGATAACGGGCCGGATAGTGGCGATATCGGCCGAGGTTGAGAATTCGCCGGACCTGCCGCTTTCGCAGTATGATAAGGTCCTGTTCAATCCAAAAAACGCGATACCCGTCGACTTCGAGGGCGACAATCGCCTCTTTGTTGTTGATGTGGAAAATGTAGTAGCGGTGTTTAGAAAATCGTAAGAGATTTTCGGCCATGCCGGGATTTGCCAATCCAGCCGGGCAACTGTTTGGTGTGGATTGGCTATTTGTGTTTTAGCGGAATTTTTACTATTTTTGTGTAATCTCGGGAACTTTTTCGCGCGTTTGGGCGACTTGTAGTATGGATAGAACGAATGAGAAGCGCACTGAAGATGGAATTTGACCAGCTCTGGGGCCAGACAGCCGGGAAAGTGCGGGCGTATATGTTTTGTGCCTGCGGCAGCTGGACGGATGCCGATGATATGGTGCAGAACTGCTACCTGCGTGCACTGCGAGGGTGGGAGAAGTTTGATAAAAGAGGGAGCAGGCAGGCGTGGCTTTTTGGGATAGCCAAAAGGACGTGCGCGGACTGGTTCAGGGCACAGAAACGGAAAAGTGCCGCAGTTGGTTTGGCGAATTTGGATGAGTTCGAGAGTGTTTCGCATGAGCGGGCGGATGTCGAAAGGATCGAGGCGGTTTGGGTGGCGGTCAAGGAACTCGGGGCCGAGCAGGGCGAGGTTGTCCATTTGAGGTTTGCGGCTGGTTTGAGTTATTCCGAGATAGCCGGGGCCCTTGATATTCCGGTTGGTACGGTGAGGTCGCGGCTGCACAGGGGATTAAAAGCGATACGGGAAAAGGTTAAGGGATACGAAGATGAAACGTGAGACAATAGAAAGGCTGGCGGTAGATTCTGCGGCCGGGGAATTAAACGAAGATATTCTTGCGTTGTTCGAGGCTTATCTTGCCGAGCATCCACAGGCCGGTCGGTGGGCTGAGGATATGGCTGGAATTTATAAAGAGACGGAGGCGGCGATTGATGCGAAGACAGGCAGTGCCGATGCAGATGGTGATGTACCGGCCATTAAGGTAAAACCGGTATTACGGGCAAGGTGGTTGGTGATTGGTCGTGCGGCGGCAGCTTTGATTGTCGCGGCAGTTATCGGCTTTACGGGGGGGCGGTGGACAATCAACGGCGAAGCGGGCAGGATTACCTTGATGACATCCGGCCGGCCTGCGGAGCAGGTCAAAACTGTCTCTGATTTGAAAGAAGAGTACGCGGGGA
>JABAHP010004860.1_pt1 | contig 12636 bp, 12 predicted proteins | sample 7062081 | NCBI WGS metagenome assembly JABAHP01 (sample SAMN14534357, study PRJNA622989) | marine sediment metagenome | biome: marine biome [ENVO:00000428]; feature: marine pelagic biome [ENVO:01000023]; material: deep marine sediment [ENVO:00002113] | place: India: Gulf of Kutch | collected... | reverse complement strand
AGTGATGGAATCCGCAAAACCAGATGCTGTTTTTATGAATTGCTTGCCAGCTATGAGAGGATATGAACAAACCGCAGAAGTAATTGACGGTTCTCAATCAATAGTATTTGATGAGGCTGAAAATAGACTACACATCCAGAAGGCTATAATGCTCTTTTTAAGAGAAAAATTTTAGTTCCAAGTCCATTTTGTCAGATTTATATAGGTATTGATACTAATATCTATTATATTTAATAAGAAGATTTAGAGAACATAACTCTCAGTTAATTTTTTAAAGAAATTCAATATGACTGATCAAGCAATAACAGAGGATAAACCAGAAGAGATTATTTTTGCTGAGAAGCTTGTAACAGAAAATAAATATACTGAAGCTATAAATGTACTTAGAGAATATTTAATGAAAGAAGATAATCCTCTTTATTTTAATTTAGAAATTACAAAAAAGTAAGTGATTTAATTGAGTTTAATAACAATTAAAGGTTTTAAAATTTCACTCTTCAAAAAGTAATTTTTTCCAATGATAAACGTTTCCTGAGCATTTGTACTAGTTGTTCATCTACACGAGCGAATTCAACACGTTCTGCTATAATTGCTTTTGAATATCTAAAATTCTCCCATTTAGTGATTTGAGTTTGTAATTCATCTTGTTCTTTTTTGATTTTCAAATTTAATAGATTAAGATTATATTTTTCAGATATTTGATAAGCTTCAATTAAGCTTTGTTGAGCCTTGCTTAGATCTAAGGTGATTAATTCTAATTTAGCCTGTAGTAGGTATATTTCTGCTAATAACCAATATGAATGAATTTTTCTCGCAATCTCTATTATTTTTTTTACATAATTAAGTATAATATCGAGTAGTTTTAGTTCATTAGTATCTCTTAGATAAATTAAGTATACATCGCAAAGTTCGAGCAAAGCATCAACATAAACATCAAAATTTATAATATCTTCATTTATTATTTGTTCTAATAAGTTTTTAGCAATAGTCAGATTAGACACTTGTGGATCTTTTTTATGTATCAGGGCTTTGTTAAACTTAAATAATAAACTAACGATTTTTTGATTTTTTTCTTTTTTATATATTTGTTTTAAACGATTGAAATAGATATGAGCTTGTTTAAAATCACCCTCTTTAAGTGTTAAAAAAATTAAACTATCGAGAACACTACAAATACCAAAAATTGCTCCAATTTCTTTAAATATGGCTAAACTTCTTTCAAAATATCTTAAAGCCCGACTTATTTCTCCCTTTTGCATATATATATTTCCAAGAGTATTTAGAGAACTACTAAAATGTCGCTTATTATTAGTTTGTTTATAGATCTTATAAATTTTCTTTATATATTTAGCACAATTATCTAACTCCCCCTTTTCAAAATATATATGAGCAAGATTGGTAAAACTGTATGCAGCGATAATTTGATTTTTCATTAGGTTTGCTATTTCAAGACTACGGTTAATATAAAATATTGCACGATTAAATTCACCTTGAGACCTATAATAATACCCATATAACATAAGACATTTGAAAATTATTTCGTTATTACCCGTTTCTTCTCCCAATTTAAGACCCTGTTCTAAATATTTAATTTGTAGATCCGGTTCTTCTTTATAATGAAAGATTACACTTCTAACCCAAGCTATCCAAGCCTCCCTTTGTTTAATTTCTAATGAAGATTTATCAGTTAAAGTTTTTAGTAATCTATCACCTTGTTCAAGGAGATCTAGGCCTTCATCCAATCTCTCGAGCCAATATAAAGCTCTACTTTTAAGAATGAAAGCATCAACTATGTGTAGTCTTTTTCCAAGTTTTTGACTTTCTTGAGCTATTCGTTCAGCAAGACTAATAACTTTATTATGTTGTCCTAACATTACCATGACTGAACTTTTAATGAGATTACATGAAAGTTGTTCAAATGGAGAAAGATCTCTCTTTTGTTCAAGATCAAATATGAACTGGAGAGTATCCTCGTATTTACCTTGTTCATTAAGTTTTTCAGCAAATAATAAAGCTTTATTGATAGAACTCCACATATCTCAAAAACAATAATAGATTTTGAAATCTAAAAGAATATTGGACTAATAAGAAATAAGTTTGAATTAATATAAAATAATTTTTCTTTTGAAGTTAGGTGTCTCAAATATCATCATGACTATTGACTCTTTGAATAAAGCTCTTTTTTCAAATCAAATATAGCTTTTAAAGGTATTGAAGCGTCAATAAAAACGAATGCATTATCTGTATTTAGTTTTTGGTCTCTTGCTAGTTTCTCTAATTTTAATAGATATTCTAATCTAATATCTAAGAATTCTTTGAAATGTTCATGATCAAAATAGAGAATATTAAACCAAGGTTCATTTTCACCAGAAAGATACATTTCAAATATTTTTTTTGCACGTTCTATATCATCCATTTGATCTTCAAAAATATTTAATAAAGGAGTTAGGAGATCAAGTAATTTATGGTAATTATAGATATAATTTCTATAATTTTTAATTTTAGAAAGATAGAATTTTTGAAGTTCGGTGGGATCTTTAGTATGTCCTAATTCCTCCATATTAAGTAGAATATTTTCTCTATATTCTTCATTTATTCGATAGAATCTTGGTGGAATTTTTACTCCTTCACCTTTTTTTCTTTTCGCTATTCTTGATTTAACGAGACCATCTTTCTCCATCTGAATCATTACTCTAGACACAGTAGATTTACTTTGTTTTACTAGGTGGGAGATTTCAGTAACATTTAATTGATTATGTAATTTAAGAATCATCCAAATTTCATAACGCAATTTATGTTTATCAATTAATTGTATCCAATCTTGTTCTATTATTGCATCTTTGTAATAAATTTGTTTGTTAGATAAATTTCTAAACTCTTTTTCGTTATTGTTGTTCATATTTTCATCCACTATAGTTAATTAGTTAATTTAAATTAACTTTTATAAATACAAATAGATCTTCTTTATAAATTTATTGATAAGACGGGATAAAATCTCTTAATTTTATTTTAATTCTTTTATTATATATAAAAAGATAATAATAACATTTAAATATGAGCCTTTCCATTTATTAATAAAATGAGCCGTTTCATTAATGGAGATAGTGGAACGGGGAATTTTAAAATAAAAAAAAGAGAGTCTTCAAATAAAATATTGAAAAGGAGGTATAGAAATGACCGAAGAAATTATGAAGATTACTAAAATAGTTTTTATCCTTCAAGCTATAGTTGGTATCGTTTTTGGATTATTTTTTGTGTTTGGTGCGGAACTATTTTTTACTTTATATAGTTGGCCTTATGAAGCACCGGTATTTTGCAGATTACTTGGAATGGATTTCATTGCACTGTCAGTCTTACTTTTTTTATCATACAGAGAAAATGAATGGGAAAAAGTAAAAAATGTTGTATTATTTTCAATTGCTTGGACAGTTTTAAATTCAGTCGGTTTCATTATAATGCATATTGCATTTTCCCTTCCACTAATTAACTTGACTAACATATCTTTGTATATCTTATTTGCCGTGCTATATTGTTATGTTTTTATTCAGCAACGAAAGTGAAAATAATAAAATTTTAATTAAAAAATAGGAAAGGAGGAATGAGTTTAGATAAATCGTTTTTCAAAAAACCACACCTAAACTAATTCTCATCCATTCTAAAGATTTTTTTTTTCTTAAATTTGTGTTAAATTAAAAGCAGGCTTTCATTGATAAAATTACGAGCGATAATTTTTAATAGATATTATCAAACAAATCAGGAAATTCAACTAAAAGACATCCCAGTGCTAGAAAATCTACTTATTGAATCATTTCTATCTAAGTCTGCTATCCAATAATAATCCTATACCTGAAACAAATTTTAAATAAAAAGCAAAATTGTTTTATTTTTCTATTGAATAAGTGAATAACCTTTTATGAAGACGCTAATAGTTGCTCTAGGTGGAAATGCATTAATTAAATTTGGAGAAGAAGGAACCACTGAAGAGCAATTTAGGAATCTTAGAGTGCCAATTGGTCAAATTGCAGAATTAGCAAAAGAATATAATATCGTTATAACTCACGGAAATGGTCCACAAGTAGGAAACCTTCTACTCCAACAAGAAGCTACTGAGTTTGTATCGAAAAGGCCACTACAGATATTAGTAGCAGAAACTCAAGGGCAAATAGGATTCATGATTGAAAGCACTTTAGATGAAGAACTTATGAAAATAGGACTTGATGAAGAAAAGCTTTTCTTAACAGTTCTAACTTATGTAAAGGTCAATCAAGAAGATCCAGCTTTTAAAAACCCGACTAAACCAATCGGGCCTGCGTATCCTGTTCGTACTAAACCAGGTCAAGTAAAGACTTCAAAAGGATGGCGTCAAGTTGTTCCTTCACCTAAACCCATAAAAATTTATCAATGGCGGGAAATTAAGAAATTGATGGAATTAGGAAGTTGGATTGTAATTGCATGCGGCGGTGGAGGAATTCCTGTAATTAAAGAGAAAAAGAAGTTATATGGTGTGGAAGCTGTTATAGATAAAGACCTTGCCAGTTCTAAATTAGCGGAGCAAATAGAAGCGGAAATATTACTCATAGCTACTGATGTTGAGAAAGTATCACTTAATTATGGGACTTCAAAAGAAGAGAAACTCGATAAAATATCAATCTCTGAAGCTAAAAAATATTTAGAAGAAGATCAATTTCCCGCTGGAAGTATGGGTCCTAAAATTCAAGCGTTAATCAACTTTTTAGAATCCGGCGGAGAAAAGGCTATTATCACGTCCATAGAAAAAATAAAAGAAGCCTTAGAAGGAAAGGCAGGGACTTATATGTATAAAGATAACTAATTTTAGGATTTTACAAATACTTTCTCAATAATTTCAATTGCCCAATCGATATCATCCTTAGTAATCACTAAAGGTGGGGCAAATCTAATAGTTTTAGAATGAGTATCCTTAGCCAAGATTCCATTATCCTTAAGCTGTTCTACAATTTGTCTAGCATCTTCTGTGAATTCGACAGCAATCAATAATCCTTTTCCTCTAATTTCTTTAATAGGAATTTTAGTTCTTTTTTCTGCTATTTCCTTTAATCTTTTTATGAAATATGCTCCCATTTCCTTAGACCGTTCAGCAAGATTCTCTCGTAGGTGAATGTCTATCGATTTCATTCCTATAGCCGCAGCTAATGGATTGCCCCCAAATGTCGAGCCATGAGTTCCAGGAGTAATTACATCAGGACCTATAATTTCTTTTGTGGTTACACATGCTGAAACAGGATAAACTCCTCCTCCAAGAGCTTTCCCTAAAAGCAACATATCTGGTTTCACATCTTCATGATCACAAGCAAAGAAGGCTCCAGTTCTACCAAAACCAGTTTGAATCTCATCCAAAATCATCAAAACGTTATATTTTGAACATATTTCTCTAACTTTCTTTAAATATCCTTCTGGGGGTACTTTTACTCCTGCTTCTCCTTGGATAGGTTCCATCAAGAAAGCGGCTATTTTTTCTGGACCTATTTCAAGTATAGTATTTTCTAATTCCTCAGCATCTCCATAAGGTATAATCTTAAATCCAGGTGTATAAGGTCCAAAATTACCATAATAACGCGAAGCCGAAATATCTGAACTAAAACCTACGATTGTTATTGTTCGACCATGGAAGTTATCTCGACAGACAATTATCACCGCTTCATTCTTAGGAATTTTTTTCTTTATATAGCCCCATGCTCTTGCCACTTTTAAACCTGTAGAGACTGCCTCTGTGCCTGTATTCATCGGAAGACTCATAATTCCCGAATTTGTAGGGTCATTAATATGTGGTCCAACAACTTCTGCTAACATTTTTAGAAAAGGTCCCATCATATCATTATGAAAGGCACGTGAAGTCAGTGTCACAATACTAGCTTGTTCTTTTAGAGTAGCTACTATTTCAGGATGGCAATGTCCCGCATTTTGACTTGAATACGCGGATAAACAATCCAAATATTTCTTACCTTCTGGGTCGTAAACATAAACTCCTTCTGCTCTAGAAATTACCACGGAAATAGGATGATAATTATGAGCAGCATATTTATTATCCATTTCAATGAATTCTTTTGAAGTTGGCATATATTCTCACTTTTTTCTCTTTGTATATATTACTAATTAATTATATGAACAGATTCATTAAAAGTTTAGAGGTTCTAGAAGTCAAATAGGGAAGAAAATGGGATAGAATAACCTCTTAATTTGTCGACAAAAAAGTTTAAATATAAATGTACAAAATAAAACTTTGGCAATAATTTGCCACTATCGTAAATCCAAAAAAAGTGAACTAATAAAATGAAGAAAAGATTGTGGATTGCATTTTTATCCATATTAATTATATTTTCTTTAAGTCCAGTTGTTTCAGCCTGTTCCAATGGAAAAGCCTGGGGAAGGAAAAAGATTACAATTATTAGAGATAATTATGGGGTTCCCCATGTTTTTGCAAGAACCAAGGAGGGATTAGGGTTTGGTTGCGGTTACGCAATGGCACAAGATAGGTTATGGCAAGCAGATTTGTACCGTAGACAAGGATTTGGTAGCCTTGCTGAGTTTGGATTAGCCAGTCTGGATCAAGATTACTATATTAGAAGTATGGCATATAGTAAAGAAGAACTTTTGGAAATATTTGAAAATTGGGTACCATCTGATCCTAAAGCAAAGCTTAAAGAAATGATGTTTGCTTATGTTGATGGTATTAATGCATATATTGATGAAGCTCATAGAAAATATATCGAGGAGGGGGATCCTTCTCTGATTCCTATAGAATATCTTCCAGGTGTAATTTTTCCCGATGGTCTTCTTCCAATTGAACCTTGGACAATTGAGGATAGTATTGCTATAGTAGTTATGATGGCTTGGCGATTTGGAGGATGTGGAGGTGGTGAACTATCATATGTATCAGCGTTACAAGCTCTTCAAAGCCTTCATGGTAATGATATTGGATGGGATATGTTTAATGATCTATATCCTCAAAATGATCCAGGAGCAGAAGTCACAATTCCTATAGAAGAGGCAGTTTGGCCTGATGTACAACAGATAAATTCATGGAATCCTAGTATGAGTAATGGATATTCGTGTGATTTTATTAACATTTATAATCAATATAATGATTTTAAAATGGGACAAGCTGCGTTGTTTGAATCACTAGGCCTACCTACCAAATTCGGGAGTAATGCATGGATCGTTAGTCCTTCAAGATCCATTTCAGAAAATGCTCTACAACAAGGAGGTCCCCAAATGGGGCAATCAATACCCCAGATTGTTCTTGAAGTAGGGTTGCACGGTGCTGGAATTGATGCTGTGGGAATGATGATGCCCCACGCCCCTTCAATTTTGATAGGTGCTAGTAGATATGGTGCATGGACGTCTACTACCGGTGTTACAGATAATATGGATACCTACATTGAAGTATTAAATCCTGACAATCCTTATCAATACTGGCATAACGGTGAATTTATTGATATGGAAGTAAGAACGGAAAGATTCTATGGCTATAAAAAAATGTATTATGAAGAAAGAAACGTATACAGAACCATCCATGGTCCTATTATCGGGTGGGATCTTGATAATGCTCTTTGTTTTACAATGAAGACTCCTTATTATAAGAGGGAAATGGCTGCTGAAGAAGGTTGGTCACTATTTCAACAAGCCAGAAATATTAAAGATTTCGATTTTGCATGCAAACGAGTAGAACCAGCACATAATTTCTATTGGACTGATAAAAAGGGAAATATTGGATATTGGCATTCAGGATATTGGCCAATAAAACCTACCACAGGTAGAGATGGAAGACCTATTGATGATAGATTACCCTTATGGGGGACAGGAGAAGAAGAATGGCTTGGTGTTACAGGTGAAGACGATATTCCAATATGTATTAATCCTAAACAAGGCTGGCTTGCAAACTGGAATAATAAACCAGTAACAGATTGGCCCTATGGGGAATCAGATGCAGGATGGGGTGAAGGACATCGAGTAAAAAGAATAATGCAACTCTTGTCAGCTGAGGACGAGTTTACTCTGGATGATATGGTTAGTATAAATAGAGATTGTGGTTATACACACACAGATGGGATGAATTTCTTAAGCTTTTTAACAGATGCTGCGAGTAAATCTTCCGATCCAGATATTCAAGCCGCCTTGCCTTATCTAGAAGGCTGGAACTTTCATTATAATGATTATGAAGCACCTAAATGGCCTAGTAATGACGCTACTTATGATGATCCTGGTTTAACAATTTTTGATGCCTGGTTTAGCATGATTGACAATGAAGTATTCGATGATGACCTTCCCGCTGGCGTACGTGCTAGGTCCAGCACATTACTTCATGTTTTTGATGGTGAAAATTCAAAATTACCTCTAAATTATGATTATCTTAATAGTGAAGATAGAGATGAAGTAATAAATCGTGTATTAAAAGAAGCAGTGATTTATTTAAGAGGTGAATTAGGTCCAGACATAGAAACATGGCTTACTCCAGTAAGAGTGTGGTGGCCAGATCAACTTGGGGCGTTACCTCGAGCTCCAATGCATTATATGAACCGTGGAACATATAACCATATTGTAGAGATGCCTCGACATAAATGGTGGCATAGATTTTGGAATCCTGCCCCGTATGCTTATAATGTAATTCCCCCCGGACAAAGTGGCCATATAGCTTTTGATGCAGAAGGAAATTTAATTTTAAGTCCTCATTCATATGATCAATTACCTTTATATGAGACATGGACGTATAAACCAATGAGGTATCATTATTGGGATATTTGGAAAGTTCGAGAATCAGTAGAAAAATTCTACTATTAAAATTCATAATTTAACCAATTTTTTTTTTATTTGTTTTAGAATTTAGATTTTTTTGTGAAACCTTCAATTCAAAAAATTAATTAAGCTAAAATTCAAAATAAAAATAATAATGGAGAAAAAAGACCGTTTATTTCTCAGAAAGATTGGTATTCTAATTTTATGCTTAGCTTTTTCACTTACATTCTTATTTTTGAGTAAAGAAGTTAGTTATTCAAGATATGAGCGTGTTCAATTTCAATCATCTGGAGCAACCCTTTATGCTAATTTATATTATCCTTCAAAGCAACTTAGTTTTCAAGAAAATAGACCATTAATTATCTACTGTCATGGTATTGGAAGCCAAAGAGATTTCGATCTTAGAATTCCAATAGAAATCACAAAACGTGGTTTTTATCTAGCAGCTTTAGATTATCAAGGACACGGAGAAAGTGGTGGTAGTATTAATAATGTGGTCCCCGGTGAAAATATTCCTGCAATAGCCCAAGATTGTTCGAGATTGCTTGATAAATTGGAGACAATGCCATTTTACTCCAATGTGAACGAATCTCAAATAGGATTAATTGGACATTCACTTGGAGGAATGGTTGTACTTATGAATCAAGCATTTGATGATAGATTTAATGTTACAGTGGCATGGGCACCCTTAGTTGATTTTGATCCCGCTCTTCTTGGAATTGTTGAGACAGATGATTTTCTTGACTATATACCTGCAAATTTACTCAATATGACAAATACTCATAATCTCCTTATAATAATGCATATTCAGGATGAGGTATTGAATTTTACTGAAAATGCAATACAAGCTCAAGATTTAACAAATTGTACAGTAATTCCAGTGTCTGGCTTTTTATTTGGTGGAGGGCATCAATTATTTTCTGATGGAGTAATAATTGAATCTATAAATTGGTTTGAAGAACATTTTTTCAATTCTGAGACAATTAATGGCCCCATTAGAACAACCTTCATGATAAATTACATTTTTCTATTTTTAACTTTAGGTATATTAATTGCAATTGTATTTTCTTTAATATCATATTCGGCAAAATATTTTGCATTAGATGAAAAAAGAGAAAAGCCTAAAAAATCAAAAAAAAAGTTCGAATTTTTAAAAGTTAAGCAAGGGTTAAAAATAGGTAAAATTGTTGTTTATGCAGGAGCATTTATTATCAATTGGGTCTTATTTGAAAGATTTTTTGGCCTAGAAGGTATTTTTTATGCTTCACTTATTATTACATTACTTTATTTAACAGTAATTTTGGTGAGACGTTATAGGAATCTTATGAAGATGGAAGAAAAAACTAAATTTAAAGAGTTTATTATATCTATACTTCGATTAAAACATTTATTTTATTCACTTTTTATTACTGTATATTTTCTTGTTATTGTAATAATGTTTTCATTCTCTTACCCCTCACAATCATTACCATCTTCACCATTTTTGGATGGAGCTTTTGTGGTTATTCTTATTATTCTTATAAGTAGTATAGCACTTTCGGTTTCTTTTGGATTTATTTTATTTTTTTTAGATAGAAAAGAACAAATTAGATTAGAATTCAAATTAAATTTAAAAAACATACACATTCAAAACAAAAGATTTGTTAGAGTATATATTTATTCTATAGTATGTACATTTTATTTTATTGTAATATATTTAACATTTTCATATTCTTATCCATTTGCATTTATGTGGCCTTCAAATTATATCAATCTTGTACTAACAGTTGTTGCTTTTCCAATTTTATTTTCAATGGAGCTTCTTTATAGAAAGCTAATTTACCCTAATTTATCATTTCTAAGTGAAAGTGCGAGAAGAAAGGTTATAATTATTATTGCAGTAGTTGTTCAAATTACTCTTATGCTATTAACTTCTTCATGGTCATTTTTTCCATCAATGTTGTTTACATATTTTATGTTTTTATATGTAGTAATCCAGAATACTTTAATATATGAGCATACTCACAATTTTGCGGCTTTAATACTAAGTTCTTTCAATATAATTCAAATAGTTTTTTCTGCTGTGATATCCAATGCTTTAGGAATTGGTTCTGCCCTTTCATCATTTGTAAAACTATAAATAGATAATCAAATTTAAAACTGATTATTTTCTATGATATATATTCATAAAAAGTAAAAAAGAAATTCTAAAATACAAACTGAGATAATGCAAAATAAACTTATTATTAACATAATACTGGCAAATTTACTTTGGGGTTTTATTCCAGTAATTGTGGAGGATTTATTTTTAGATGTATCAATAATTATGGTTATTTTTTTAAGATTTCTAATTTCAGGTTTTGTTTTATTAATTTTAGCTGTTTTACTTGTAGTAATTAATAATAGATTTACTCGTAATGAAGGTATCCCTATTAAATTTCTATTTACTAATTTGTTTCATAAAAACCGAAGATTTTTTGATATAAAAAATATATTATATTATCTGTATTTAGGCTTTTTTGGTATAATCTTTAACATTGTCTTTTTCTTTTTAACACTAAAGACAACTTCAATAACTTTTACAATGGTTGGGTTTTTATTAAGTGTCATTTTTATTGCGTTTTATGAAAAGGGAGTGAATTTCGAGAAATTTGATGTCTTTAAAGTACTGTATATTATTCTATTATTCTTTACTATCATAATCTTAATATTTGTAGGAAGTACAGGTGCAGCATTAAAAGGTACACCTGTAATGTTAAATGGAATAATCTATTTACTAATTTTCAGTATATCAATTTCGTTTCTTTATATTGTCATAAACAGAGATGCTTATTCAAGTGAAGAAATGACCATTATTAATAAAAACCGGAATTATAAAATACCTAGATTCCTGCTTAAAATGTCTCTTTCCTTTTTAATTGGAGTAGTTTGTATGATTCCTTTTGTCATAATAATCTATATAATCCCCGTTGAAACTGATTTGACAAATGAGATCTCAACTTTTTTTTCTCAGTTTACCAATATCCCAACAATTTTGGGTAGATGGGATATGATTTTTTTAATGATTTTTTCAACAATTATCCCATATCTCTTGATCTTTATTGCTAATGTTAATTGGAAATCCGAAAATTTAACTTATAGTCAATGGAGTAGTATTCTAAATTTAATAGATCCTATGGGTTCGATTATTTTTTCAGTTCTTTTTGTAAATGAGTATTTTCCTTACGAATTATTAATAATTGTCATATTCTTACTAGTTTTTACTTTTGTAATTCGATATTCACACGAAGTAAAGAATTTGGTTCAAGCAATTCTGTTATTGAAATTGGAAATAGGTTCAATCAATAGAATCGCACCTCGAGTTTTTAAATATCATGGAATAACTTCTACATATGCTTTAGTTGGAGCTCATGATTTATTATTAAATGTTAAAATAAATTCTATTAAAGATTTTTATAACCTTATTAATTTAAGATTAAAGCCTCTAAATGAAATTAAAGATATTAAAGTATTATTTATTAATAAAATTGTTAAAATACCAATTTAAATAATAAGAGATTATGTTCTATATGCCAATAAAAGCAATTATTCTTTGTAAATTAGGGATTAGTGTAATAAGACCTGTAATTGAAGAACTGAAAAAAATACCTCAAATAACAAAAGTGATGTCTCTAACAGGAGATTATGATGCACTGGCAGAAGTTGTTGTAGAAACACCTGAAGAATTATATGAAATATTTGCCAATAAAATCGATATGATTGATGGAATCACCGCTTCTAATACTCATATGGTTATGAAAGAATTTACCAAATAATTATCCAGACTTTCTTCTAACAATTTCCTGGATAAAAAAAGAGGCTACAATTTCAGCATAAGTACCAGGG
>JABAHP010006753.1_pt1 | contig 12643 bp, 11 predicted proteins | sample 7062081 | NCBI WGS metagenome assembly JABAHP01 (sample SAMN14534357, study PRJNA622989) | marine sediment metagenome | biome: marine biome [ENVO:00000428]; feature: marine pelagic biome [ENVO:01000023]; material: deep marine sediment [ENVO:00002113] | place: India: Gulf of Kutch | collected... | reverse complement strand
CGTGGTGAATGCCCCGTATTCGAGTGCTGCATTGCCGAGCGGGGCCTGGAGCACTGTGGGCTGTGCCTCGACTTTCCATGCCAGGTATTCATCAGCCATGCTCCTCCCCTGGAGGTGGCCCGTCTTTACAAGGCTCTGCGCAGGCGTGCCGAAATCGGCACGCCTGCATGGCTGGATGAGCAACAATAGCCAGCAGGCTTGCCCCCCCAAGCAGTTTCCGCAGTCCTCTCCCCCCCTTGGGCACTCTTGCCCAACCCCGGCAACCCGTGGGCACGGGCACGCCGGTGCTTGACGAACACTCTTTCACACCTCGTTCCGGGCAATCCAGTCGCCCGACAAAGGCTCTTGGTAATCGAATCTACTGGCTTGCCCCCAGATCGGGGCTATAATGGTGAGACGGAGTGCTGGGTGGCGTAAGCATTCCGTAATGGTTGCGTATCTGGTTCGTAAGAATCGCGATCCATACTGGGATCATCGGAATGGAAAGTCGGAAGAAATGAATCAAGCAAGAATTCTAGTTGTTGAGGACGAACCTAGCATCCGCGAGGTGGTTAGCCTGTACCTCAGGCGGGCCGGCTATCAAGTGAGCGTGGTGGCAGACGGGGACACGGCCCTGGAGAGCCTGTCGGCCCAGACGCCAGACCTGGTGGTGCTCGATCTTATGCTGCCAGGCGTTGGTGGCCTGGAGATCACACGCTGGCTTCGCGAGCGGGGCGATACGCCCATCATCATGCTCACTGCCCGCCGCGAGGAGCAAGACCGCATCGCCGGGCTGGAGATGGGGGCCGACGACTATGTGGTAAAACCGTTCAGCCCCCAGGAGTTGGTCAGCCGGGTGCGGGCCGTGCTGCGCCGCGCCAGCAGTTCTGCGCCGGGCAGCAGCGACCGGCCCCTGGTCTACGGTGATCTGCGGATCGAGCCCCAGTCGCGGCTGGTAGAGGTGGGCGGCGAGGAGAAGGTGCTCACCGCCAAAGAGTTCGACCTGCTGTGGACGATGGCGCGCCACCCGCGCCAGGTGTTTTCGCGCGATCAGCTCCTGGACCTGGTCTGGGGCCTGACCGAGTATATCGATCCCAGCACAGTCACGGTGCACGTGCGCCGCCTCCGGGAAAAGATCGAAGCCGATCCGGGAGACCCGCGCTACATCCAAACGGTGTGGGGCGTGGGCTACAAGTTTGAGCCGTGAGGTAGTGATGGAAACGACGATAACAATCCGCCGCTCTCCTATCCGGCACCTGCGCTTCCTGGGCGGAGTGGCCTTGACCCTGGCGCTGGCCCTGGGCATCTTTTTCCTGCTGATGCAGCCGCCCATGGACGAGCTGGGCCTGATGGCCCTGTTCCTGGCCATTACGGCTGTCATCTCGGTGGCAGCGGGCTATGGAGCCTATCGCCTGGGGTGGATCAACCACTCGCCGCACATCAGTTGGGTGCTGCTGGGCGGTTATGCCCTGGCAAGCGTGCTGACCTTCCTGAATGTGTGGGTAACCGCCCGCTTGATGTTCGCCAGCCAGCACGACCTGCTGCTGGCAACGGTCCTGCTCCTGTTCGCGGCGGGCATTGCCATGTCGGTGGGCTATTTTCTCTCGGCGGCCCTCACCGACCGCATTGTGACCCTGAACCAGGCGGCGCAAGAGATCGCCACGGGCGATCTGGGTGTGCGCGTGCCGGTGACCGGCAATGACGAAATGGCCAGCCTGGCTCGCGCGTTTAACGACATGGCGCGGCAGCTCCAGGCGGCGGATCAGAAGCAGCGGGAGGTGGAAGAGCTGCGGCGGAACCTGATCGCCTGGGCCGGGCACGATCTACGGACGCCGCTGGCCTCGATCCAGGCCATCGTCGAGGCACTGGCCGATGGCGTCGTCGAGGAGCCACAAACCATAGACCGCTACCTGCACACTGCCCAGCGCGAGATCCGCTCGCTGTCGCACCTGATCGACGACCTCTTTGAGCTGGCCCAGATCGAGGCTGGCGGCCTGCCCCTGGAAACGGGCGAGAACTCGCTTTCCGACCTGGTCTCCGACACCATTGAGAGCTTTTCCGAATTGGCCGCGCGCCAGGAGGTCACCCTGGAGGGACGAGCAGACCCCGCCGTGGATCCGGTGGTGATGGACGCACAACAGATCGGGCGGGTCCTGTCAAACCTGGTGGGCAATGCCCTGCGGCACACCCCACCCCAGGGCACGGTGCGCGTTCAGGCAACCGCCCAGCCGGGCGGCGCGCGGGTGGAGATCCAGGATACCGGGGAAGGCATCCCGGCCCAGGACCTGCCCCACGTCTTTGAGCGATTCTATCGCGGGGAAAAGTCTCGCAGCCGGGCCACCGGAGGGGCTGGATTGGGCCTGGCCATTGCCAAGGGGATTGTGGAGGCTCACGGCGGCACCATCGACGTGGAGAGCCAGCCGGGCCAGGGCACCCGCTTCACCTTCACCCTGCCCGGATCCAGAGAGTCTGGTTAGTGTTTGGTGGGAGATCCAAACTACGTCCCACCGGCTTTCAAAGCTACGCGCGGACTGTGATCTACCCAGAGCAAAAGAATCCACGCCGGGCAGCATTACGCACCGGCGACTAGTTAGGGAGAAACCATGATCAAGATCAATCCATCAGAAATCACGCCAGAGCAGACCTATCTGTCGCGAAGGCGCTTTATGAAGGGCGCTGGGGCCCTGGTAGCCAGTTCGTTGATCCTGGCTGCCTGCGGCAGCGCCGAGTCCACGCCTGCGCCGACCGCGGCCCCCACGGTAGTAAAGCCACCCACAGTGACGCCGGCAGGAGCCGCCTTTCCGCCCTTGACCGCCACCGCCGACGAGTTGGGAGCAGATCTGACGACCTACGACGCGATCACCAACTATTGCAACTTTTACGAGTTCACCACGCGCAAGGAAGGTGTGGCCGAGCTGGCTCAGGACTTTCGGACCTCTCCCTGGACCGTGCAGGTCGGGGGCCTGGTGAACAAGCCCAAGACCTTTGACGTCGACGACCTGTTGAAACTGACCCAGGAAGAGCGCGTGTATCGCCTGCGCTGCGTCGAGGCCTGGTCGATGGTCATCCCCTGGGTCGGCTTTCCCATCGCCAGGCTGCTCGCCGAGGTGGAACCGATGTCCCAGGCCAAGTATGTCCGCTTTGAGACGCTCTACGATCCGGAGCAGATGCCCGGCCAGTCGAGCAAGTTCTACGACTGGCCCTACGTCGAGGGCTTGCGCATGGATGAGGCCATGAACGACCTGGCCATCCTGGCTACCGGCATCTATGGCAAACCACTGCTCCCGCAGAACGGCGCGCCGCTGCGACTGGTCGTGCCCTGGAAGTATGGATTCAAGAGTATCAAGTCGATCGTCAAGATCGACCTAGTCGAAGAGATGCCCGTATCGCTGTGGATGGCAGCCTCACCCAGGGAGTACGGCTTTTACGCCAACGTCAACCCCGACGTGCCCCATCCGCGCTGGTCGCAGGCCACCGAGCGCCGCATCGGAGAGACCAGCCGGATCAAGACGATGCTCTTTAACGGCTATGCCGAAGAGGTCGCCCACCTCTATCCCGACCTGGAAAGCAGAGAATGGTTCTACTAGGCCTCAACTGGCTCAGGGCGCGGTGGCTCAAGATCCTGGTCCACGCCGGCGCGTTGCTCCCGCTGGCGTGGATCGCCTGGCAGTACGTCCAGGGCTCGTTCCTGGTGGACCCAGTCCGCGAGATCACGACCCTAACCGGCAGGACGGCCCTGATCCTGCTGGTGCTGACGCTGGCCTGCACGCCTGTTAATACCCTGTTTGGGTTCAAGCAGGCGCTGCGGGTGCGCCGCGCGCTGGGGCTCTATGCCTTTCTGTACGCCAGCCTGCACTTTGCCACTTTTGTATGGCTGGACTATGGCTTTGACCTGGAGCTGCTGGTAGAGGCAGTTTTTGCCCAGCGCTACGTAGTGGTGGGCTTTGTCGCCGGCCTGATCTTGCTGGCACTGGCCCTCACTTCTACCCGCGGGTGGCAGAGACGGATGGGCCAAAACTGGAAACGCCTGCACCGCCTGGTCTACCTGGCCGGGATCCTGGCCGTACTGCATTTTGCCTGGCTGGTGAAGGACGTCCGCGTGCCGCTGCAATATGGCGCAGTGCTGATCCTGCTGCTGGTGCTGCGGATCCCGCGCGTCCGGAAAGCGATGAGTCGCGGGCGCCACTGGCTCCGGCAGCGCCTCTCTCGCCCCTCCCCGGCGTCACTCTAGACAGGTCGTTTGCCGTCTCGCTCTTTTTGGGGTATAATGCGCCCGCCTAATCTTCGAGCCGAAATACGAGGAGTTCTGAGCATGGAAGTTCTGTTGTTGAAAGACGTGGAGCAACTGGGGCAGACCGGAGAGATCAAAAGGGTTGCCGACGGCTACGCCCGAAATTACCTCATCCCCCGCGGCCTGGCAGCCATCGCCACGCCAGGCGCGATCAAGCAGGCCGAGTTGCAGCGGCAGAGAGATGCCCGCCGCCAGGCCAAGGAACTGGACGAGGCCCACGCGTTGGCCCAGGAGCTGGATGGACGCTCCGTCACCTTCCAGGCCCGAGCCGGCGATTCAGACCGACTGTACGGGTCGATCACCAATGTCAATATCGCCGAAGCCCTGGAGGAACAGGTAGGAAAAGAGGTCGACCGCCGCAAGTTCGAGATGGAGGAGCCCCTGAAGGAACTGGGCACCCACGCCGTCACCATCCGCCTGGCGCCAGGCGCCGAGGCCAAGATTACGGTCGTCATAGAGCGAGAAGAATAGGGACGGGACAGGCTTGCAGACCATGGAACAGAGTGGGATCACACCGGTGGGCCCCTTGAGCGAGGGCGACAAGCGCCGTCTCGTGCTCAAGCTGGTTGCCCGGCTCCGGTGCGTGGCGTGCGAGCGCCCATACGATCCTCATGATTTCACCCTGGTCCACAACTGGCAGGACACATGGGTGCTGAGCACCCGCTGCCGCCACTGCCAAGAGCCGTGCCATGTGGTCATTTTCATGCACCTGGACGCCAAGGCCGAGCCAGAAACAGACTTGATAACCGACCTCACGCCCGAGGAACTCCGGGAAGTGGGCCAGCGGCGGCCGATCACGTTTGATGACGTGCTGGACGTGCACGTCCTCCTGGAGGAGTGTGACGGGGACCTGGAGACGCTGCTGGCCAGCTAACGCCCGACGTGCACCGACGAGCCGCCACTTCCGTGGCGGCTTTTTCTGTGCCTGCCGCCAGCCCCCGGCATTTGACAGATCCTCACAATCATGCTATACTGAATATATGAGCAATCGTTCATATATTGAGCTTGTCCTATGAGTGACGAGCACTGCGCTGAAACCTATATCCATGAGGAGCGCGTCCAGGCCGCCCTGCCCCACGTCCTGGAGGACACGACCGCAGTCCGCCTAGCCGAGACGTTCAAAGCCCTCAGCGATCCCAATCGGGTGCGGATTGTAGCGCTCCTGGCCGAGGCCGAGCTGTGCGTCTGCGACCTTGCCGCCGCGCTTCGCATGAGCCAGTCAGCCGTATCCCACCAACTTCGCACCCTGCGCGACCTGCACCTGGTCCGCTGGCGGCGCGAGGGCCGTCAGATCTTTTATGCCCTCGACGACGAGCATGTCACCGACCTCTTTCAGCGCGGCCTGGAGCACGTGACCCATGAGTGACTTGATAGGGCTACCACTGCCCGTGATACTGGAGCATAGCCATTGACCGAGCGGACCAAGATAGAGGTTAACCTGCTCCTCCCTGCTGGCAACGGTTGCGAGCCGTGCCAGGAGCGCCTCCAGCAGCGGATCCAGTCGTACCGGGGCATCAAAGAGGCGCACCTGGATCGCGAGGGCGAGACACCCCGTTTCTGTATCCACTACGACCCCAACCTGATCACTGTGGACTATATCCGGGCCCTGGCTATCGAAGAGGGCGCGCACCTGGAGCAGCGCTACCGCCACGAGACGCTGCCCATCGCTGGCCTGGACTGCGCCGACTGCGCCCGGACCCTGGAGAGCAGCGTTGGCCGGTTAGCCGGCGTGCGTTGGGTCTCGGCCAATTTCGCCGCATCCACCTTGACTGTGGCATACGATGCCGAGAAGGTGGAACGGGGCGAGATCCTGGCACGCATCCGGGGCCTGGGCTACGATGTCCCAGAGCCTGCGCCATACGAGAGTCCTACCCCATCGCGCGAGATGGTGTTTGACGTGGACGGCCTGGACTGCGCCGACTGCGCGCTGAACCTGGAGGAAGCCCTGCGCAACACCGCCGGCGTGGACCAGGTGAGCGTCGATTTCTCCCTGGCTCGAGTGCGCCTGGTGCCGCAGGATGGAGCGCGGATCCAGTCCACCGTGGAAGGCGTGGCCGAGGGAATGGGCTATTCGCTCAGGCCAGATGCTGCACCGGACGGCGAAGAGAGGGCACAGACATGGCGCGAGCGTCTCTGGCATAGGCGCCGCGACTTGACCACCCTGGCCGCGGGGTTGCTCATTGCCCTGGCGGTGGTGATGCAACTCGCGGGCCTGCCCGAGACGGTGGTCGCCGCCGTCTTTGTGGCGGCCATTGTGACGGGCGGCTACTATATCGGTCGCTCCGGTTGGGCCGCGCTGCGAACGGCCCGCACCCTGGACATGAACGCTCTGATGACCATCGCCGCCGTGGGCGCCATCTTTGTGGGCGAGTGGGCCGAGGGCGCCGTGGCCATGTTCCTCTTTTCCCTGGGCAACACGCTGGAAGGCTATACCATGGACCGCGCCCGCAATGCCATCCGCAGCCTGATGGATCTGTCGCCCCGCCGGGCAACCGTGGTCCACGGCAGCCAGGAGAAGCAGGTCCCGGTGGAGGAATTGCGCGCTGGCGACCGCATCCTGGTCAGGCCCGGGGAGCGGATCCCGATGGATGGGCAGATTCTCTCCGGCGAGTCTGCCGTGAATCAGGCGCCCATCACCGGCGAAAGCGTGCCCGTTGACAAGGCAGCGGGCGACGAGGTATATGCCGGGACGATCAACGGGCAGGGAGCGCTGACCGTGCGGGTGACGCGCCTGGCAGCCGACACCACCATCGCCCGGATCATCAAGATGGTCGAGGAAGCCCAGGCCCAGAAGGCCCCTTCCCAGCGTTTCGTGGATCGCTTCGCCCGCGTCTACACCCCGCTGGTCATGGTCGTCGCCGCGGGAGTAGCTTTCTTGCCGCCGCTGGCCGGCTGGCTGTCTGGCACCGGGACCTTTGGCGCCCTCTTTGGCGAGTGGGTCTACCGGGCGCTGGTGCTGTTGGTCATTGCCTGTCCGTGCGCTCTGGTCATCTCCACGCCGGTCAGTATCGTGAGCGCCATTGCCAGCGCGGCACGCGCTGGGGTGTTGATCAAGGGCGGCGCCCACCTCGAGTCCCTTGGGTCGCTCAAAGTGATGGCCTTTGACAAGACCGGCACCCTGACCGCGGGCCAGCCCCAGGTGGTCGAGGTCCGCTGCTTCGATCACGCTGAGGGATTACCCTGGAGCGATTGCGCAGAGTGCCGGGCGCTGCTGGCCGACGCGGCAGCCATCGAGCGCCAGTCAGAACACCCGCTGGCCCGCGCCGTCGTAGCCGAGGCAGAGGCACAGGGTTTGACATCCGAACTGGCCGTCGCCGAGGCAGTCGAAGCGGTCACCGGCCGCGGCGTGCGAGGCCAGGTGAACGGCCACAGCATGACGGTGGGGACCCATACGTACATCCACGAGCGCGATCCCGACCTGGTCGACAGCCCGCTCTGCGACGCGGTCCACGCTGCACAGGCTGCGGGCCAGACGGTCATGGTCGTCCGCGACGACTGTTGCGGCTTGCGCGGCTACATCGCGGTGGCCGACACGGTGCGGCCCGGCGTCGGGCAGGTGCTGTCCGCGTTGGACACAGTGGGCATCGCGCACACAGTCATGCTCACGGGCGACAACGAAGCCACGGCGCGGGCCATCGCTGCTGCGGTGGGGGTCGACGATGTCCGGGCCGAGTTGCTGCCCGAGCAAAAGGTGTCCGCCATCGAGGCGATGCTGGACCGGTACGAGGCGGTGGCCATGGTTGGCGATGGCGTCAACGACGCCCCGGCACTGGCCCGGGCCACGGTGGGCATTGCGATGGGGGCCGCAGGCACCGATGCCGCCCTGGAGACCGCCGACGTGGCACTAATGGCCGATGACCTAAGCAAGCTGCCCTTTGCGGTCAGTCTGAGCCAACAGGCCCGGCGCATCATCCGCCAGAACGTGGCTCTCTCGCTGGTCATCAAGGCCCTGTTTCTGGCTTTGGCCATCGGTGGTGCAGCAACTCTCTGGATGGCCGTGTTTGCCGACGTGGGCGCATCACTCATCGTCACCTTGAATGGCATGCGCCTGCTGCGCCGGCGCTAGGCGCGCAGTCCTGCGGTCGAGGTCACGGTCCGGCAGAGGGAAGCTATCAAGAGGGTGGACTCCCCCCTCCCCGAAACAGGTACCAGGGCCGTGTCAAAGCCCCGTTGTAGCGTCTACACAACGTGGACCCCTGCCCCCGTCTACTCGAGGGCAAGCCGTTCGCGGGGGTGACAATGTCCAGCCAACGCCCGACCACCCCGGCTTGCCAGGAATCAATCCTCACTGTGGTGCGCAGCAGCCGACTTTGACGGGTTCCGAAATAGGTACAGGGTCATATTGACAATTCGATCCGGGTCTGATATACTGCGCCCGGTCAAAAGCCGCAAGGGATCTGCGCCGCGATCAAGATCGTTTTTGCGTAGTCCAAACGGCTCAAACCCAGATTGAAACTTGTGTCGCCGGTGAGCACTGCCCCCCAAGCCCCAGTCGCGGCGTTGGCCGATGTCCATACCCAGGCTACGAGCGCAGCAGGCAGCAGTTTGCAGGCTCACCCATCGCCAGGAGGCAAATCCGAATGAAGTGCAACCAGTGTGGTGCTGAACTGGCGCCGGGCGCCAGGTATTGTGGCGAATGCTGGGCGGTGGTGACATCACCAGAGCCCGCCGTGGGCACGCCGCCTGGCGCTGCCACGGCGCCGCCCAAGGCGCCCGCTCCCGCCGGTCGCCTGGTGGTCGAGATCGGCCCTGATGAGGGCAGGGAGTTCCGGTTGCGCGGCACGATGCGCATCGGCCGCTCTGAGGATAGCGAGATCACCCTGGCTGATGCTCAAGCCTCCCGGCACCACGCGGCTATCTCTCCAGACCCGGGCGGTTTCACCATCCAAGATCTCAACAGCAGCAACGGCACCTTTGTCAACGGCAAGAGACTCGAGGAGCCCCGCCTCCTCAAGGATGGCGACCGGCTGAGGGTGGCGAACACAGTTCTGGCCTTTCGCTGGGCGCCCACTCATGCGGCGCAAGCGCCCGCGCATCCCTCGGCGCAAGCGCCCGCGCATCCCTCGGCGCAAGCACCTGCGACCCCACCGGTCACGCCGCCAGCCGCGGACTATGACATGCTGCCGACGACGGAGGTTGCCTGGCAAACACCGCCTGCCGTTGTTCCGGAAACACCCTCTCCACAAGACACCCGGCCAAGAAAGGGCATCTCTGCTGGACGGATCCTGCTGGTCGCCGGCCTGGTCATCGTGTTCCTGGCAGTCGCCGCCGCAGCGGCCTATTTGCTGGCGGGCAACTCGGACGGAGAGAAATCTGCCAGCGCCGGTGGGGAATCGCCAGCGGCCATCACCCAGGTGGTGACCAGCACCCCCACCTGGGTGGTGACCAAGATCATCACCAGCGAGCCGGTCGCCACGGCTACGGCAACGCCGACCGCCACGGACGCGCCCACGCCCACACCGACTGCCACCGACCCGCCCACCGCTGCACCCACCCCAACACCGCCCAGCCCGGCCTTTGGGCCGATTACTTTTTCCCGGGACAAGACCGATGCTAACGAGGCAATAGAGCCCACCGACACTTTTCCAGCCGGGACGCTGAGGGTCTATGCGCTCTTTGACTACGAAGGGATGAGTACAGATCTGGAGTGGGGCCGGACCTGGTACCGCGACGGCGAGGAGTACGTTGCCAAGACGGCGAGTTGGTCTGGACAGGAAGACGGGACCTGGTCGTTGTGGCTTTTCAGGACCAGCGGCGATCCCCTTGTCCCCGGCAGCTACGAACTGCGCCTGTACCTCCAGGGCAAAGAGGTGCAGAGGGCGACCTTTGTGATCAACGAGTAACTAGCCGCCAGCCTGGGCCGCCCCAGTACCGGGCGGGGCACAGCGGACTGGGGATTACCTCCGATTGGATCGACAGATGCCCCACAGCCTCTGTGGGGCATTTCGTAGTTTGGCACCAAAGCGATCGGCTAGCCGTGATAGGGAGTAACTTGGGTAGCTTGAGGTCCTTTGGGGGATTCCGTCACCTCGAACAGCACCTCCTGGCCCTCCTCCAACGGGGGCAAGCGGCCATCCTCGGCCAGCACCACGCCGGTGCGGTGGAAGAAAAGATCCTTGCCTCCGTCGTCGGCGATAAAACCATATCCCTTTCCCAAGTCAAACCATCTGACCCTTCCATGCAGTTTGCCGCCATGCTTGACCCGCTGGGTGCAGGCATCGCACGCATCGGGGGGCGCGATGTCCAGACCTTTTTCATCCATCTGGCGCTGTTTTTCCACGGTAAAGATGAATTGCTTGCCGCATTCCTGGCAGGTGACCAATGTGTCTCGGTAGTTCATGCCTACTTCCTCCGGTGTGAGAACGGCTGCTGCCTGCTCTCGCGCGAGCAGGACCTGGTTGGCTACTTGGGTACGCTGCGCACCGACTTGCGCTTAGTGGGCGCGGGCTTTTTCTTGGATTTGGATGGCGCCGATTTCATCGGCGCCGGTGTATCCACCTTTTCCTTTGCCGTCGTTGTCTTGCTCTTTGACGAACGGCTGCTGGTTGTCTTTTTGGTCGGCCCGGCGCTCTTGGCTTTGCTGCTCGAGCGGGTGGGCGCCTTCTTGGTCGTGGTCTTTCGGGAACTCGCTGACTTGTGCGATCTGGCCTTTGTCGTCTTTTTCCGGGTCGCCGATCCGGCGCGGGCCCGCTTGGCGGCGGTCTTGGTCCCGGCCAGCACCGTCAGGAGGACCGGAAGCCCGTGCTTGTCCGGCTCTACGTAGCGGTCCTTGGTATCCTGCCGGATCCGGTACCCACTGGCCGCACGCCCTTGAGAATGGAGGGCCTTGACCGGTAGCTTGGTGACCCGTCGCTTGGCTGTGGTCAACACAATATTGGCTCGCTCCTGTGCTATCGCAGCAACGGCCAGCCGCCCCGTCCCGCCGGTGAGTTTCGCCGCTTGCACGCCACCGCCATACCGCTTCTGGGTCGGGAAGCTCTTGATGGCCGTGCGCTTGACGTAGCCCTGCTCGCTGAAGATGATGACGAACGCTCCATCGCGGACGATGCCCATACCGATCACGGCATCGTCTTTGCCCAGCTTGATGGCCCATACGCCGACCGCCGACAGGCCCATGGGCCTCACGTCCTCCTCAGAGAAACGGATGGCCTTGCCCTGGCGCGTCACCAGCAGGATCTCATCCTGCCCGCCAGTATCTACGACCCAGCGCAGTTGGTCGCCCTCCTCCACGCTCATGGCCGTCACCGTGCCCCGACTGGCAGCCGTGGTAAAGTCCTCAAAGGTGACCCTCTTGATCCGCCCGCCCCGGGTGACCATGGTCAGATAGGACGCCGGCAACTCCTCCCCCTCCGGAGGGTGTGGCAGGACCAGCGCGTTCGCCAACTGCTTTGAACTTGCCACTCCCGTCAGATTGCTGACCGGGATATTCTGCTCATTGGGCAACTGGTGAAGAGGGATCATGCTCGCCTGGCCATCGATGGAGAAGAAGGCCAGATCATCACGGGTATTGCCCCAAACCTGGGCCAATGGCACTGCCTTGGATGAGACACGCGGCGCCTTGGCGGTCCGGATCACGTTGCCATCTGCCCAGAGCGTCACCAGGACATCCTGATCCTCTACCAGGTCGCGGGCCGTATGCTGCCCCATCTCCCGGTCCACGATCTGAGTGCGGCGGGTGTCCCCGTACTTGGCCTTGAGCTCCACCAGGTCATCGCGGATCACACGCCGGATCTTGATCGGGCTGCGCAGCAGACCCTCCAGGTATTTGATCTCCTTTAGTTTTTCCTGGTACTCGAAGGAGATATTGCGCCGCTCCAGGCCCGCCAGGCGCCGGAGGGGCATGTCCAATATAGCCTGGGCCTGGATATCGGTGAAGCGAAAGCGCTTCTTCAGGTTGGTGCGCGCCGTGTCGGCCGTGCGCGAACGGCGGATGGTGTCGATCACCTGGTCAATAACATCGAGCGCCTTGAGCAGCCCCTCCAGAATGTGCGCCCGCAGCTTGGCCTTTTCCAAAAGATAGCGACTGCGCCGGGTAATGATCTCCTGCCGATGCTCCAGGTAGTGAACCAGCACGCGCTTGATCGGCAGCAGCCGCGGCTCGCCGTCGACCAGGGCCAGCATCGCCACGCTGAAGGTGGTCTGCATGGGCGTCAGCTTGAACAACTGGCGCAGGATCTCGCGCGATTCTACTGTTCGGGTCAGCTCGATGCAGATGCGCATGCCCTGCCGGTCCGACTCATCGCGCAGGTCAGTGATACCCTCGACCTTGCCATCGCGCACCAACTCGGCAATGCGCTCGATCAGGCGGGTCTTGTTGACCTGGTAGGGCAACTCGGTGACGACGATGCGGCTGCGGTTGCGGCTCATCTCCTC
>JABAHP010006159.1_pt2 | contig 12649 bp, 7 predicted proteins | sample 7062081 | NCBI WGS metagenome assembly JABAHP01 (sample SAMN14534357, study PRJNA622989) | marine sediment metagenome | biome: marine biome [ENVO:00000428]; feature: marine pelagic biome [ENVO:01000023]; material: deep marine sediment [ENVO:00002113] | place: India: Gulf of Kutch | collected... | reverse complement strand
CGGTGCGTTCCAGGAACAGCTTCGCGACTTCTTCACAGTCAGTGGATTCTTCAAGAATTATTATACAATCCTGCGGCAGGATATTTACAAATAATTCTCTTTCTTCCCGCGTAGTCCCGCAGACCACCGAAAAGATATTAATGTTTTCTATCTTTTGTGTTGAGAGTTGTGTATCCAAATTGATTTCACGGATGCTCTCTATAGTATCACCGAAGAATTCAATCCTAATCGCTTGAGCATTTTGTGAGGGCGTGTCGGGCGGTTCTTTGCCCGATAGCACTTTATCGACAGTCAGCGGTGCGTAAATATCGACGATACCTCCGCGTCGGGCAAATTGGCCCGGCAGATCAATCCTTTCTACATGCTCAAACCCGTTGTCAACGAGCCACTCCACCACCTCCTCCGGTCTCTTCTGTCCGTCAACCTGTAATTTCAGACAGCTTTCCTGCAAAATATGTGGCTTCGGTATCGGCTGACAAAGTGCCTGTATAGATGCCGGTATGACAAGTTTACTTCCTTCGGAACCAGATTTGAGATACGATATACGAGACACGAGCTTTAGCCTCTCAGCACGAATCTCATCGGTGGCGTCCGCTAAATCTTCCTCACCCTCCCATGCTCCAAGAGTCTCAATTGTTTTGCCCTCGAAAGCGTGCATATCGTCGGCGGTCTTGTCCGCGTCGTCGATATGTGGACAGATGTATAGTATTGGCCGTCCCAGTTTTTCCGATATGTAAGTAGCCAGCAGGTGCGCAAAGGATCCCCATGTCCCTTCGACTTTAACCGCCCCCTCACCGGGTCTTACGGTCTTAAGCCGGGAGATTATCTCCGCAACAATCTTGTCTCGGCCAAGATTCATTCACTATTTGATAACCGCCGGTTTTTAGTTACCAGCGGGGAAAATCAGCCTGTAAGAAACAATATATTAAGCAGTCAGTCAGATACCGAAGCTCGTACCAACGGCAATGGCTGCTTTTATAAGGTGATTGTTTTTAGGCACTGTCTTTATTTTTCCGGCGACCCGCGAAAGCGGAATGTTCGAGAGTTTGCCATCTTTGAGCACGACCAGGTGACCTTTGATGCCTTTCATCAAGATCTCGACCGCCATATGGCCAAAGTTTGTAGCGAGAATCCTGTCAAACGGCGTGGGTGTTCCACCTCGCTGCACGTGACCAAGTACGACCGCTCTGCAGTCAAGCCCTGTCAATGTGTTGATTTGGCCGGCCAACACATTTGCGACGCCTCCAAGTCGAATCGGGTCGGGGCTGTGAGCGACTTTCTTTGCAACGACCATCCTGCCGTCTTTTTCTTTTGCACCTTCAGCTACTACGACGATGCTGAATCTCTTGCCCCGTTTGGACCTGCCGATAACAAAATCACAGATTTTATCGAGGCGGTATGGTATCTCCGGCAAAAGGATAACATCTGAGCCGCTTGCAACTCCTGCATGAAGAGCAATCCAGCCGGCGTATCTGCCCATTACCTCGATAATCATTACCCGATGGTGAGAACTTGCTGTTGTATGAATTTTATCAATCGCCTCAGTTGCGGTTGTAACAGCGGTGTTAAAACCGAATGTAATATCCGTACCGTAAAGGTCATTGTCAATTGTCTTGGGAACACCTATCACGTTGACGCCTTTTTTGGCAAATCGGGCGGCCGAGGCCATAGTTCCGTCGCCTCCGATACAGATAAGCGCGTCGATGTTGTGTTTTGCCAGGTTCCCGATACAGTCACTTGTAACGTCTTTAGTCCGGCTCTTCTTGCCAACTTTCACCTGATACCTGAACGGATTAGCCACATTTGAGGATCCCAGTATCGTTCCGCCAACGGTCAGGATGTTGCTGACCTCATTGTAACTAAGTACGCGCATCCGGTCTTCGATTAGCCCAAGATACCCGTCTTCAATTCCCCAGACTTCAAGACCGAATTTATTTATGGCCGTTTTTGTAACGGCCCTTATGACAGCATTAAGGCCGGGACAATCTCCGCCGCCTGTCATTATGGCTATGGTTTTGATGCTTTTTGCCTTCATAAAGCCCAATCCTTTTTGCTTAAAGACTTATCACCTCATAACCTTTTTCACGGCCTCGATGACATTTTCTGTTGTGATACCGAACTTCTCGAAGCAGACCTTAGCTGGTGCGGAGGCGCCGAATGATGACATTCCAATAAAGGCGCCTTTATCTCCAAGCCATTTCCACCAGCCCTGTTCGACACCAGCTTCGATACCGACTCTTACCTTGACACTGGGTGGAATAACCGAATCCCTGTATTCCTTGTCCTGTTTTTCAAACAACTTCCAGCAGGGCATGCTGACGACCTGTGCACTAATTCCTTCGGCTGCCAGTTTATCGGATGCCTCCATCGCGACGCTAACTTCCGAGCCGCTGGCCAAAAGCAAGACGTCCGGCTTGTCAGCACCGACGAGGACATAAGCGCCCTTACTAAGGTTTGTGGCGGAACCGTATTTTTCCTGGTCGATGACAGGCAGGTTCTGACGGGTAAGAAGCAGGGTTGTCGGATTATCTCGATGCTCCAGTGCGAATTTCCATGCCTGTGCGGTTTCATTTGCATCGGCAGGTCTGAATACCAGTAGATTTGGTATCGCGCGAAGGGCGGCAAGCTGCTCTACCGGTTGGTGTGTCGGGCCATCTTCTCCGACACCGACACTGTCATGAGTGAATACGAATATTGTTGGGTACTTCGACAAGGCCGCCACTCGAATTGCCGCCCTCATATAATCAGAGAAAACAAGGAACGTCCCGCCATAAGCTCTGGCCAGTCCGCTTACTGAGATTCCATTCATTAATGCGCCCATCGCGTGTTCCCTGATTCCATAGTGAAGATACCTGCCGTCCCGGGCGACTTTTTGGAAAGACTTGGCACCTGTAAACTCAGTATTATTGGAAGGCGTCAAATCTGCCGAACCGCCAAGAACCAGCGGTAATTCCGGCATCAAAGCATCGAGCACTTTCCCCGAGGCCTTGCGTGTTGCAACTGCGCTGTCTGTTTCAAAATTCGGCAATATATCATCGAGATTTACCGGCAGTTTCCCGGCTTCTGCATCACGAAACTGCTGTGCAAGCTCAGGATAGGCCTTTGCGTATTCGGCAAACATTTTGTCCCAGGTGGTTTCCGTGTATTTACCTTTATCAATAACTTTTCGCATATGAGACAATACTTTCTCAGGGACATGGAAGCTTTTGTCGGGATCCCATCCGAATCTTTCCTTAATCAATGTGATTTCGTCGTTTCCCAAAGGAGAACCGTGTGCCTTGGCTGTGTCCTGCATATTAGGACTGCCGTAGGCGATATGCGTGCGAAGTTTTATCAGTGTCGGTCGCTGCTTTTCCTGCTTTGCATTATTCAGGGCCTTTTCAAAAGCGGCCATGTTATTGCCGTCGCCGCGGACTTCCTGTACGTTCCAGTCATATGCTTTATAGCGTTTGGCCCTGTCTTCCGTAAAGGCAAGTGCGGTGTCACCATCAATGCTGATGTGGTTGTCATCGTAAACGACAATCAAGTTGTCAAGTCCCAGATGACCGGCTAAAGAGCTTGCCTCGGAAGCAATACCCTCCTGTAAATCGCCGTCGCTGGCTATGACATAAATGCTATAGTCAATAACGGGAAAACCGTCCCGATTAAAATAGTTTGCCAGGTACTTTTCGGCTATTGCCATCCCTACAGCATTGGATATGCCTTGCCCTAAGGGGCCGGTAGTAACTTCGACACCGCAATTTAGATCATATTCAGGGTGTCCGGGCGTTTTACTTCCCCACTGTCGAAAATTCTTCAATTCATCAAGGCTCAAATCGAAACCCGTCAGATGCAGCAGTGAATAAAGCAGCACACTGCCGTGGCCGGCGGAAAGAACGAAACGGTCACGATTATGCCATCTCGGATTGGCCGGGTTATAGTTCATATGTCTTGTCCAGAGCACATACGCCGCCGGTGCCATTCCCATCGGCATACCGGGGTGGCCGGAATTGGCTTTCTGCACGGCTTCCATGGACAGAAAGCGAATCGTCTGGATACATAGCTCATCAAGTTCTGATAGCCCTTGATTTTTCGGAGAAACTTTCATTATTGAGTTCCTAAATAGGTTATTGGTACGTTTTGCTACAAAAACAAAATGGATAGAATACCTCCAACCTCCTCTTCTAGCAAGTATTTTTATTGCTATGACGCCAAAAGCCGTTTTTGATTCATGCTTTACGTGAATTTTATTTTGTCGTGGAAAGCACTTACTTATTTGACAAATTTGCATATCTTCCGGACAATTGCAGCCTTGATGTGAAAAATAAGGTCCGTCTTAATGTAAGGGCTTTGTGTAATGTACGATGTAGCTATCATAGGTGCCGGACCTGCCGGCTCTACGTTGGCCCGCCTGCTCGCTGGCCGTTATAGGATTTTGCTGATTGATAAGAGGCAGATAATAGAATATCCTGAGAGCAATTCATCTATAAAATGTTGTGGCGGGCTGTTGGCCCCCGATGCTCAGGGAATGCTCTCTAAAATGGGATTGGGTCTGCCAAAAAATGTTTTGGTTGATCCACAGCTATTCGTTGTACGCGCTATTGATGTGCGGCGGCATGTGGAGAGGTATTATCAACGGTATTACATCAATATGGACCGGCAGAAATTTGATTGTTGGTTATTGTCAATGGTTCCCCAGAGTGTTGATATACGACTTGGGTGCAGATTCAAATCATACGAATCAGGAAACGGTTGCTTCAGGATAAAATATGTTCAGAACAATAATACCTACGTAGAACACGCTAAAATTGTAATTGGAGCTGATGGGGCATCATCCAGAGTCCGTAAATTAGCAGCTCCCGATGGTATGTTTCCAAAAGCGTATATCGGAGTGCAGGAGTGGGTGGAAGCAGACACAGAGTTACCGTACTTTTCCACAATGTTTGACCCGGAAATTACTGACTATTATTGCTGGACTATCCCCAAGGAAAAATATCTGGTTATTGGGGCTGCGCTTCGTCCGAGGAGTGAGGTAGATAGTAAGTTTAATCTGCTAAAAAGCAGGCTGAGGGATTATGGATTCCGATTTGGCAGGACTGACAGAAGAGAAAGCGCTTTTATTCTCCGGCCTGAGAGGACGAGGCAGATATACACTGGTGCAAATGGTATTGCTTTGCTCGGTGAGGCGGCAGGCTGGATTAGCCCAAGCTCTGCCGAAGGTCTCAGTTATGCCTTTAAAAGCGCGCTTATCCTGGCGGACGTCATGCGCAAGACACAGGACAACTTCGAGAAACGCTACTATCACAAAACCAGATACTTGAGAACAAATATAATCATAAAGAACATCAAGTCTCACTTTATATACGACCAATGGCTAAGGACAATTATAATGAGGACGGGCCTTAATAGCATGACAGTAAGCAAATCCTGAAACAATACTCACAGGCTCGCAAAAAGTCACACGTTAGATAAATCTGGAAATATGCCTGATAATTGCTATTATTGTCATGTACCTACAAGCTGCAATTAACAGATTTAATTATAAAAAGAAAATGAATAATAAAGAGCAATAAGAATTTCTGATATGAATTCAAATCAATGCGAGGGTAACCGATGAATATAATATCTGATTCCATCAAGCGACGTGCATTTCTAAAACTATCAGCGGCTACTGCTGCGACACTTGTATTGCCGGGATACGCAAGCGCTTCTCAAAAGCGGTTATCGAAAAAGGCCGGGCGACCGAATGTGCTGTTTATTGCTATAGATGACCTGAACGATTGGGTCGGTTGTCTGGGAGGCCATCCGGATGTAAAAACCCCAAACCTTGATAGGCTTGCCCAAAGGGGAGTGCTTTTTACGAACGCTCACTGCTCAGCCCCGGCGTGCAATCCTTCAAGGGCCAGTCTTATGACGGGAATTCTGCCGTCCACATCCGGCGTTTATCACAATCCCCATCCCTGGCGAAAGTCTCCGGTACTCAGTGATGCTGTTACACTGCCGCAGCACTTTATGGCCAATGGTTATCGTGCGGTTGGCGGCGGCAAAATCTACCACGGAGCTTTCCCGGACCCGCCGTCCTGGCAGGAGTATTTCCCATCTCAGAAAAAGAACAGACCAGATGACCCGATGCCTCCGAACCGCCCGCTAAACGGCATACCTAAAACCGCGCATTTTGATTGGGGGCCGGTAGATGTATCGGATAACCAGATGGGAGATTGGAAAGTTGCGGACTGGGCCATAAGCGAATTGAAAAAAGAACACGACAAACCGTTCTTCCTCGGATGTGGTTTTTTCCGCCCGCATCTGCCCTGGTACGTACCTCAGAAGTACTTCGATATGTACCCGCTGGACAAAGTAACTTTACCGAATGTCAATGAAAACGACCTTGATGATGTCCCGCCGATAGGAAGGCGGATGGCAAGGCCTGAGGGTGACCATAGGAAGGTAACGGAGCACAAACAGTGGCGAAAGGCGGTTCAGGCTTATCTGGCGAGCATCAGTTTTGTCGATAACTGCGTCGGCAGGGTAATCGATGCATTGGATAAAAGTGATTATGCCAATAATACTGTTATAGTACTTTGGGGTGACCATGGCTGGCATCTTGGTGAGAAACTGCATTGGCGTAAGTTCGCGCTTTGGGAAGAGGCTACACATGCCCCGCTTATGATAGTAGCGCCGTCAATAACCAAGCAGAGCGGGAGATGTCCCCGGCCGGTGAGCTTTATTGATATTTATCCCACGCTGATAGATATATGCGGCCTTTCACCTAAGAAAGAACTCGAAGGCAAAAGCCTCTTACCATTGCTTAAGAATCCTAAAGCAGGTTGGCAGCGGCCGGCACTCACGACCCATGGCCGAAATAATCATTCCCTGCGTTCCGAGCGCTGGCGATATATCCGTTACAGCGATGGCACCGAGGAACTCTACGACCACAAAAAGGATGAGCTGGAATGGAACAATCTTGCCAATGACCCTAAGTATATTGAAATAATGAAAGAATTAAAAAAGTGGCTACCGAAGAACAATGCCCCTGATGTGCCAAGAGCCGGCAGAAAAAAGAAAAACTCGGCCAAAAAGCCAAAACGTAAGACATAAACCTAATAGCTTAATTACTCTTCGCTCTGTTGATTAAAACAGCGGATTATATAGAATTTATATTTTGACTGTGTTGCGCAGGAAATTGCGCCGGCGCCCGTCTATCGAAGTTTCCTGATATAGATCTCTGTATATACTTCCACAACGCCAAAATTAGATGCAAGACCGCGCTCATTCCCGTACGTCCCGCTCCCCTGCGACCGATGCCGGATCTCGAAAGTCTTCGTTCCCGAAATCGTTATTGTCCCTCTGATAACGCTGTCTGTCTGAGCGTCATCTGATTCATAGTCACTATATGCCGACGAGCCGATTAACGCGTTTTGAGCGTCGGTAACATTATATAATACAGCCTTGTGCCGGTTTACGTGGAAAGCAGGGGCCCTTGCATCGACATAATAAGTCCCCGCAGCTAAAGTTATTTGACTACCAGACCTGCTGATAGATGTCCCGTACTCATCTAAGGTCGTATTCAGTGTTCTTGTCGTCCAGGAGCCGGGGGTAAACGCCCCGCCGTCGGTCCCTGATGGTTGTTCGTTTCTGTATATAGTGAAATCATTTATGATTCCGCCGGAAACCTCAAGCTTCGCCGTCGGACTGTCCGTCCCTATACCGACGTTGCCACCGCCATAAGCCATAATCACATTTCCATCGTCGTACTGGTTTAATCCCACGCTGCCGTCGCCGGTTGAATCCAACACCAACCATCCATCGTGGGCATCTGAGCGAGCGACGATGGAAGGATTGCCGTGGCTACGTCCCACTGCAATAGCGATGCCGGAGGATGGATGGGCAATATCCAGCTTGGCTTTCGGGCTGGCCGTTCCTATGCCAACGTTGCCATCTTCACGGTATATAATATTCGGTTCCGTAACAATACAGTCGTCATCGGGCGCTCCGTTTGTAAGCCCACTGCCATCGCCCACCAGCGCCGTTGCCTTAATCGTTCCATTGACCTCCAGCTTCGCCGTAGGATTGGCCGTCCCTATGCCGACGTTGCCACCGCCATAAGCCATAATCACATTTCCATCGTCGTACTGGTTTAATCCCACGCTGCCGTCGCCGGTTGAATCCATCATCAACCATCCATCGGAGGCAACTGAGCTGGCGACGATGGAAGGATTACCAACGCTTCGTCCTACTGAAATGGCCGGTTCGGATGAAAGATTGGCAATATCAAGCTTCGCCATCGGGTTGGCCGTCCCTATGCCGACGTTGCCGCCGCCATAAACCATAATCACATCGCCGTCGTCGTACTGGTTCAATCCCACGTTCCCTGCACCGGTTGAATCCATAACCAGCCATCCACTTGAGGCATCTGAGCGGGCGACGATAGAAGGATAACCGGGACTGCGTCCCACCGCGATAGCCGGGCCGGAGGACAGATTGGCAATATCCAGCCTGGCTGTAGGACTGTTCGTACCGATGCCTATATTGCCGGCACTGTCAACAAATGACCCGCTGGTTTGCAGTGCATAAGTTGTCGGTGTCACTTTCTGACGGGGCGAAAGTATCGTATAATCGTTGGGATCCTCAAGGTGGCCCGGCCGTACGCCAATTTCCAGCCAGTTACCAAAACCATCAAAGACATCGCTGCCGAAATCCAGTTCCACTGTAAAATAGCCGTAAATAACGTCGAGATTGTCTATCCTTATGCTGTTTACCGCCATAATACCTTCAGCGTTGTACAGGCTGAACTCGAAGTCGTAGAGTCCATCAACTGTGCTGTTGGCATCAAGCAAGCGGCCCTGGTACGTAAAGCCGGTTCCCATCGGCTTGGCCTTCAATCCCAGACTGTGATCGGCCCCTCCGGCAACCGCAACAAAGTCCTCATTCGGTAAAGGCACCGTGCATTGGCCGTGTTCGTTCTGTCCCCATGCCATGATAGAGCCGTCTGTTTTCAGGCCCAGACTGTGATAATCGCCCGCGGCGACTGAGACAAAATTCTCATTCGGCAAAGGGACATCGCATTGGCCATGCGTATCGTATCCCCAGGCTGTGATAGAGCCGTCTGCCTTCAGGCCCAGACTGTGATAGCCGCCACCGGCGACTGCAACAAAGTTCTCATTCGGTAACGGTACATCGCATTGGCCATAGTTATTGTCTCCCCACAAAACGATAGAGCCGTCAGCCTTGAGGCCCAGACTGTGATAGATGCCTGCGGCGACCGCGACGAAACCACCATTCGGCAAAGGTAAATCGCATTGACCTAAGTCATTCCTCCCCCAGGCCACTATAGAGCCGTCAGCCTTGAGTCCCAGATTATGATAGTCACCTGCACAGACCGCAACAAAGTCCTCATTCGGTAAAGGCACGCTGCATTGGCCGTCGGTGTTAGATCCCCAGACCACGACCTCGCTCGCAAGCACACCACGCCCGGCGTACAAAACCACCACCAAAACCAGAATCGAAAAAATCTTTCTCATTTCCATCGTCTCACCCTTTCAAAACCTGCCCCCGCACACGCGGAGGAACCTTTAATTGGAATTTCTCGTTTACATTCTTAAATAATTGAGTTTTCTCTATATACTTAATGAAATTCGAGTTTCATTTTTTGTGAGAATTGACTCTCAGGGCATACTTTTTGCCTTCACTAATAGGATTCTCCAAATCATATACAAAAAATGGCTGGAATGGTCTCCATAAGCTTATATTACCATCAAATCAATTTGGAATCCGTTGTTGGTTTGGTCTTGCACACAGGCGTTTATTTGATATAATCCAAACATAACATGTTTACGGATATTACTCCCGGCTTAATTTTGTTAACTATCTGAAAGGGTGAAGATATGACATACGTGGAACCAGTTTCGTGCTGTACGGATGCGGGCCCGGTTGTTTTCATACTACTTATGGTTTTTCTCTTTTATGTCAGCCTGATAGTACTTGCCGTAAAGGCATTGATCTTTTGCAAGATATTTTCAAAGGCCGGCTATAGCTGGGCGCTCGGTTTTCTAATACTTGTGCCAATAGCAAATATAATTATGGCCTTTTATCTTGCATTTGCCGACTGGCCTGTTCAGAGGGAATTACGCCAACTGAAACAGCAAAGCCAAAAGCCACAGGTGTGATGTGTGAATCGTGAATCAGTCCACGAGTAACAAGCATCAGGTATTGTCTCATATAGTGATACTTCTGCTCTGCGCTGTTATTTTGTTTTTTTCACTGCTCCTGGATGAAGAGGATGGCTTATTATATCTGTTCGGCTACAAATGGCCTCATCGATGTCCGTTATACGAAACTGTGGGCATAAAATGTGCCCTGTGCGGCCTGACACGCTCTTTTTCGTCCCTGGCACACGGCAATTGGCGACAGTCCATAAAGTTCCACGCTCTTGGCCCTATAATTTTTGCCTTTACCTGTTTTCAGATTCCATATAGAATTTACGGAATAATCATTCACCCAAGGGCAATAAACAGACGACTAATAAAAATTAACTTAAGTTTGGCTGTGGCAATTTCGATATTGGTTCTTGTTAACTGGTTTGTTTATATTGGAGGACTTATAATATGACTCCGCAGGAAACCGAAATAGGCGTAATTGAACCTCTCAGTCCCGCTATCGAAAGGGTAAAGACAATACTTTTCAGGCCCTTCGATATAGGCAAATGGTTTGTTATCGGCTTTTGTGCATGGCTTGCATATCTGGGAGAGGGAGGCGGAAGCGGGCCAAGATTTAATTTTGGAGGACAACAAAGAGAATTTTCCGATGAGTCCTTCCACCATGCAATGGAAGTTGTCATTGAAAACCTGTATTGGATTATCCCCGTTGCTATAACCGTCTTTGTGATACTTCTCATAGTCGGTTTTGTCATGGCCTGGCTCAGTAGTCGAGGGCGCTTTATGTTCCTGCACTGTGTTGCTCTGAACAAAGCCGAAGTGGTGGCACCCTGGCACAAATACATGAAACAAGGCAACAGTCTCTTTCTTTTTCGGATTGTTTTAGGCCTTATCAGTTTTGCTATTATTATGTTGCTAGTGGCTGTGTTGGTAGTGATTGGCATCCTCTTGTTCGCGGGTGGTGGCGGGCCAAATCCACTGGGAGTAATATTAATGGTTTTAATGGGATTATTTCTTATTATACCAACTGTCATTATCTTCGCACTTATAGGTAAATTTACCCGGGATTTCGTCGTGCCAATTATGTACCTGCGGCAGGGAACCTGTATGACGGCCTGGCGCGAGTTCTGGCCGCTACTTACCGGTAACAAAGGTAAATTCACAGTATATATTCTGTTCCAGATTGTAATAGCGCTGGCGGTGGGTATAATTGTATTTGCATGCGTGTGTATTACCTGCTGCTGTCTTGGTTGTTTTCTTGCAATACCATATATAGGAACGGTTCTCATGCTGCCTATCCTTGTATTCGATCGTTCGTATTCGTTGATATATCTGCGTCAGTATGATCCCGGCTACGATGTATTTGCTCCTGAGCCGGCCGAGATACAAGCTGTCTGAGGATATTGATACTCCAAATCACATAGTAACGTTATGTTTTATCAGGTCCGTTTCGCCGTAAGTCCTGCTGGGCCCAGATGGCAAGGGCCGAACCTAAAAGCAATATCACGCCGAAGAGTAATTGAATAGCGTTCAAGGATTCTCCAAATACAACGTTGGAAATGGCGAGCACGATAAACGGCTGAGACAATATCACAAGTGCCGGGAGTGTTGCCCCGATACGCTTTATCGCTACATAGTACAAGACATGTGCTAATGATATAGACGTTATCCCCGAAATAACAATGCACGTCCATTGCCAAGCGCCCATTGTAACAGACTCCTGGACTCTGCCGAACAGCAGGGCGAGAACGAAAAGACCGGCGGTTGTGTAGATGCTCATTACTGCAAAACTGTGGTGAGAGTCAATATCCTTAAAAGCTATTTTCGCGGAAATTGTATATAACGCCCACGCAAAAGCCATCGCAAGTGCAATAATTATTCCGATTAAGGTCTGAGTCGCGGCGAAGTCATCCTTGTAGTACATTACTCCAACAACTCCAATTACTGAAAGAAGCAATCCCGACCAAAACCGTTTGCTGTTGACCAGTGCTCTCTCGTCCGCAAACAATATGAAAGATAGCGCGGCAATCCAAATAATCGAAGACTGCTTCAACAAGACCATAAAGGCCGGGCCTATAAAGTAAAAACCACCGGCCCATAAAGACTGCATAACGATATTTGGCACAGCAGGGAGGAGGGCTTTTCGCCAGATTCTTGGTTCAAAGCGATTTTTCCTGATAGCATACAGCAGAAAGGGGAGCCAGAACAGGCAGGCCGCGGAATACCGCAGGAGGTTTTGTGTCCAGGAATCAATGTAGCCGGCGAGGTATTTTATGAAAATCGGGCCGAATGCCCAAAAGGAAAGTGTGCCAAGGCAGGCGAAAGTGGCTGTGATATCGAATTTTTTGGTATTTAAGGTAACCATTGGCTGTTTTTTCATGAACGGCTTCTTCTTATAAAGTACGCCGGTATACAATATATACGAATAATCATCAAACAATATTATTTCCTGAAATTGGGTTTGTTTGGGTTTGTATTGGGTTCGTTTGGGTCGTTTTTTGGGCTAAAATTGGGTT
>JABAHP010009817.1_pt8 | contig 12651 bp, 20 predicted proteins | sample 7062081 | NCBI WGS metagenome assembly JABAHP01 (sample SAMN14534357, study PRJNA622989) | marine sediment metagenome | biome: marine biome [ENVO:00000428]; feature: marine pelagic biome [ENVO:01000023]; material: deep marine sediment [ENVO:00002113] | place: India: Gulf of Kutch | collected... | reverse complement strand
ATTTACTATAATCGAATCAAGGTAAGCTCTTGAGGGGAAGGATAACAGTATCATTTAGCCTGTAGTAACCGATGCTACAGGCTTTTTGTTTCTTGACAAACTTCACAAAATGTGTTATATTATGCAGGAAGTATTGTTCGAGTGTACATTAGGCAATATATTCAGTTTTGCAATAGTTCAATAGGAAGAACGTGGGCCACCTGAGCACATTAGCAGTAGTGTGTTGAGGGGGCGCTTGACGCGGGTTCGAGTCCCGCTTGCAAAATATGGCAAAGAAAAAGTGGAATACACCAACAGGCAGACACCCAGGCGGAAGGCCAAAAGAATTAGATATACCCACTCTTGTTAAAAAATTTAAAGAATATGTTTCAAAAACAGCAAATCCTCTTGTATGTGAGTTCTGTTATNNGAGACGCAATTTATGATAATACAGAGTTTTCCGACACGTTAAGGATTCTAAAGGCAAAACAAAGAGCATATTTAATTAAGAACGGATTATCAAAAAAAACTGATTCGGCAATGACACGCTTTCTTTTGAATACTAATCATGGAATGTCTGAAACGACTAAGCAAGAGCTAACAGCGGATATAACGTTAGACGCAACTATCAAACAGATGAGTGATAAAGATCTTGATGAAGAGATTAAGAAATTAAAATAGGGGAGATAGTGAAGAGGCAAACACACCTTGATTGTAAGAGAGGCGCTATAATATCTCTTGACTTCTGGCTGAAGTGCAGAACGATTGCGGCCAGGTGTCAGGAGGCGTTCAGCTACCCAGGTTCGAGTCCTGGTCTCCCCATTAAAATAATGGAGTGTTTAGAATGAGTGAATTACTTATTTTAAGGCATATCAAAGCTATCATAAAATCCGGAAGTTATGTCGCCTCCCTGAATGTTTGTGACTATAGCACAGCGCTCCCTTATTTTTTATATTTGGGAAAGGGTGTTTAGAATGAGTAGCGGGTATGTAGCAAAAATTAAAATTGCAAATGACGATGTAACGTTTATTGATGACTTAAATTTAACTTCAATTTCTTTTAAAAAAGAGGGCGAAGTTATCCAAAAGGTAAAACCTTTTCAAGTTACAGTTCCACTAAAAATATCTTTATTTAATTTTTTAAAGCTTAAATCTGTTTTAAAAAATACAAATATTTTTGTTGAGTTTATTTTTTATATTTGGGAGAGGATGCAGAGAGCTTTTAGATGACTTATTACATGAAGAAAAAACAGAAAGCTAATAAGATTAAGCTCTATTTATTATTGCGTGAAAAGGCAATTCGTGAAGCAAGGGAAAACTTTTATAAGTTCTGCTGTTTGTTACACGGTGATTTCTACAGAAACAAACCGCATCTTAAAGAGTTATGCGACGTACTTCAAAAGTTGGTTACAGGCAAATTAAAAAAGAAAGTTGGAAGAAAGTTTAAAACTTATCGAAACATAATTTTGGAATTACCTCCCCGNNCCGACATGGAAAGACAAGAACGCTTACTATGCTTAGTGCTTGGATGCTTGGCCGTAATACGCAAGAACGAATAATTGCAACGTCATATAACGATGAGTTAGCGCAATCTTTCAGTATGTATACCCGGAACACAATTCAAGAAGAAAAAAACACTTCTACACAGATTGTTTACTCCGATATATTTCCCGATACAAAAATTAAAAAAGGCGATGCTTCCTTTAAACGCTGGTCAGTTGAAGGTTCGTTCTTTTCTTACAAAGGAGCCGGAGTAGGTGGAACTATTACGGGGCAAGGCGGTACCTGTTTAATAGTTGATGATCCATGTAAGTCCGCTGAGGACGCTTTCAATGAAAACTCTCTTGAGAAAAAATGGGAATGGTTTACAGGGACCCTGCTATCTAGACAGGAAAAAGGTGCTATCAAAATAATCAACCACACTCCCTGGGCTTTTGGGGATATAGGCGGTAAACTGCAGTCAGGCGATAAGAAAGACGATTACTACGTATTTAGGCGACCTGCATGGAACGGCAAGAAGATGTTATGCGAAGAAATCCTTGATAAGCAGGGCTATGATGACCTAAAAGCGCTTATGCCTGATTCAATCTTTTCAGCTAACTATGATTGTATTAGACTTAACGCTAAGAATCTGTTATACGGAGAAGGGTTCAAATTATACGATAAATTACCGGAGGAATATGATGGCAGGAATTGTTTTATTGACACGGCCGATACTGGAAGTGACTTTCTTTGTGCTATTTGGGGCCTTATGTCTGATAAGTATTTCTATGTTTGCGATATTCTATTTACGCAAGAACCTATCGAAGTCACAGAAGAAGAAACAGCTAGACGAATGATAGAGTTTAAGACCAGGGAAGCACGAATAGAATCTAATAGTGGGGGGCGCTCTTTTTCGTATCACGTAGAGAAGATTCTTGATGAGGAGTATAATTGGCAAGGTACGATTTTTGATGACTTCCAGCAAGATAAAAACAAAGAGACTCGTATAATGGTCATGTCGGGCCTGGTTAAGGACCGGATTATTTTTCCTAAAAATTGGAAAATACGTTGGCCTGTTTTTTACGATCAAGTAACAAAGTTTCAAAAAGTGTTTAAAGATAATAAACATGATGATGGACCGGACACGTTAACACAAATCGTTGAATACATGTTTAGCGGTGGAGACGAAGGTCCGGTATTCATTAAGAGGAGGAGCAATTGGTAGTTAGTATTTATGACAAGGTTTTGGAAGAGATTTTAAAACAAGCAATGGAAATGTCAGAAGAAGATTTCAAGGTGGAGCTTGAGTTTTTGAAGACAGGTCCTATTGTAGAAATGTTCGTTAATGAGAATATGGAGTTGTTAAATAAATGATAGCATATATTGACAAGCGGGAAGCGGATAAGCGTTATGCGAAAAAGATTCAAGCACTCGAAGAAAAGTTAAATAAAGCTTTCCCTTGGCAAAAAGGAAAAATAAAAGCACAGATAAAAGCTCTGGAAGAAGGTCAACGTGATATCCTTACTCCTTCAGTTACCCAAGCCCAAACAACACAATCAGTGGTGGATAAGAACAACTACGGAACCTACGCAAAGCAAATACAAGAAACATATGAGATGTATAACAATCGCACAGACTATGGCGGTGAGTTGTTAGGCGCATTAGTCGAGACAAGACAAGCCCTAATTGCTGGTGAAGGAATCAGTATCAAAGTAGACGGAAATGAAACAGCTAATAAATGGCATCAAGACCTTATCGAATACAATAAGTTAGACGGCACTAACTTAATGGAGATGGTACAGATAGGAGAGATGGAAGGCCGAGACTTAATATTCCTTTTTCCAGATAAGAAAGACAATAATGTCAAAATACGCTCAGTCGCATGGCGAAACAAACCTTATACTGTATATTTCGATGAGCTGGATTATTGGCTTATGAACAAAACAACTGTTGTTGATACGGTAACCGGAGAAGAAAAGATATTGACACGTAAAGAAAATAGTGTATTTGTTCGGTTAGGTGGTAGTGTGGACAGAATGAATGAAACAACTAACCGGATTCATAGAGTACTAACGCAGATTGAAAACTTTTCTCGTGCTAATTATGACCTTAGAAAAAATTCCCACCTGTTCGGTAAGATAGCTCCTTATTGGAAAACTGAAACTGCAAAAGAAGCAAAATCAATTAACAACGAATTGGCGGAGGGCGATTTTGATATAGGAGACGGATACGCAGGCACCGCGGATTTTAGTTTTGTAGCACCACCATCTAACGGGCTTGAGATTCTAATCAAAGATATGCTTAGCAATCTTAAGATAATCGCGACTATGACAGGGATCCCCATCCACTGGTTATCNNTTATCTTGGCCTGAATTAATGAGTAATCGTGCAACTGCTGATAATATACATGAATCGCTTATCTTAGCAACAAAAAAAGAACGGCTTATCTGGGAAGAGTCTCTTGAAGAGATGTTCAAAAAAGCACAGATTATCGCTGTTGATAAGTTAGGCGCTCCAAATGATATTATCTCGGATGTACATGTCAACTTGCCAATTATTAGCATAGCAGTATTAAAAGAAGTAGCGGAGATATGGGTAAACTTATGGCAATTAGAATTGATTGACAAGTACACAGTGCAAAACAAGATCCCTGGGATTGATATAGACCAGGTGAACAAGGGGCTTGAAGAAGAAAAACAAAAAGCTATTGAAGATAGCGTAATGAATAATAGGACCGTTAACGATACGTTAAACGGAACGGAGGAAGAAGATGACTAAGCTTTTAATTATTTTATTTGCAATTTTTATGTGTTTTGCCTGCCTTGGCAAAAAAGAAAAGCAGATGCATAAACATGTATACCGTATTCGTGTGGGTAACAGAGTGTTTTATGTTGTGTATGAAAATGGTAATCGTGTAATATACCGGAGGCGAAAATGAGCGGTATACTTATTGCTTTTGGTATAATCCTTGTTATATGGCTTTTGTTGAAGGGGTAGAGATGAGCGCTATAATTAAAATGTGTCATATAAAAAAAGAGAATATCAAAATTGAAGATTCGGGGCAGACAAAAATTTTATATTTAGAGGGGACCAATTTAGAATTTAGAATGATATCGCATAATACCAATAAAGATCACAAAGCTTTTGATAATATTATTCAAAGGTTTGATATGTTAGAAATTAAAGGGATGTCTATTTTATGATTAAAAAAATTTTTATGTACATTATTGCGCTCTTAGGTATGTGGTTAACTGTGTCAGGTACTAGTTTTATTTTAGTGTATGGTTGGTTATTATTGCTTAAATCTATATATGTGTTTTTAGTCGTTAATTTTTTAATATTGGTATTTTTAATGTTAAGCATAGAATTTTTAAATAAGGAGAAGCTTCTTGATTAGTACAATCCAGATTCAAACAATTGATTCCTGCAACCTCAAATGCAGAATGTGTCCAAGAAAATGGATTTATCAGTCTAAGTTTGTTATGCCTTCTCTTTCTTTGTTAATGATATCCTCTGAGTTTAAAAATGCTCAAAATGTTGGCCTTCTGAATAAAGGATGTAGAATTATTTTTAATTTTCAAAATGAGCCGCTACTTGATAAAGATCTTTTTAGAAAAATAGAGATAATAAAAAATTCCTGTGATTGCAATATTGATTTTTATACTAACGGAACGTTAGTCGCTTCCCGCATGGAAGAGATACTTAAATACAAACACATGTTAAGCGGGTTTATTTATTCTAATTACGGAGAAAATACAAAAGAATGGGAGTATGTAACAGGTGTCAGTATATCAGAAAAAAAATTTGAAGAAATGAAAAAAGCTCTTGAAGTATTGAGCCATAAATTAAATGTAAGATATTGGGATGCATGGAGAGACGGCGAACTGTTCGATTTCTCAACGCGTGCAGGATTAACAAGGCAGGTCAAAATAAAGACAAGAGTGTCAAAATGTAATTGGGTAAGACCGTATAATTATATCAACATACATAGCAACGGTGATGCAGTGTTATGTTGCCAGGATTGGAAACGTGAGACGAAATATGGCAACGCCTTTAATCAATCAATAATAAGCATCCTGCAGTCAGGTCATTATAAGCACATTCAGGACCAGGCTATAGGAACTAAAGAATCAGATGCAAACTTTGTTTGTAAACGATGTAAATGGAGTGAGTAAAAAGTAATGGCATTAAGGTATTTGACAAAATCAGTAGAGTCTAACACTGGTAAAGGCTCTGTTATATGGGAAAGTAAAGAGACGATTACTTCCGGTAATGGAAATACAATACTGCTTCCTAATGAAGCAGGGAAGGTAGATTCTTGGTTGATAGCATTAGTAATATCTTCTGGCAACGGTAAGATACAACATACTATTTCTAACAGAAATGACGTTATATCAGGTTTAGCGAATTGGATTGACTGGGACTCTGGATCAGTTACTACAACAACTACAGACGTGTTATTTAATGTATCCGCTGTTAGGTGTGTAAATACAAGCGGCACTATAAAAATTGAGGTTAGGTGTACATGAGTTTTTCTAAGAAAAATAAAAACAAAAATTCATTTTCTAAACTCCAAAAAGAAGAAAAGAAAAAATCTTTTTGGCAAAAAATAAAGGAGTTATTTAAATGAGTCTTTCACAAAACACAGGTAATACTATAACGGATATTGATTCAAATGTTGATGACCTTAAAACATATCATAACGTACCTAATCAGAATGTATCGACTAATACGTTGCTTCGCGATGTTATAGGTAACAAAACCGATTTCATCCAAGTGCCTTACACTGTGAATATCAATTCGTTAATGGCACATCTTAATACGTCTTATTATCATGTGCATGGGCAATCTTTTGTATATCCAAATCATGCAAATGATATACAACTAACAAGCGGCAGTGGGGCATGGAACTTAACGGGCGCCTTAACGGAGGTGATTCCTGCGGGCGCATTAGACGTCGCTGCTTTTGACTTGCACTGGATTAATGTGTCGAATATTTCGTCGGTGGCGACAATACAAATCGATATATACGCGGGGGGCGCCGGATCAGAAGTTCAAATCGGCGCGACACGCGCGAGTAGATCCACTAATCAGTCAAGAAATGGTCCATCAAGGATACAAATACCACAACAATTAGTTAATACAAGAATAACATGCAGGCTAAGCGATTCTACAGTAGGAACAGTAACTTGTTTAGTCAGCTTCGAAGGACATTATTACGCATGAGGAGATTTATATGGGACTTGTAAAAGCGTATAATACAGATTCTAATACTACGTATAACACAAGTTATATTGAGGAAGTATCGAGTAAATTTCAATTAAAATTACAGAATAATCCTAACCAAGATTTTAACCAGCCTTTTGACTCTGATACTGGTTTTACTTATGATGCGGCAAAAGCAGAGTTTACAGGTGGTCAGGTTCAGCAAAAAACACAAGCGCCTGCAAATAGTCTTTCTTGGGCTACTTATACAAATAGTATAAATTTAAGCGGAGGAAGCGTATTGACAGGAACAGGAACTGGTTCGCCTGTAATAACAGGAAATAAGCTTGATCTTACTGGTAATACAATTAAATATGTTGACTACGATGCTAATAATAATGCAGATAGCCAACAAACAGGAACTGTGCGTTTAAAAATGACGCCTAACTATACAGGCAATCCTGCAAATAATCAATATTTATTTAGCGTTGGAAAAAATACAAGCAGTTTTAATAATTTATTGGAAATATATCATAATGCGGGNNGTAACATCGGGAACAACTTATGAAATAGCGCTGTGTTTTGATTTCACAACAGGGGCTACAAGGATGTTTGTAGATGGTACTCAATCCGGAGCTACTTTATCTAATACCTTTACAAGAGATTCAGATATAAATTATTTTCGTATTGGCAGTAATAGGACCGGTGTTTTTGCAAGTAATTATTTTGTTGAGGATTTTATTTATTATGAAACAGTTTTATTCACTTCAAATTATACTCCCGGCTATACTTTGCCTGAATATAAATATTCAGCATCTACTGTTATATTACCAGAAATGGAATATACAGGAGCCGGAACATTAGTTTCTTTTGACCTGTTTACAACTTCTGAAACAGCCTCACCGCGTTATACGATTCAAATCGGAAGGTCTGGAACGTATCTTTATTGGGACGGTGCAGCATGGACAGCTTCAGACGGTACTTATTCTCAAGCAAATGACGTCACTACATTTAATGCAAATGTAGCCACTCTTAATGTGGTAGGTGAGATATATGGTCAATTTAAGATCAATTTTGATAATTCAAATACACAAAGCGCTGTCGCCGATTTAACGGCGTCCTTAACAGCGCAAATATATTCTACGAGTAATCCAACTATTGTTTTTACGGATTCAATTTACATAGATGATTTACTATCTTTTTCTGCAGTTACCTCTGCTACGGGTAGCGATTTGGTTAAGTTTACTTTATCGCAGAATAGTCAGCAAAAATATTGGGATGGAGCCGCATGGTCTAATTCAAACGGTACTTATGCACAATCTAACACGGCGGCGGAGATAAATACGAACGCCAGCAGCTTCACTTCTTCTGGGGTGTTGGTAGAAGTAACTGGGTTTCTTCATAGTGATGACGGTACCACTACTCCAAGTCTAACAAGTATTACTATGACTTATGATTTTTATTCACCTGCTCCGGACACAATAGAAAAATGCGTTGTATGGGGTTATAAATACGATGAGGAAGGCTCCGCAAGTACCGCGTCTTTTACAATTTATTTGACAGATGATATTGTTAAATATAAGACACAAACTATGATAAACAGACAGAATATTACTGTTACTCCTGATTCGTCCGGATACTGGGAAGTTGAATTGATTGAAAATGAAAATATGGAGGGTAATATACAGTATGTGTTTGATTTTGGCAATCATGAAATATTTTATAGAACTGTCCCAAACGAGGACAGTAAAAATTTTTACGCATTAACATAGGAGCAAAATTATGAGCGAATTACATGAAGACAAAAGAATAAAAGAACAGGAAGAGGCTCTTACAACTCACGACAACGTGGAAGGCGTCGGTTTTGAAGAAAGGGATAAAGAGGAAAAATACGTAATCTCTACTCGTAACCTTATACCCAGTTGTAAAGGGGGGATTGCCGTAACTACCGAAGAACGTAGGGCATATGCCAAAAAGTTTTTGGAAGCGCGAGAAAAGAATCTTAANNTCCAAGCGTTAACTCAGGATGAAATATTATCGCTTATTCCTGCAGATGTTTTGGCAGAGATTAAGGCAAAAGATCCGCATCCATTCTTTCAGGCGTATAGTATAGCGCATGAAGGAACAAGTTCGCCGAAAGTGTTAGATGCTGAGACAAAACCTATTCATTGGACCCGCAAGGCGATTCAATCCATTAAAAAAATAATCACAAAAGGCGTAAAGTTTTTCTTAGGGCATAACACAGATAATTCTACAGACAACAGACGTGTATTAGGCGAAGTAGTTGCCGATACACAGAAAGAAATAAACGGTAAGCTGCATCATGTTGTTATATCTTATCACCCGCCGGAAGTACGGGAAGAGGTAAAAAAATATGATATAGTTTCGCAGGAAGCAGAGTGGAACCTTTTTGAAGAAGTTAAACGGTTTGTAGCCGATACAATAGACAAATTAACCGGAATTGCTATGGGATCTTCAAGCACTGAAACTCCCGCGTTTTCCGGCGCGCGGAGGCTTGGGATGATTCAGGCGTTAGATAAAATAGACGATGAAACGTCAAACGGAGGAAAGACGATGACAAAAGAAGAGTTATTGAATTCAATTACTTTTTCGGATATCAAGAAATAAATTGATAGTAGATAGGAATATTTTTCCAACTCAAGTATTTTCCATCGAACAGTTGAAAGCTGATAGAGAAATAAATGTATTTAATGAGTTGGAAGAAAGTAAAGCAGCTTTAGAGGAAAAGGATAAACTTCTTAAAGAAGCTGAAGAAAAGACAAACAACCTTATCCAACAAAATTTAAAAAGTAACGCTGAGGGTAGATTTAAAGAAATGTTGAAAGATGAATCTTTAAAGCTAACACCTGCACAGCGAAAATATTTTGAGACTTTCAAAGCGGATGATTTTGAGGATTTGTCAGACGAAGGTCTCAACAAGTTTATACAGCGAGAGCTGGACAGATACAAACGTTTTTCCTCTACTTCTGGGGATAAAACCGAAGTAACGATCACAGATAGTAATCATAAGCCAGTTTCAGCTGCTAATGATTACACGAAGAAAGAAAACAATCCTCTGTTAGACGAGGATTATGAAGTTTAAATTATAGGAGGTCAAGACATGGCACAGTGTTTTGAACCAAATGACAATATTATTTATGATGAGCTGCATGACGTCGTTCCTGGTAATACTACTACCGTTAAGGGCGATCCAGCGGTGCGTCAAGACGTTTTTGGGTTTTATTATAAAGATTCTGAAAGCGCAACTGAAGAGGTTACTTTTATTTACCGCATGCGACAAGTTCTTGCAAACAAAGCAACGGGTACAGGTGAGTCAATCACCTCGGGTGACAGGCTCTACTATATAGTAGCAAATAACAACGTTTCAGCGACTGCTACAGGTACCGCAGGAACAGATCATTATTTTTGCGGATGGGCAAAGAAAAGCGCAACTGCAAGTGAAACAACCGTACTCATGAATTTTGACGGTACGCGTTATGACGAGACTTTGTAGGAGGATAGCATGAAAAATATTTTTTATAAATTTGATGACAACGGCGAATCTATCCTGTGTAAGATGTTAGAGTCGCCTAACGCAGAAGATCGCAAAATGGCAAAAGTTGCTCTTGAAGCTTTCGTAATGAAGCCACAGAGCAAGCTTTTAAAGATAAAGAAAAAAATCCAGGCTGAAGGTGTAAGTACTGATTTTCAGATTCTTACAAAAGATTCTTTCAACGTAACCGTTGAGGAAGACAACTTTGACTTAGGTTATGAAAGAGCTTTTCGCGATGTGCCTTTAGGTCGTGGGCAAGATGCTTGGCAGATCTACAACGTTGTAAATGGTATCACTTTTGAAAAGGTTGAAGAAGGACAGAGAATCCCTGTAAAGAAAATCTCCGGTACGCTGGTAACAGCGTATGTTGATTACTACGGGGGAGCGCTCGGATTCACAGATAAGATGGTACGGTTCAGAAAAGTTCCTATGATGTTAGATATGGCTAGGTTGTTCCGGAACAAGTTTTGGGCAAACAAAGCAGATAACCACTATACACTGTTAGCTGCTGCATCTGGCACTGCTATTACATGGCAGGGCGCTGCTTCCGACGGACAGTTAAGACGCGATGTGCTCACAATCAACAAAGCACAGTTTGACTTAGGGAATGCGCTTAAAGATAAAGGTTATGGCGACATGGCAACTGCTCCTTTCATCATCTATGCTAATCCATACGACCAGGACAGAATTGAAGCCGCTTTCAGGGCTATGACTGCGGACCTTGCTCCTGCACTGGCAACAGGACAGGAAACAGCAAGACGTCGAATTGATAGAGTGTATACTTACAATTCAAACATAACTTCTGGCACACCTTTAATGTTATTACCGGGCCAGAAATCACAGAAAGCAACCGCTATGGAACCAACTACATACACAAGACCTCAAGATCTTTTGACCTTGAATTACACACAGAGTGTATGGAGCATTTATGGCGCAACAGTTGCGGATACCGATCAAGTAGTTAGTTTTACGTTAGGTAGTTAGAATATTTATAGCCGGGCAGCTCCTTCAAAGAGTATGCCCGGTCTTTTAAGGAGGATGTATGGCGTTAGTCGTTGGTACAAATAGCTGGGCAACAGTTGCCGAAGCAAATACATATTTTACAACAAGTTATGGCCGTTCAGATTGGGCAGGTTTTACGGATACAGTTAAAGAGACATTATTGATCACCGCTTTTAATTGGATTAATCAGCAGAGTCAATTTTCTATCGCTGCCTCCAATACAACTGATATCGTTAAACAAGCGCAATATGAAGCGGCATGGTATTGGTATAAATATCACGCAAACACAGAAGACAGGCGAGCGTTATTTTATCAGGGTGTTAGAGAATTTGAGATTTCTAAGTTTCGTGAAGAGCTTGAGGCACCTATGTTTCCGGATTTCATCGGTGAGATACTTGAAGATTACTTATCAAATGTCGGCGGTCAGATAGTGACTGTTACACGGGAGTTAAGCACATAATGGCAGCGGAAAGCATAAAACAAGCTGAAAAGCGCGGCAGAAGATTATTAAAGAGGTTACAAAAAGTTGATAACAAACTTGATAAGATTATTGCAGAAATTGCAACCACAAAAGAGACCAGTAATGTATACTGGACAAAGATCAATATACAAATCAGAAAACAATATGAGGAAGCCCGAAAAATTGCTGCGAGCTGGACAAATACGAATATCCCAGCTCAGTATAAAACAGAGCTTAATAGGTCATTACAAAAAATCAAAAGTAAAAAAATCCCTGGTATTCGAAAAGTGGATTTCAAAAAGTTTGCTAACTCCAATATTGCTAAACAATCGCTACAATCCTTGATTGCCGAAACGAATGCAACGTTTGCAACCGGGTTCTTATCAGGACAAAAAACCATGATACAATTATCCCGGTTAACTCAACAGATCAATATATCAGAAAAACAAATAGAGAAAAATATCGCTGAAGGTTTTCTTCAAGAAAGCACTCTAAGGGGGGCGAAGAAAAGACTTCACGCGGAATTATTAAAAAAATCGTTAGACGGTAAGTATATTACTGTTATTAACAAGAATGGAGAGCCAACGCAGTGGAAAATAAACACCTACTCAGAATTAGTCGCAAGAACAAAACTGAACGAGACAACAACGCAGGCCGTGATAAACTCCGCGGCAGCAGTTGGAGGAGATCTTGTACAAGTATCCTCACACAACACGCAAACGCCATACGATGCGCAATTCGAAGAAAAAATATTCTCTTTGTCTGGCTCAGATCCCATTTTCCCTTCTGCTACTGACCTGCCTCCGTTTCACCCAAATTGTTTGCACACAATAACGGTGACCTTTCGGCAGACTATGAAGAGAGACGGGACTTTAAAACGGTTTGAACAATTTTCAAATAACGAGATTGACAGACCGCCTAACAAAAAAACATTCGTTCCAATTAAGGATCGAAAAATAACGTAGAATAAG
>JABAHP010008540.1_pt1 | contig 12653 bp, 14 predicted proteins | sample 7062081 | NCBI WGS metagenome assembly JABAHP01 (sample SAMN14534357, study PRJNA622989) | marine sediment metagenome | biome: marine biome [ENVO:00000428]; feature: marine pelagic biome [ENVO:01000023]; material: deep marine sediment [ENVO:00002113] | place: India: Gulf of Kutch | collected... | reverse complement strand
CATCATTTCACAAACTTGACCCTGAACTTCTCACCAACGCGCTGTACTTTCACTGGGGAATGGACGCCGTGCGTCACACATTCCGCGTTGCCTCGAGCCTGGACAGCATGGTAGTGGGAGAGCCCCAGATACTGGGACAGCTCAAGGACGCGTTCGAGTTTGCGCTTGAGAAAAAAACCACCGGGGTAATGCTCAACAAGCTCATGAAGAAGGCCATCAGCGTAGCCAAACGGATCCGCACGGAAACGCGCATTGCCGAGAACGCAGTTTCCATCAGCTTTGCAGCCGTTGAGCTTGCAAAAAAAATATTCTCGGAGATAGACGAAAAAACGGTCATGCTGCTTGGCGCAGGCGAAATGGCTGAACTTGCGGCCAAGCACCTCATCAATACCGGCGTAAGGGACCTGATGGTCGCTAACCGAACCTATTCCCGCGGTTGCGAACTGGCCACGGACATAGGCGGACGGCCCATTCAGTTCGAGGACTTTCTCCACGAGATGGTCAGCACTGACATCGTTATCTGTTCCACGGGCGCACCCACATACGTTATCGTACGTGATCAGATGCACGCCATCATGAAGGAGCGGAAGCAGAAACCCGTCTTCATCATCGACATCTCGGTTCCCCGCAACATAGATCCCGAGATCAACGATCTCGCCAATGTCTTTCTCTACGATGTAGATGACCTTCAGGGTGTGGTGGACAGCAATGTCGAGGAACGAAACCGCGAGGCGCAACGGGCAGAGGACATCATTCTCGACGAAATGGAAATATTCCAGCGCTGGCAGTCGTCGCTGGACGCCGTGCCCACCATCGTGGCCCTCAGGGAACGGGCGGAAACCCTGAAAAACGATGAGATTGAGAAGTTCCGCAACAAAAACCCAGAAATGGGAGAAAAAGAGCTTAAGGCAGTGCAGCAGCTGGCCTCCGCGCTGGTGAACAAGCTCATCCATCCACCGACCGCCGCCCTGAAGGAAGATACCGAAGACAAGGATATCCTCATCGCTACCATCAAACGCCTCTATGGCATCAACGGGGACTAGGACTGTCCCCCGCCTGTCGCACACAATGAAGCCCCAAAGGATATGGCTCGCTGTAATCGTCCTGTCAGTTCTGTTGACCGGTTGTTTTCCGCCCAGTGCAACCGTTATCCGGAAACCGGTAATGCATACACCGGTCAAGCATGAGCGACACATACCCCAGGGACATGTCTTGACCGCCCCCCAGGAATATCAGGATTTCATCGTAGTGTACGATGACGGAGCACACAATGGATTGCTGAAAGTGGGCAAGGCACTGGTAGGTTCAATGAAAGAGGCCATGAGCACGGTATTCAAACTTACACGGTACGCAAACTCAGCGGACTATATACTCAGAGTACCTCTGGATTCATTCACGATTGATGCTGTGCTTCTGGATGATGGGGCAACACAATTCCAAGGCACTATGAAACTTGAGATGCTGCTCCCGAGTGGGATCTCACCAGAAGTCATAATCCTCACGGCAACTACCACCGAAACCCTGCCCGATGACCGCTCACGCGCTGCCAGAGCCGCTGCAGGGGCCTGCGCCCGATTGCTTGCCCATATGGAGCGTGACTTTGCGGCCCATCTTCTGGAAGGCTGGCAGGCAAAACGATACCGGGCGTATTGAGGCATATCGCACGCTTTCAATTGCAAACACCACACCGTGACCGCTATAATTGAAAAATTCTTCAACACCGTGAGGTTTTCATGAAAGACACAGTAACTATCGGCACCCGGGGAAGCAAACTTGCGCTCTGGCAGGCCGAATGGGTCCGCTCACTCCTGATGGAGAACAATCCCGGGCTTACCGTTGAGCTAATGAAAATAAAGACGAGCGGGGACAAGATACTGGACGTCCCCCTGGCCAAGGTAGGTGGAAAGGGTCTCTTTGTGAAGGAGATCGAAGAGGCCATGATGCGGGGAGAGATCGACCTCGCCGTACACAGCATGAAAGACGTGCCTACGGAATTGCCCGAGGGGCTTCATATCGGCGCGGTCCTTGAACGTGAAGACCCCCGTGATGCCTTTATCAGCGGCACGGTCAAGACCTTTGCCGAAATGCCGCAGGGCGCAAAACTCGGCACGTCGAGCCTCAGGCGTTCCTGCCAGCTCAAGAGCGCGCGGCCCGACCTTGAGATCGTTTCCCTCAGAGGCAACCTCGATACCCGGCTGCGGAAACTTGACGAAGGACAGTTCGACGCCATCATCCTCGCCACGGCAGGGGTAAAACGCCTGGGTTACGAAGAGCGCATCGCCGAAATTCTTGACGCGAAGCTCAGCCTTCCCGCAATCGCACAGGGAGCGGTGGGCATCGAGTGCCGTATCGAGGACACATTCATTAATGACCTTATCGCACCGCTCAAACACCGGGAAACCGAGATATGTGTTATGGCGGAACGAGCAGCTCTCATCAAGCTCGAAGGAGGCTGTCAGGTCCCCATTGCAGCCCATGCAGTACTGACCGGCGATACCATCGTGCTGGATGGCCTAGTGGGAAGTGTTGACGGCGAGACCATTATCCGCTCCCATACTGAAGGTGCCTCAGCGGAGGCCGAGGCCCTCGGAACCGCGCTGGCCGAAGACCTACTGAGCAAAGGCGCGGACGCCATCCTTCGTGAAGTATACGGTCAGAACTAATAGAGCATACCTGAGTTCATGACCCGCGTTTTCATTTTCGGTCTTATCGCAGCGGCCCTCGGAGCATATCTGGCCGAAAAACAGGGACGCAACTGGCTCCTGTGGGGACTGCTTTGTGCGGTATTTCCCCTCACCCTGGTGGTGCTGCTGATACTCCCCCCCGTTCAGGGAAAAGTTGAGGCCAGGGGATGCCCGGCCTGCGGTATGCCTGTCCACCCGGGAGATACGGTTTGCCGCCATTGCGGAAAGACCACCCCCATTGAAATGATCAAATGTCCAATTTGCGGTAAATACGTTCCCGAGGATTCCCACTGCTCCGAGTGCGGAGCGCGCCTGAGCTGATTCCCACCGCCTTAAGCCATCTGGACACTCCTCCCCTAACGTGATATTGTTTCAGTTATGAATGAACCATCATCATTGTCCGGGAGGCAAGCATGAGAAAGGTCAGGACTCTGGTAATGCTTTCCGTTCTTGCGCTGGCAGCAGCGCTGGTGGCTGGATTCCAGCCGGCGGAGGCAAAAGATGGGGTAAAGGCTGCACCAAACGGGATAGCATTCCCGAAAAATTACAGTGACTGGAGGCTCATAGCCATATCACAGCGGGAGGACAACAAGACCATGCGTGCGATCCTTGGCAATGATAAGGCAATCGCCGCTGTCAGGGCCAGAAATACAAATCCATGGCCCAATGGAGCGGTACTGGCAAAAATCGTCTGGAAAAACATCAGACATGATGCATGGCAGTCAGCCATTGTTCCGGGTGAGTTCGTACATGTGGAGTTTATGTTCAAAGATGCCGAAAAGTATGCTTCCACAGGGGGATGGGGATTTGCCCGATGGAAGGGAACCGGCCTTGTTCCCCATGGCAATGGACCTGATTTCGTCAACGAATGCTTCGGGTGCCATGCACCTGTGAAAGATAACGATTACGTCTTTACCAAACCTGCGATAATTCCATAATGTAAACGGGATAAAAGTATCAAAGGGGTCGTTAGATTCGGCAAGACTCCTTACTATCAATTAGATGGGAACCCGGGAAGCTTCACTTACTGCCCCCTGCCTATGCCGAAGTATGTAAACCCAAGCGCTTTCAGTGTTGCCGGGTCATACTGGTTCCGGCCATCGAAGATTACCGGAGACTTCAGGAGCCCCTTTATGCGCTCGAACTCCGGGAAGCGGAAGGACTTCCATTCCGTTACCAAGACAAGGGCGTCCGCGCCATCAAGGGCATCATACTGGTGTTCACAAAGCTCAAGCGCCCCGGAATCGAACCACTCTGCCGGAAGTTCCCGTTTTGCTGTCTCCATTGCCACAGGGTCAAACGCCCGCACTTTCGCCCCATCTTCAATAAGCGCCCTGAGGAGAACCTTTGAAGGGGCCTCCCGCATATCGTCGGTCCCCGGTTTGAACGAAAGTCCCCAGAGGGCGAAGGTCAGACCTTTCAGTCCCTGGGCGAAATGCCGTATTATTTTCTGGGGCAATATGTGCTTCTGGTCTTCATTTCGCTCCTGCACGGCGTTGAGAAGTTTCGGCTTCACCCCAGCGTCCCCGGCCATTTTGATAAGTGCCCTGACATCCTTGGGAAAACACGAGCCACCGTATCCGCTCCCGGGATAAATAAAAGAGTACCCGATACGGCTGTCAGAGCCAATGCCAACGCGAACGCTTTCGACGTCCACACCCATCCGGTCGCAGAGGGTTGCTATCTCGTTGATGAACGATATTTTCGTAGCCAGCATGGCATTGGCTGCGTATTTGGTCATTTCAGCAGCGCGCACCGGCATGTAGAGCATACGTTCATGACTCCGGGTGAACGGTGCATACAAGTCGTGCATTGTCTTTCTGGCCCGTTCACTTTCAGTACCGATAATGATGCGGTCCGGGCGCATAAAATCTTCAACAGCAGCGCCCTCCTTCAGGAACTCCGGGTTGCTGACGACATCGAACTCAACAGAAACATTTCGTTTTTTCAGTTCTTCGGCCACCGTGTCTCTGACCTTTTCGGCGGTTCCCACCGGCACCGTGGACTTGTCTACAATGACCGAATAGCGGTCTATCAACGCCCCCAGTCCCCGGGCTACCGCAAGCACATGGCTGAGATCGGCAGAGCCGTCCTCTCCCGGCGGAGTCCCAACAGCAATAAAATATATACTGGTTTCCCTGACCGCATCTTCCAGTGAAGAGGTAAAGACCAGGCGGCCCTCCTTGTAATTGCGCTCCACAATGGGCTCAAGGCCCGGCTCATAGATGGGCATGACACCGCGTTTCAATCCCTCTATCTTCTGTTCATCAACATCCACGCAGATAACGTGTGTCCCCATCTCCGCAAAACAGGCCCCGGTTACGAGGCCAACATATCCTGTACCTATAATGGTCAGTTTCATGAATATTCTCCAGACAGAATAGTAAATAATGTGTGAATATAATATACTCTGATGTGCCGTACGGGCAAGGGGGCACCGCTCATCAGCAATGAAAAAGAATTTTCTTCTTGACAGCCCTCTGAACTTTTGATTATAGTTCAAAAGCGTTTTTTACAAAATCAAAACACATGAGCCATTTTCTTGAAACTCAATCATGAAAGGGGGTGAACTCATGAAAAAGGTAGCTATTCTCCTGACCGTGCTTCTTATCGTTGCTTTTGTGGGCAGCGCGCTGGCTGTCCCTCCGGGCAAGACCCTGGAATTTGCCGGTGGTGCAATGGGCAAAGTGACCTTCGACGGCAAAACCCATGCTGACGCTGGTAACAAATGCAACGACTGTCACACGAAGATCTTCCAGATGAAGAAGGGAGCCGCCACTATCACCGCGGCAGACCATCAGCCTGGCAAGTTCTGTGGTTCCTGCCACGACGGCACCAAGGCCTTTGCCCAGAAGGGCAACTGCACCAAATGCCATGTGAAGTAAACAAAGGACTACAACAAAAAAGGGAGCCGTTCAAAAACGGCTCCCTTTTTTCTCTGCCAAGCGGCCGAGCTACAGCCGCACTTCGACAAACGACCTTTCGCGGAGTTTCCTGAGCCAGTCCCGATACTCACCCTGGAAACGTTTCTCAAGAAGAACATCGCGTGCATCATGTTTCCCCCGGTAATGAACGATATGAACTCCCCTGGACGAGCGGAACGGAGGGCTGATCGCCCCCTGTGAGAGCCCGTCAAGCGCCTTTTGGAACTCTCCCGACACCTGTTCCTCGGCAAGAAGTCCAAGATCACCTCCACGCTGCGCTGCAGGGCCTTCGGAATATCTCAAGGCCACTTCAGCAAAGGGGGCACCCCGCCTGAGGGCATCAAGAGCGGCATTGACCTTGCTTTCAACGCGTTCGTATTGCTCGCCAGGCCCCAGCCCGAAAAAGATCTGGCTCAGCTGATAATACGTCCCCTCTTTAAGTCCCATACGTTCAAGCTCTCGACGGGCTTCACGCGACGAAAGCTCGATCTTCCGCTTGACCTCACGGTCCACAAGCCTGCTGATAATGATCTGTTCGCGAATTATCTTTCGGAATTTCTCAAGGGACATGCCTTCCTTTCCGAGGCCTGCCTCGAACTCTTCCATGCTCTTGCCATAACGTTGCGCGATATTCTCNNTCTCCAGCGCGTTGTCAACTTCTTCGTCTCCTACCTCTATATTGAGCCGTTCAGCCTCTTGTAACTGGAGCCGCTGTTCTATCATGGAATCAAGAAAGGCTGCTTCATTTTGTTTAAAAGCAACGCGTTTTTCCTCTTCAGAAAGGGAGCCCACGGTGGTTTGCAGCTCAAACTCCATGGTCTGATACAGTTCTATCCACGTTATGACCTCTTTGTTTACAACTGCAACCACCTTGTCTAGTAAGATTGCGTTACCGTCCTCTTCCTGGGAAGCAGAAGATTCCCAGGACGGCGCAAAAAACACCATAAGCAGCAATATGGATATTAAGAATGCTTGTTTCATTGTATACATAGGGATTAATTGACCACGATATCGGAGCTCTTGCGTTTCCCAGCAATCCAGTGAATCAATGCGTTATTGCGTTTTTGCCGCATCAGGATTTCCCTGATCTCGGGTTTGGCCTCCTCAAAGGTCTTGATTCCCTCTTCTCTCCTGTCCTGGAGGCTGAAGATGTAATAACCTCCCGTGGTCTCAAAGGGGCCATCAACTGCTCCCCTCCTTATTTTTCCAAGTGCCTCCCTGACAATGGGCTTGAAGAACTCGGGGGCAATCCATGTGTATTTCATATTGACGATCGCACTCTTTTCTTTTGCCAGGCGGTCAGCCACTTTGTCGAAACCTTCTTTGCCGGACTTGATATCCTGCATTATGGCTTCTGCCTGCTCACGCGTATCAACCTGAATAAAGCGTATCTTTACCTGGGCAGGTCGTATGAACGGAGTAGTACTGCCTTTGTAGTGCTCCTTCATCTCTTCTTCGGTCACCGGGTCTTCTTCGACAAGGTTGTCTATAAAGCGTTCCTTAAGCATGCGCTCACGGACCAGTGCGGAATAGCTGTCCTCAGTCAATCCGGCGTCCTGCAGCTGCTGTTGAAAACTCCCTCCACTGCGTGCCTTTATTAAAGCGATCTCTTCCTGAAGCTCTTCATCGGAAACCTTGATGCCCGCTTCGCGAGCCCCCTGAAGCAGCAGGGTTTCAGAAATCAGCTGGTCGATAACAGCCTTCCTCATGGGACCGATCTCGGCCCTGGCCCCCTCTGCACCATGCTCACGCATGGTTTTCTGCAGTTCCTTCTGTACCGCCTCTTCGGTAATGGGTTCGCCGTTCACCATTGCCGCAGGTTTTTCCTCGCAACCGGCAAGCATTCCGCCAATAAGGAGCACAACCGCCAGAGCTATAAAATGAATCCTTTTCAAATCAATCACCTCTCTTAGCAGATTCTTGGTAATTGTTCTCCGGGGAGCATATCCACTACCCTTCTGCCTCCCACTTCGGTACGTAAAAGAACCATGCCCTCCGGCCCTTGCGTTACATCCCCAACAAGTGCGGCCTCCCGCCCCTCAGGATAATTGCGTACTTCCTGTAGAACATATTCTGCCACAGCCCCATCGAGCACGGCAACCAGAATCCCCTCATTGGCCACATACAGGGGATCGAGCCCCAAAAGTTCACAGGCCCCTCTAACGCCGCTTTCAACANNCAATGCACAGACCCGATTCACGGGCGAATTCTTTCAATGTGGTAGCAAGCCCCCCACGTGTCGGGTCGCGCATGACGCGGACGGCACCTTCGGCCCTCTCAACAATACGTGCAGCAAGACCGTTCAGCGCAACGGTATCGCTTGTGACCGGAGGTTCAAAATCAAGCCCGTTACGCTGCGCCATTATCGCAACGCCATGCCGTCCAATGCTTCCGCTCAAAAGGACCCGGTCTCCAGACCTCATGCCGGCAGGGGCAAGCAGCAGCCTCTGAGGAACGAGCCCAACTCCTGATGTGTTTATGAATATGCCATCTCCCTTGCCCCTGTCCACCACCTTCGTGTCCCCGGCAACAATAGAGACACTCGCGCTGGAGGCCGCCCTGGCCATGGTTTCCACAATGGTCTTCAGGTCATTGAACGGGAATCCCTCCTCAATAATGAATCCCGCTGTGATATAAAGGGGCCTCGCCCCAACCATCGCCAGGTCGTTGACGGTCCCGTTGATGGCAAGGTCACCAATGTTCCCCCCGGGGAAAAACAGAGGCGAGACCACGTAGGAGTCGGTAGTTATCGCCAGACGTCCGCCCGAAGGAAAATCAAGAACCGCCGAATCCGCAACGCCCTCGATGCCGAAGGCAGGGGCGAAATGCTCCGATATCAGCTCGTGCATCATTCTGCCGCCGCTTCCATGTCCAAGTAAAATACGCTCAATCACCGGGACGCGCCTCCGTATTTATAGTATGCCGCACAACTTCCTTCAGTGCTCACCATACATGCCCCCACGGGCCGCTCGGGTGTACATCGCGTGCCAAACAGGGGACATTCGGTGGGGATCTTTATGCCCCTGAGCACCTCGCCACAGGAACACCCCCGGGGCTCCGGCCGGTCCGGGACCGAGTCCGGGTCCAATCCAAGAACCTTTAGCGCATCGCGACCCTTATGGTCATCTTTCAGGGCTAGTCCACTTCCGGGCATGGTGCCTATGCCCCGCCAGTGTACGTCAGCCGGCCGATAAAATTCATAAGTTATCTCAATGGCCCTGGGGTTTCCTTCTTCGCGTACCACCTTACGGTACTGGTTCTCCACGGCAGGGGTGCCATGGTGTATCTGTGCAAGCAGCATGAGAATGCCTTCGAGCATGTCCCGTGCGTCAAAACCGGTGACCACGGACGGCACCCGGTATTCATCCGCGAGGAACGCATAGGGGCGCGTGCCAATTATGGTGCTGACATGGCCGGGAAGAATTAATCCGTCTATTTCAGCCTCTCCCGAGTCCAGCAGGGCCTTCAATGCAGGGGGCACGAGCTTGTGAACAGGAAATACAAGAAAATTCTCCACGCCCTCATCCTCAGCGGCTTTGAGGGTCCCGGCAGCCAGGGGAGAAGTGGTCTCAAATCCCGTAGCGAAGAAGATCACCCTCTTCCCCTGTTCTTTTCTGGCCACATCCAGAGCGTCAAGGGGAGAGTAGACCACCTGGATATCCCCGCCCATTGCCCTGGCGTCATACAGGGAATGCTCACCGCCCGGAACACGCATCATATCGCCAAAGGTGCACAGTATCACATCGGACATCCCAGCGAGTTCCACGGCAAGATCAACGTCCTTTACAGAAGTGACGCATACCGGACAGCCGGGTCCGCTTATGAGACGGATGCTCCCGGGCAGTACATCGCGGAGTCCGTGCCGGAAAATGGCCACCGTATGCGTTCCGCACACCTCCATAAGATTCAGCGGACGCCCTATCTTCCCGGCAAGGGTTCCTATACTCTCTACGAGTTTTTTGATATCATCAGCCATATCAGAGTTTTCCCGCCTTTATAGCCTCCTGCAGTATGAAAGCCTGCCCCAGAGAGACACCTGCGTCATTGAGAGGCACATTCTCATGAACATGAACATTCAAATACTCGCCAAGCAATTGCTCCCTGAGCTTCAGCCGGAGGATGTCGTTCTGCAAAACCCCTCCGCCAAGTACCACCTCACGAATATTGTACTGTTGCACCAACTTGAGCACCACACGGGCAACCGCCTCCACAACGGCGTTATGAAACCGTGCGGCAATCACCTCGCCGGGCACTCCATCAGAGATGTCGCTCACCATGCGTATCAGAACATAAGAGAAGTCTATCTCCATAATTGCCGGCGTGCCGGGATAGCTGATATTAACCGGATAGCTGTCTGTTACCGATTCAATGGCCTTCGAGGCAAGGGACTCCAGGGCCATGGCAGCTTCTCCCTCGAAAGTGCTAAAGTCTCGGACGCCAAGAAGAGAAGAGGCCGCGTCGAACAGCCTTCCAGCCCCGGACGTAAGGGGCGATACCTCCGGCATCCCGCTGACCTTCAGTACATCATTGATATTTTTCTCCCCGACCCTTTCGGAAAGTCCTGTGCGCCCAAGGTATTTCAACGTTTCTTTGTCGCCTACTGATTTAAGCATATAGCTGACAGCCATCCGCCATGGCTCGCGTACGGCTCGCTCACCGCCCGGAAGGGGAACATTCGCAAAATGCCCCGCACGTTCAAAACCCAATGAGTCCGCCAGCAGGAATTCCCCTCCCCAGAGTGTACCGTCCGGCCCGTACCCCGTGCCGTCCAGCGCCACGCCGATTACCTTTTTTCGAAGCCCCTTTGTTGCCATGACCGATACGATGTGGGCGTGATGGTGCTGTACCGGGAGTTTTTTCATGTCCTGTTCAAGCGCCCATCTGGTGCTCATGTATCCCGGATGCATATCATGGGCCAGAGCCACCGGTTCGGCCCTGTAGACCGCCTTGAGATTTTCAAGCACTTCTTCGAAAAAGCCAATGGTTTCGAAGTTCTCCATGTCACCGATGTGCTGGCTCATCACCGCATATGAGCCTTTCGTAAGGGTGAAAGTGTTCTTGATGTCCGCACCCACGGCAAGAACATCGGGGCCGTCCTCGCCAAGCAGTATCGGCTCTGGCGCATACCCGCGCGCCCTGCGTATGAGCAACTGGCGGCGGTCATCCCCGATTTTCAAAACGGAATCATCAACACGCATGAAAATGTCCCGATCATGAACCAGAAAAGCATCGGCGATTCCGGCCAGTTTTTCACGCGCCTCATTGTTGTCCTTCTGTATCGGCTCTTCGGAGAGGTTACCGCTGGTCATCACCAGTGGACGGGAAACCTCTTCCAGCAACAGCCGGTGAAGAGGGGTATAGGGCAGCATGAAACCGAGCCGGTCATTGCCCGGAGCCAGCCCATCGGGAAGTTCTGTGGCTTCACGTTTTTTCAACAGTACGACGGGGCGGCGGGGCGATAGGAGCAGCATCTCCTCGTCCTCGGCAATAACACAGTAATGCCGTATATCATCGATGTCGCGTGCCATGAGGGCAAAGGGCTTGTTGCTCTTGCGCTTGCGCTCCCGCAGCAGGGCGACAGCTTCGTCACTGGTGGCGTCACATGCCAGATGAAAGCCGCCAAGCCCCTTGAGCGCCAGGACCTTCCCCTGTTTCAGAATTTCCCCGGCCATGACAAGAGGATCGCCCTCAGCCTTTTTGTCTCCGATGTACAGCTCCACATGCGGTCCGCAAGCGGGGCATGCGTTTGGCACGGCATGAAAACGCCTGTCTGCAGGATCAGTATATTCGGCCTCGCATTCCCGGCACATGGTGAATGCCTGCATAGTGGTATTTGGCCGGTCATACGGGACACTCCGGGTGATGCTATAACGTGGCCCACAATCGGTACAGTTGATGAACGGATATCGGTACCTTCTGTCAACAGGGTCCATCAGTTCGGAAGAGCATTTTTCACAGGTCGCCATGTCGGGGGAGATGAGGGTAAACCCTTCTGCGTTCATGCTTTGGACTATACGAAAGTCCTCATATCCGAACATCGGAAGATGTTCCACGGTAACCTGGGTAATGCTGGAAAGCGGGGGGGCTTCGGACTTGAGCCGCCGGAGAAACTCGATGGCGCCTTTGCCTTCGATATCTATGGTCACGCCACGTGATGTATTGGCAACAAAGCCTTTGAGGCCCAGTTCAGTGGCGAGACCGTAAACGAACGGCCTGAAGCCCACGCCCTGGACCGTGCCACTGACCTTGATGAGGAGCCTTCCCTCAAGAGCGCTGCTGTCCTTATTCACAGGGATGCCTTCCACCTTATCCCATTATATAAGAAAACCATTTACGGAAACCGCAACAGTCACTCTCTGTCATGCAGTCTTTCCCCGCCGCGACCTGCACGATTGGCAAGCCTGCAGGAAATGGGATATAATCATGCGTTCATCTCAGAACCAGGAGGAGTTTATATTGAAGGTCAAAATAGGCATTATCGGCGGATCGGGAATGGACGACCCCAGGCTCATGAAGAACATCAGGGAAAAGGCAGCACGCACCCCATACGGCACACCGTCATCAAAGCTCACAACCGGAAAGATAGAGGGCGTGGACGTGGTAATTCTGGCCCGTCATGGCAAGGACCATTCCATCTACCCTACCGGCGTGAACTTCCGCGCGAACATACACGCGCTCAAAAAGGAAGGATGCACCCATATTTTGGCCACCACCGCGGTTGGCTCCCTGCGCACGAAGGTGCGACCCGGTGACTTGGTGTTCGTGGACCAGTTCATCGACTTCACAAAACACCGCACCCTGACCTTCCACGACAAAGGCGAGGTGGTTCACACTCCCATGGCTGAGCCATTCTGCGCAGAGGTTCGCGACCTGCTCATAAAGACTGCCAAGGCGCTCAAGCTTCGGCACCACACAAAGGGTACCGTCGTCACCATCGAGGGGCCGCGGTTTTCCACCAAAGCCGAGTCACACATGTTTCGGCGTCTGGGCGCAGATGTCATCAATATGTCAACGGTTCCCGAGGCCCCACTGGCGAGTGAAGCAG
>JABAHP010000218.1_pt2 | contig 12654 bp, 11 predicted proteins | sample 7062081 | NCBI WGS metagenome assembly JABAHP01 (sample SAMN14534357, study PRJNA622989) | marine sediment metagenome | biome: marine biome [ENVO:00000428]; feature: marine pelagic biome [ENVO:01000023]; material: deep marine sediment [ENVO:00002113] | place: India: Gulf of Kutch | collected... | reverse complement strand
CTCATCGGGATCGATCCTGAATAATCTGAATTGATCCACCTCGTACAGAAGCTCAAAAAGGTCAACATTTTTCCTGTCCATGCGGTTGTCAACTGCCAGCTCGTTTTTGGTAATATCATTTGCGATCAATTCCGCTTTCAGCCCGGCTGAGATAAGTTCCTGCGCTGCAGCAGGTTCAACTATGACCATATAGCCGTCATTGAGCCGGATTACAGGCTCCACATCCAGCGCTTTCAGCTTCTCGGCTTCTATTTTACTTTGCACGGTGACTTTATATAGATCACCTCGAATTTGTTCGGGATTTTCAGTACTGGAATAGAGAGGTAAAGAGAATAGTATGATGGCCGCCACGAGAATCGATGCAGATTTTATCACGATTTTCCTCCAGGGTTTTCACGGCATGAACCATTAACACGCCCCATTATCCGTAATACGCTTTTTCGGGGACAAATTTTGTAAAAAGCCGTACCCTATTAAGATATAATTGAATAGAATTTTGTCAATATTTTTGGATGGATCTCAACTAACTGATTTTCCCGTAAATTGGACCATTTTCAGCAATCGGGGATACCGTCATTGTTTTGGTCGCAAGGGCTATATCCACCGATAAATACATAGTTTATTACCCAAACCGCGTCAGACACACTTACTGAACCATCGCAGTTAGCATCACCGGCTTCCATAGGGTTAGGTGGGTTACCGCCAACAAAAATATAATTTATAATATGGACTGCATCGCTGGTGTTAACAGCCAGATCATCATTGGCGTCACCGCACATATACGGCAAAACCGTGAGGTTCCCGCCAACCAGGACAGGGACAATTCCTGCAAGGTCTCCCGTAATTAGAAGGGATTCGCCCCCTCTGGTTAAAGCATAGTCATAAGAATAAACATTCCAGTTAACAAGGCGCATGCTGACCTCACCCGGCGTGGCAGGAAGAAAAGCCATATGATAGACAACTCCGGATCCAGGAGGAAGTGTAAATAATGTATCAAGCGGGAAACCACTCCATGGCCATGTGGCAACATGCATGGTATCGGGATTGATATAATCATAATAACAATGATTGCATTCGTATGAATTGAGAGTGATACTCCAAAAATCTCCGAGAATATCTATGAGTCTTTGCCCTCCCCAGTGGAAATTGTAATCCGTTGGACAATCGAATATAGCGCTTCCATCCCACTCTATTGCAAAAGCGAAACCCCGAAGAACCTCATCATTGACTATTCCAACATCAATCGTATCCAGATGACCGACATAAAGGGTATCGCTTTCAATCCAAACGGTATCCGGAATACCAGGATCACTATAATAAGCCGGATTGTAAGTCCCGCATTCACATAGACCAGCGGAATCATAGTGGAAAACATAATCATTGAGAGCAAATGCATCACGGATATCGGTGAGATGATCACAGTTTACATCGGCATGCCATGGATCTCCCAGGTCTGTCCCAAAACAACCAAGGTAAGCTTTATTAATTCCCAATAAATCTGATGAATTGACATGTTCATCTGCCCTCAAGTCTCCAACTAAATAGCTGCATGGAATCTCGATAGAGCCGGGCCGAAATTGCGGCGTGAATTCTATGTCTGAATCTGTTGTAAAGCGCAGGCTGCCATAGGGCGAAGCAGGCAGGCTGTCAATATCTATCTGACCCCCGTATACAGGTCTGAACCATACTTCACATATCTTGCCATCCCCGGCGGGGAGCAGGTTGCCGGTATCAGTCTCAAACTTCAGAATCAATGAATCCTGCAGGATTGAATCTGAACCAAATGAATATTTCTCCCTTGAATCAAGAACAGATGCGTCGCTCAACCTTCCACCCTGATATGAGACTGAATCGAAGATTGTCCAGCCATAGTTCCCATCTACAAGTATGGGAATGACCAGCGATTTCAAAACCTGATCATTATAAACCGAAACCTCTACACAGTATGGATATGACGATTCACCATCGATCTGACCCACAGCATCAGATATTCGCAAGGTGTCCGGATTGCCCGGATCCTGTGCTGACAGATTAGAAATGAATGCTGCCAGGATTGCGATGAAAAACATCGTTACTGATTTGATTTTAGTGGTCATGGTAAAACTCCTCCCATGGCAATACAGCAGATCTTGTTCAAACAGCTCTACTTCTTCTATTTTTTATTTTCTGCCACGGTGATGAGACTGATAGTAATATAAAGGGATTTGAATTCGTGTCAAGGATACTTGCAGTAATCGGATCATTTCACCTGTCAAAAACTGACAGTTTAACGATAAAATTGTAATATTTTTACTTTTATTTAAAGTGTCGGGGTTTTTTATCTCAGCAATCCAGCAAACCGTCCCCATTCTTGTCGCAGGGAGCATTGCCATCGACAAAGACAAAGTTCACAATCCAGACAGCGTCCGAGACATTCACTGAACCATCGCAGTTGGTGTCGCCCGATGCCAGTGGATCGGGCGGATCACCTCCGATAAAAACATAGTTCACGATATAGATCGCATCACTGATATTGATTGTCCCATCATCATTCATCTCCCCGCAGCCGGTCTCGCATTCATCGGGAACGCCGTTCTGATTCTCATCGGATGATACACCCAGCGGGATATCGCAGTTGTCGTTACGGCCGTTCTGATTGCAGTCGGGCGGATCGACCGGGACAATTTTATAGATGGCGTCTCGTCCCTGGTCAACAATGTAAAGCTCGCCAAGTGCATCCTGCCCGAAGGATGATATACCGGCATACGAGCCCTCAGGCGGCACAAGTTCCGAGGTCCTTTCCATTGAATCGGTGATGTTAGCGCCGTCATACCGGAACGACCAGATTCTGTCGCTGCAGTAGTCGGCATAGAAATATGTGCCCTGAAGATCGGGAATGGCGCATCCGCGATAAACATAGCCGCCTGTGATGGAACATTCCGGATTATGATCGTACTCGGTGATCGGATCGGTAAGACCGCCGGGATCACAATCGGTTGGAGGATTATAACAATGGGTACCTTCCTTCAGGCGCCAGCCATAATTTTCTCCGCCGGAACTTGAGGCCGGCTGGAAGTTGATCTCCTCCCATTCGTTCTGACCCACATCGCCCATATACATATCCGCGGTTTCCCGGTCAAATGACCAGCGCCAGGGATTGCGAACACCAAAAGCCCAGATTTCTCCCAGCGTATCGGGATTATTATAATATGGATTTGTTGACGGTACCGAGTATGGAAAATCACCGTCAATATCGATCCGGAGCATCTTGCCCAGCAGGGTTGACGGGTCCTGGGCGCGGTTTCCCGGATCGCCCGCCGAACCGCCGTCCCCCATGCCGATATACAGGTAACCGTCAGTGGGCCCGAATGCTATCATGCCCCCATTGTGGTTAGAATAGGGCTGATCAATCGTAATTATATTCACAAGGCTGTCCGGCTCTGCGATATCCGGATTATCCGAGACCTTGCCCCGATCCACTCTTGTGTCTCCGCCATTATCGGTATAATTGATATAGAAATGTCCATTCAAGGCATAATCCGGATGAAATGCCAGTCCCAGAAGGCCTCTTTCGCCGCCGCTGGAACTGATTCCGCTCACATCGAGAAAAGGTGTTTCCAAAAGTGTGCCGTTCTTGATAATCTTGATAAGTCCGTCCTGCTCGAGGATGAATAATCTCGCGGTGTCACCTGGAGGTGATACAACGAATGTCGGATTGGTTATTCCACCCTGGATTTTCTCAACCGTCAGCGCGGTTTGGGCATATGCCTGCTCTCCGGATGCCATGAAAAACAGAGAATAGATTAGAGCGGTGAGTGCCAAAAAACTAAGTCCCTTTTGATATGATCTCATATTTTCTTCCTTGCTGGATAGAATAGAAGTTTTGTTCAAATTTGGATTACTGTAGTCATAATCGTGGCTGACAGGCCATTGTTCCTGTTAAGATATAAAATTAAAGCCTGTCTTATTTGCAGACAGGCTTTATAAAGATCAAATATATATGAGGGAAAATCTATTTACAGTCGGCGCAAGGCTCCGGTCCTGCGACAAAGATGAAGTTTATGATCTGGACCGCATCGCTGATATTAACTGTGCCGTCACAATTGCTGTCGGCTGATTGATAATCGGTTGGCTCGTCTCCGCCGATGAATACATAGTTGACTATATACACAGCATCACTGACATTAATCCCGCCGTCATAATTGGCATCCCCGCAGACAGTCTGCAGGTCGGAATGATAATAGAATCTGCCGTAGCTGTTGTCTGCGGCTGCCTTGAGGAAAAGCATATCCTCCAGACCGTCCGCAACGCCTGACTTAATGATAGGCTCGACAGTCTCTCCAAAGTAATGCACAACATGTGTCCCTCTGGACGCGAATGTCTCCGACAGACATAGCTGCCAGTCGGTACATTTTGTGGGATCATCGGATGGGTCGCAGTCGTAATTCCAGCCGGACGAGATAAACTGGTTGCAGTGTCTGCAGACATTGCATATTTCAAAATTCTGGCTTTCGTTTTCAAGACCGTCGGTGTATGTGATCATCCACTTGGTGCCCTGTCCCTGGTCGATCATGGTGCACAGCGACTGACACATCGCAGCGGCCAGGGGTGTATCATGCCTGGGGCTGGGAATAGAGAGAATTGCATCGTGCAGTGTTGCCGAATCCGTGGTGAAATCTTGATGCAACACTATGCCGTCAGCATTGAAATACATGATCGCAGTTTCAATCACCCCCGGATAATCGGGGTCTCCCGGATCCAGGATTTTCAATAACTCATTGCGTGCGAGATCCTGTGCCACCTCGAATCGCGACAGCCCGAATAGTGGTCCTGTGATAGCCATCGATCCCGAACGGTCTATCGAAATAACAATCCTCGGAATACAGTCAACCTCACCCATAGCGCCGATCAATACTCCGCAGCTATTGTTATCCGGAAGGCATGGTGAGCCCTCGGTCAGGCCAAATTCACCATATTCGGCCCTGCAGAACATTGGATCCAGCGAGAACCCGGTAGGACCGGTTATATTTGCGAAACCGTTTCCATAGACATCGTTGCAATCCATGCTGGCGCTTCCCGGACCGACACCATCCTGGTTATTGAAGGCAATGATATTTTTTTCAATTACAATTCCCGCCCCCTCGAGGATCATAATTCCCCTGGGATTATCAACAATCGTATTATTCATCACCTGACAATTATACCCGTTGATATATATGCCGGCCGCCATGTATCCTTGCGGATTGGAGTGCGGGATTGTGTCATCTGGAGGAGGAGTTTCCTTTGGCTCTTCAATATTGCCGAATATAAGATTGTCTACAATATAGATATTTTCCGCATAGCTATATTCACCTGATTCGATAGCGGGACATCCTATACCGGAACCATGAGGAGCGCTATTGGCATAGATAATATTCCCCACAATTTCCACTCCTGTTTGCTCTCCATGGCAGGCAATTCCACCGCCGGTTACACTCCCATCGTTGTGATGAATCAGATTATTGTATATTTTGATTCCTGAATTACGAATATAAAATCCGGCGCCGTCATGCCATAGAGTCATGTTGTAGCTAATTTCGCAATTCTGGATTGTCGGACTGGCGTTACGGCAATAAATCCCGACTGACGGGGAATTGTATGCAGTTGAAAATGCGCCTGAAATCGTGAAGCCGTCTATAATACTTGTATCTCCAGCCCAGAACTCAAAAATCGCATGATTGTCTGAAAGCGGTTTTATTATTGTTACTTCTCTGCCACCGGTGGAGAGCAGACATATGTTCTTTGGAGCAAAAAATAAATATTCATGATATGTACCGGGTTCTACCAGCACTGTATCACCTTCACTGGAGTGATTTACGGCAACACGAATGCTGCTGTAATCACCCGGAACATTTATCGTTGCGGCAAAACATAATTGAACCCCCGTTAACAAGACTGCTAAAAAGATCAGCTTTCTCATGAAGACCTCCCGCTAGAAAAGGTGTGTAGATCTTTATTTGTCCGATATCCCTGTGTGATAGGTATCAAATACAATTTATTTAAATGGCCGCTAAAGTCAACAATTTTTTAGCAATCCGGCGCGCTGTCACCATCAATATCGCAGGGGACATTGCCGCCTACAAAGATGAAATTGATGATCCAGACTGCATCGCTGACATTCACCAGGGAATCGCAATTTGTATCACCTGCTTCGTAGGGAGAGGGCGCTTGCCCGCCAATGAACACGAAATTGATGATCTGAACAGCATCACTCACATTAACCGCATTATCACCATTGACATTACCGCAGAAATCACACATATCGCCCACGCCGTTGCCGTTGGAGTCGGTTTGATCAGGGTTAGGGACACCCGGACAATTGTCGAGAGGACAGGTATTAGCCGCAAATCCGGGGTTCCCATATCCATCACCATCGGTGTCGGTACATTCATCGCAGGCGTCGCCGATAGCATCGCCATCCGCATCGAGCTGTTCAGCATTAGAATCATCGGGACAATTATCGCAGACATTACCGATACCGTCAGAGTCAGTGTCCTCCTGGCCGGGATTGTTATCAGCCGGACAGTTGTCATCCCCGGCACAGTAACCATCAGAGTCGTCGTCGTTTAATGGGTCCTCAGGGCAGACATCACATATATCCCCGATACCATCGGAATCCAGATCCTCCTGTGCTGGATTATCATCGTTGGGGCAATTATCGCAGGCATCGCCATAGATATCGCCGTCACTGTTTGTCTGCGAGGAATTAGGGGCATTGGGGCAGTTGTCAACATAGAATGTTATCCCATCGCTGTCACTGTCAACTGCGGCCAGGTCCTTATATACTATCTCGGTGTCTTCTGCTTTTGCTGTGGTATATTGATAGGCGATATGCTCACCGCCGTCACCTATGTCGGCGCTGCGGTATTCATCCGTCACTATTTCCGCCGGATTTGAGACCTGCTCCGGAGCCGACCAGGTTGCTCCGCCGTCATTGGTACGGCGGGCATAGAGAATGTTATTTTGGATGTATGAGCAGACATAAGTCATGCCGGAGACATGCTCGAGATCGGGATAGTTCTCGGAATCAGCGCTTCCGGCAATAATGCTGATATTATTAAGGCTGTCCACATCGCCGGTATTAGTGTACCAGCAGACAATATCAAAGTCGTTTGGAAGAGTGTCATGATAAACCGCGGCAACCAATAGAACCTGATTATTATCAGCGGCCATGACCGGGTATCGGATGTGCATATCGGTATCGATGAAGCTCTTTATAACGCCATCTGTTGGGATGTTCCAGTCAGCATAAAAATCCTGTCTGGCCAGAAGCTGATACTGATCGTCATCAGAATTGTAACGGTCATAAACGGCGTAGGTCTTTCCGGTAACATGATCGATTGTAGCAGAGGTAGTTTTGCAGTTATTGTATTCATTGCCATAAAAACTGAGATATCCTGATCCGGTGAAATCATCCCAACCATAAATGACAGGTACATCGATAAGGTCATCCGGAATGAAATCACGGCTGATAACAGATGATATCAGGCCCCAGTTCCATGATTGCTGGCCGTCATCCGATCCAATATCGGCCATACGCATATCGCGCCATCCGAGGGGATAGGTTCCTGCGAAACCGATATCCCAAGTAACAGGTTCCATTGGATCGGGAATATTTATCAAAAGGAATACTCCCCCGGCGTAAAAGGTCGCAGGCGGCACAAATGTGCCAAAGAAATGGCTGTCATGTCCCCAGTATTCTATCGAGGGATATATCCCACCGGTTAATTCGGCCCAGCAGCAGATTGTCCAGTTCAGTCCGTCATCCTCGGAGCCGTTGATATATATCAGGCTCAAGGGCGAGACGCCGTCATAGCCTTCATACAGCCTCACGAGCGTATCATTTCCAGCATCTCCAAGAGCCGGATGCTTATAATAAAGGATATCTTCGACTCCTCTTTGAGTCTGATTTTCGAGAGCCAGCTCAGAAATAAAATCTGTATATGATATCCATTCAATCCCTGATTCCATTTTTATAGTCTCGGGCAAAGAAGTGATATCTGAGTCAATTATATTCGATTTATTATAACCCTTAATGGTATCAGCCTTGGCTGTGACTGATACTAATGCCATAAAAATTATGACTATTACAAAGACCCCAATTTTGTTTGCTGATTTCATCTTAAATCTCCTCCCCAAAATTTAATCGTCGGTAAATGATTCACCCTGTCTTCTCATGCCGCAGATTTATGGCACCGAAGAATTAGACAGGATTTTAAAGCTCTTTGAAACTGCGAAGATACAAAAAATATAGAAAACCAACTCAGTTTTGTCAATGAAGATAAGCTCCGGCTTATAAATATTTGTCAAACATCTGCGTGCATGATAAATGCAGGGTAAAAGAAGGAACCATTTTGATAAATTCAGGTTTTTACTCACAATAATATTTTAGCGGAAAGGTATTGATTAATGACTCGAATATCCTGTGTAAGCAAACTGAAAAGCATCGCGATATTGAGTACAATCCTGTTATTAATTCCTGCAGGTCTTTTTGGACAGGGCCCTTCGAAAACGAGTTTTGAATTCAGCTATGATTATTTTCCATATCAGAAACTGAGTGAGGCGGAGCAGGGGACTTTTTATGAGGATCTTGAGATCCGGGTTCAAAAGTTTAATTTTGAAATCTCGCATCCCCTTGTATTCAGCCGGGGCAGAACGATTTTAATCAATAATTTCGGTTATCAGCGGCTTGAGATTGATTATATGAACTGGGATGAAGTCGAAGGCAGGGATGAGCCGAGGGTAGATGATTTGCATGCTCTAAGCTACACACTGTTCGTACGGAGGGTTATTGACAATACCTGGTCAATGGCATTTCTATTTAATCCGGGGATCGCCTCAGATTTCAAGGGCGCCCTGATGCTGGAGGATTTCAGTCTGCAGTTTGGTGCGATTTTTTCAAAGCAATTCAGCAGCAAGTTTGCTCTGGGATTCGGAGCCATATATTCAACACAGTTTGGTCATCCAATTCCGCTGCCGGCCTTGTCATTTCAATGGAATAACGGTTCGAATTTGAGAGCGAATGTCATTATTCCGGTTAATATGGAGTTCTGGTATGATGCATCTGAGCGTATCGATTTGGGTGTTCTAATGAAGATTGACGGTAACGAATTTCATGCGGATCCCGAAATCTACGGGTATGATAATCCTAATTTCAGGTTTGCTGATGCAATGATAGGGCCTGCCGCTGAGATGAGAATGCTTCCATGGATGAAAGTAAATCTCTACGGAGGTTACACTTACCTCAGGTACTTTGAGTTTTACAACAATTATTATGAGATAGCGGGTTATGATCCAAATAACAGTTTGTTTTTCAGAGCAGGTTTGACTTTTGAGAGGTAATTTTAGGTAAGTTTTTATCTTTTTTTAGGATTTCTTTTTTGAAATTGATGCGTATAATCTACCGAAGACGTAAATAGAAGAATTACAAATTGGGCCGCCACTACATCGTTGGATCAACATCATTGAGGCGGCCCTTTTTGTTCATTTAAAGTGCCTTCCGCATCGATTACTCATAGAACATTATTTACTTGCCAGAGAGCGCCAATTCTAATAACATAAACAGCAGCGTATTATAACAAAGGGAGTTAAGATTAACATCAGAGAAGAATGGGAACGGTTTAAAGGCCACTTTCGACCCATACGGATGAAAGAATTCTGGGGCCATTACGGCCTTGGATTGATAGAACGGATAGGCAAGAACCATGTCTTTCTGGAGGCCAGCGGGCTGGCATTTTCGATCGTCGTTTGCATAGTACCGTTTGTCCTGATTATCTTCGCTGTATTGGGCTTTGTTCTTGAAAGTCCCACCATAAGAATGGAGATCAACGAATTCATAGATCGACTGATTCCGTATTCAGACGCCGCCGACACTGTCAAAGAAGTTGTATTTGAGCGGGCGCAAGAATTCAAGGTAAACAAAAACGTCGCTGGTATACTTGGCATTCTGGGACTCTTGTGGGCTTCGAGCAGGCTTTTTAGCAGCATGCGCACGATCTTGAACGTTTCATACAAGAACCGTCTGGTGGGCTCGATATTCGGTGATGTGGTCGCTAAAATGAGGGACCTGGCTATGGTCCTCTTGGTGCTTTTTTATTTCCTTCTGGCGACTACTATTATACCAGGTCTGGCTGCGCTCGAGAAATTAACCGAGAATTCAACCATACTTCAATTTTTGCATATTGAATTTGTGGGGGATCTCATTGTACAGGCCGCCTCATTCATTATTATAACATTTGCGTTTTTCGTCATATATTATTTTGTGCCTCAGGCCAAACTGCCGTTGAAAGTAATAATCGTCAGCGCCTTATGGGGTGCATTGTTCTGGGGCGTAGCAGAATATATGTTCAGGCTGTATATAAATAATTTTATGAGCTTGAAGCGGATTTACGGTGCTTACGTCTTTATCATCGTCACAGTATTTTGGATTTACTACACATCGGTAGTTCTTATAGTGGGAGCGGAGATCGGCCAGTTATACCGGGAGAGGTCAAGAAAAAAAGAAAAAGAGGCCGAAAAAGAACAGCAGTCAGAAGCTTAATATCTTCAAAAAAACCTTGCTTAAGTATATAACACTTAATAGATTCATGGCAACTTGACAGAAATAACTGTTAATCAAAACCGGGGTCACAAGGAGGAGCCATGAAAGCGCTCGATGTAATCTTCTGGCTTTTACTCGTTGTTGGCGGACTTAACTGGGGACTGGTTGGAATATTCGAATTCAACCTGGTCTCCTGGATTTTTGGCGAATTGTCCGTCATAAGCCGCATAGTGTATATCGTAGTTGCAGTTGCTGCGCTCTACAACCTGTTTCTGTGGAAATCGATCCATGTGCGATGGGGAAGAGGGCCGGCTCCGGCAACAGCTTAAACAGCATGAAAGACATCCGGGCGCTCGGCTGATTTTAGGGACAGCATAGAATCGACATTTACGTCGGGTGCGCATGCATCGGCTTCAAAAACATGAATGGCCGGCAGATTTTTGCCGGCCTTTCTTCTTTGATCGTCATGAAAAGTGTTGCATTAGTTTTACGATTACAGTTTATTGTCGCCAATATAGTATCTTAATAGGATCGTATTGTTACCAAAAGGTGGTTATATGCCGGATACAAAGCAAACAGAAAGTCCGATCAAGGTTGGAATCAGCGCATGTCTTCTGGGGCAATTGGTTCGCTATGATTCGGGACACAAACGAGATCGTTATTCTACCGATGTGCTCTCCAATTACTTTGAATTCGTTTCAGTCTGTCCCGAGGTTGAGGTAGGCATGGGTGTGCCGCGAGAAGCGGTCAGGCTGGTGGGCACAGCCGAGAATACCCGGATGGTTGGCAGTAGGACCGGNNGAGAAGGAGAATCTGAGCGGCTTTATTTTAAAGAAAGATTCTCCGAGTTGCGGTATGGAACGGGTAAAGGTCTATAGCGAAAAAGGTATGGCAGAGAAAAATGCCGTGGGAATGTGGCCGCGGGCTTTAAAAAAACAGTTCCCTCTTATGCCCATGGAGGAGGAAGGGCGTCTCAATGATCCCCGCCTGCGAGAAAACTTCATCGTAAGGGTATTCGCATACCACAGATTGCAGAATCTTTTTGATCATAGATACAGCCGGGGAAAGATGGTTCGGTTTCATACCGCCCATAAGCTGCTTTTGATGTCCCACAGCCCAAAACATTACAAGGAACTAGGGAAGCTGGTTGCGGATGTGAAGAGGTACTCGCCATCGGAAATGCGTGAGAAGTACAGCACAGTTTTTATGGATGGTCTGGGGTATAAGACAACCACAAAGAAAAATGTCAACGTGCTTTATCACATACTCGGTTATCTGAAACAAGTTCTGACCGCATCGGAGAAGAAAGACATTTTGCAGGTTATTGATGATTACCACAAAGAGTTGACCCCATTAGTGGTGCCGCTGACTCTCTTACGTCATTATGTGTCTATACACGATATCGAATACATAAAAGACCAGATATACCTGACTCCGCATCCCAAAGAGCTTATGCTCCGTAACCATGTTTAAATGTGAGCCTAATGGCCGAAAGCATCTTTGAGCATCTGATCGTGATCAAAGGCGAGTTCCATACCGAAAAAGTCCTCGGTTAATTTGAGCTCGGCGGCATCATCAGCCGCTTTTGGATCACCGCTTACAGGTTTGGCCAGGTAAGTTACCGACACTACACGCCCACGCGGATCTCTGTCAGGCTCCGAGTATACGCCAACCAGTCTCTTCAATTCAATTTTAACTCCCGTTTCCTCCTCTGCCTCTCTGACTGCGGCCTCCTCCACAGTCTCATCCTCCTCGACCATGCCGCCTGGAAGCGCCCAGTAATCTTTGTATGGATCGTTCTTTCTTTTGATCAGGATGATCTTTCCATCGGGGTACTGGATGATCAAATCAGCAGCCACGATCATCTTGAACATAATCAGCCTCCTTTATTTTTTCAGTCCTGATTTCATCCTGGCAAAATAGTCCTTTGATTCTCTTATAACACTCGGCGAGAGCAAAAGTGCGCCGATCAAGGTCGGAATTGCCATGAGTGCAAACGATGTATCCAAAAGATTTATTACAATGTCCTGTGACCATACCGCCGCAACCGGCAGGCTCAGGATATAGACATAAACATAATAGCTGCCGAATTTGTA
>JABAHP010017151.1_pt6 | contig 12662 bp, 24 predicted proteins | sample 7062081 | NCBI WGS metagenome assembly JABAHP01 (sample SAMN14534357, study PRJNA622989) | marine sediment metagenome | biome: marine biome [ENVO:00000428]; feature: marine pelagic biome [ENVO:01000023]; material: deep marine sediment [ENVO:00002113] | place: India: Gulf of Kutch | collected... | reverse complement strand
TCAGGCGTGCGGCTTCCTCGCGGGCCACCTGCTCGACGAGGGGCTGGTCAGTCGGGCTCTCCAGGACGATCGTCGTTACCTGCCAGCAATCGACCAGACGGGGCCGGGCATCCAGGATCGCCTGTCGTTTTCGGAGAATGCTGCCGAACTCGAGACGATTGGCGTGTTCGTGTTTGCGCAGTTCGCTGCCGTACATGGCCATGCCGCAGATCGTGCATGGGGCTCCGGGGGCTCGCGATTGAGCCAGGGCATACATCAGGCACTCGAGTGCGGCGCAGTTGTTGACGGTAGAGTTGCCAGGGCGACCGGGGGGACGTTCGGGTTGATCGCATTGCAGCCAGGCTGCGCGGGGCGTGTACATGCCCAGGAACAGCCTGCCTGTGGCGGCGCAGAAGGCGATGATGTCGATCGTATCGGTGGGGTGCTGTCTATCGTTCATCGGGCTCTCCTATGGCCAGGCGAACTCATTCTTGACGAAGTATACGGTTACACTGTCGGCTTGTGGTTCGCCTGCCTCGTCGACGGCGCGTTCATGCTTTACGACGGACATCCCGTCGAACTCGTGCTTTGCGCGGTAGTAGAGCATGCCGGCGACGAGGATCGCTTCGAAGAGTGTCAATGGCCGGTGGCTTGGTGTCCTGACCGTTATGGCGAAGGCTTCTTTGTAGTAGGGCATCGGGCTACATCCCTAGTTCGTCAGCCTGCTCCTGCCACCATCCCATGGCGATCGTTACCTCGACGGTTTCAGGGCGGGGCCTTTGGTGCGATTCCAATGCGCTGGCGATGGCCTGGGCGACCAGGCGTTCGAGGGCTGCTCGCTCGTTGTCCTCGCCGAGGGGTTGGCCGAGCATCTGTTCCAGGTCTTGACCGGATTGATCCGGTCTGATCGCGATCGTTATCTCACGCTTTACGAGCATGGATCCTGCTCCTTTCGGGATCCGGGCGTTTCTCCCCCTGGTGGGCCCCAGGCGCTGGCCCAGGGCCCACCCACCCAGGAGATTGCTCAGGCGAGCTCGAGCTCCGGCGCATCGGCGTCGGACTCTGTCTCGCTCTGATAGAACTCGTTGGTCCGCAGATCCTGGGCGACGTGGCCCAGGCGATTCAGCCAGGCCGATGCTTGGCTGCAGCCAGGTCCGATAATCCCTTCGACGGTGGCAGCGACCTGCGGCTTACCATCTGCGGCATTGAACTTCAGGTGTAGTTGGTGCGGTTGCGTGGTCATCGGATCCTCCTTCAGGCGTAATCCAGGACGACGTCGACCACTCGTCCGGCTGCATTGCGCTCCATGCTGAGCACGGTGTATCCTTCTTCCCTGGCGGCGCTCAGCGTCTGCTCGACGTTGACATCCCAAGCGACGGCGTCGACGATCTGCCGGCACCGTTTCTGGCGCATGTCGAATTCGCTCACGATCGCAGACCAGGTCCCATCGGGGTTCCGCAGCCACCCGATATCGTTGGAGAGGTTGCCGAGGTAGCGGCGATCGATGACGATGTTGGCTTTCTCGGGGCGTCTGTCTCCCTCGAATCCGACCAGATTGACCGGGTCGGCGTGATAGTGAATCTTGAAATTCATCTGCTCACAGAGCTCGGCCAATACTGCGATGAGGGTTTCCTCGCTGGTGATGTCCGTCTCGATCAACTTGTACTTGCTCATCCTGGGTCCTCCTGTGTGTTCTACTATATAAACGGGTGGAGGGCCGTTTTCTTTCAGTGGGCCTGGGCCGGCGATCGGCTTGCCGGCACCAGGCCGGGCCGACTACAGTTCGGGTTCGCTTGTCCCATGCAGGAGTTCGTTGTTGGCGGCCAGCATGGCATCCCGTTCTTCGGGGTCCATGCTCTCCATCTTGGCGAGTTGAGCTCGCGTGTTGGCGCTCAGTTTGGCGGCTTGCTCCATGGCCGGGGGATCGCCAGGCGCGTCATCCCAAGCTTCCATCCAGTCCTGCCAATCGGTGACCGTATCGCCGACCATCCAGCTATTGGCCACCATCATGGCCTGCGCGGGCATGCCGTGGCTGAGGCGCAGGGCTTTGGTCAGGGCTCGCTTTCGGGCCGTTTCTTCCCAACTCCAGTTCCTGACCGTTTCGCGGGTTTGGCCTTCGGCGTTGGTCATTTCTCCCCTGCGGACGATACCTTTCCCCTGGCTGGAGATCTGGCGGATCGCTTGCATGTAATCGACTCCGGTTTGCAGCAGCGTCTGAAGAAGCGGCAGGTTGTCGTTGCGCAGGATGTAGCAGATCACTCCGATGTCTCCCTCGCCGAGGTCGTCGGGGTCCATGTCCTCGAACATTTCGGCGTAACCTGCCTGTCCTTTGGCCAAGGCCACCATCCGATCGTAGGGCGGCATCATGACGAGGCGACCGGTTTCATGGTCTACGTAGATGTGCAGATCGCCCCTGAAGACGTTCTCGCCTGTGGTGAGCACTCGCTGCGCGGCAGCGACCGATGTAGAGTGATCGATGCTGACTCCCTGGAGCTCGGCCATCCTGCGGATCCGCAGGGCCAGGGCGTCGAGCTCATCGGGCGTTCCGAAGGCTGCGCGAAACCGGCTGACTGCCTCGTCGGTATCGCGAGCGGGCGGGCGGCGTTGCCCCTGGTGTCTGGTTTCTTCCATCGTCATACCTCCTGACTTGCCGGCTTTACTCCTTAACCCGGCTGTGCTGGCCGTTCCCCTGTGGAGCGGCGTCTGTCAAGCATCAAACGGTCCCAGGGGTCAAAGAGTTCAGTGCGGGCAGGGCTGTCACTTTGGCATATCGCCATCTGCCGGCGTGTCTTTCGTAGAGGGGCAGGTCGGACTTGGTGAATTTCTTGCGGCAGATCTGGACGATCGCCTGCCATCGCTCCGGGGTCACGTCGTCGCGTACCAGGAGGGCGGCTCCGAGGTCGAAATGTTTCGGCTTGGTGTGGACGACGGTTTCCGTTGCGATGCCTCGCAGGAGCATATAGATCGGCAGGTGTTGGGGCTGCTCCCGCAGGCTCATCATGGCGACCAGGCCGATGGCATACATCTGTTTACCTCCTGCCAGGATTGTCACGGTTCCAGCAGGGCTTTCTGAAGTTCATCCAGTCGTGCCAGGGTGCATTCAACTTCCTGCGCCTGTCTGAGTTTCTCCTGTAGCATATCGATCGCCGACTCGACTCGCGACGGGTCGTCATCTCCCGTCTCTTTCACAATCTCCAGAATGCGAGGCTGCGCGATCGTGATGGCTTGCAACAGCAGATCGATCTGTTCATAGGTCAAGGTCATCTTGATTGCGTCCATTGGGATCCTCCTATCCCCTCCATGGGTCGAGGCAGGCGACCGACTCTACATCGCGGGCATCGGCCAGGGCGGCTCTGTGTTGTTCCTCGATGGCCAGAGCATCCTCCCAGGCGTCCTCGTCACGCAGGCCGAACACGGCTTCCTCGATCAGGGCGTTTATCACTGCCGGCTCCAGGGCGTCGAGCTCCCAGGAGGATCGGCCATATGCCGGTGGACATAATCGCCTGCGCGGGAATCGCTGAGTTTGGCCGGGTTGGGCGGCAAGCCAAAGTGATCGACCTGGCGGCGCAGGAGGGCCATGCGATGCACTTCGATCGGGAATCCTGCGAAGAGGGCGAGGCGTTCGTCCAGGTCGCGGGTCATGTCGATCCCGCTTGGATCGTGGTCCGAGAAGTGTAGAACGACGGGGGTTTGTCCGTGTATGGTGTAGCGGCGCAGGCGGCGTGCGGCTTTCCAAACCTCCGAGATCGAAGGATATCCCCTGCAGGAGAAATAGTCAATGTCGAGATCCTGGCAGGTCTGCTCGATGACTCCCACCAGGGCGTCTTTCTCGATCCAGACTTCGACTCTATAATCCTGGTTGGCCCACTTGTCAATCTGGTAGGCATCGAATGCCTCGTCCAGGACTTCTGTGGGTGACTCCCAATGCGGGTTTCCTTCGAGGGCTCTGGTCCGATCGATGATCGCGTTCCAGTCGACCACTCCTGCCAGGCGGGCGTCGACGAGGAGTTGGCCCAGGCGCTTATAGGCTCGGGTCGTGTTCTCCAGGTAGAGGCGGGCCACCATCTGATAGTAGAGTTGGCGCAGGGTCAGGGTATATCCCTGCTCGGCATACTCGTCGAGCACGGTTTGGGCCTGCTCGATCAGGGCCAGGCTGGCGGCTCGGAAGTTGTGTTCTTTATAGGCGATCCGTGGCATGGTGTCCTCCGTCAGATCAGGGCGAGTTGTTCTCCTGGACAGACTCCCACATTCTCGATGCGGGTGGGCAGATCCAGGCCATGCTGCTCGCTCAGGGCCAGCAGGGCCTGGCGGGCTTCCTCGAGGTCGTTTTCTGCCCATTCAATCTTGCACTTGCGTACACTGCCGGTGCAGTCGGTGGCTCTGGCGCGTTGGAGCTCCTTGCGGCAATAGGCTACTCGTCGGATGGCCCACTGCTGTTGTATGGCGGGATCCAGGTGGTCGATGCGAAACCAATGCTCGATACAGAATTGGTCCTCCCTCCACAGGCCAATCTCGAACATGGCGTTGATCCAGGGATCCGGGTCGGGCCCGAGTTTACCATACCGATTGGCTGCGATGACTTTTACCTGGTGGGCGTGGAATGTATAGGCGTTGCACCAGACGGTTCCCGGGAGTTCCTCCATGGTCCAGGGCAAGCGCTTATACTCGCGCTGCGGCAATCGGCGGGCTCGGGTATCTTTCCATGCTTGCTTGCGGATTGCCTCGACCTGGAGGTCCACTTCCTCCGGTGGGCCGGCTGTGTACTGGGCATAGAGCTCGGTCATCTGGCGCTCCGGGTCTTTATCGTCTCTTGAACAGGCCGAGATGCTGCGATATTACGCCAACGATCACTCCCAGGGAAAAGACGACTAGGAGCAGGGCCCACATCTGTACACTGTAGGATGTCATGGTTTCTATGGGCGGCATGGGGGTCGGTGTCATGGGATCCTCCTGCATGGGCTTACGGAGGGGGAGGCGGCTCCCCCTCCGCGCTCTGCCGGCTCTCTTGCCGGCGTCATATCTCGATCATGGCGTCGACGTCGGTGCTTCCTTGCGCTCCCTTGCCAATCTGCTGCTCGCTGGAGGCTGCGCGGGCTCGGACTGCCCAGGCTCGCATTTCCTCCATCCCCTCGCGCATCGTCGTCATCAGTGGGGTTGCGGCTTTACTGGCGAGCTCGCGTTCGAGGTCCTCCTGGGTGACCGGGCGGCTTCCCTCGTCGTAGGCGACGGCGATTGCCTCGACGACGGCTTCCTCGATTTCCGATCCTGTCAGGTTGCGGGCGAGATCGACAAGTTGGGCCAGGTCGTAGGCATCGGGGTCGCGATTTCGCTTGCTGATGTGGATCCGCAGGATTTCCTCGCGGGCTGCGGGTCCGGGCAGGTCGACGAAGAATGTCTCGCTGAAGCGGCGCAGGAGTTCGGGCCGGAGGGCCGAGACGTTGTTAGCCGTCGCGACTACGTATACCTCCGACTCGGTTTCCTCCATCCATGTGAGGATGATGCCGAGCACATCGTCGCGGGTGGCGCTGTTGGTATCCGTGGACAGGGCTTTGTCTATTTCGTCGATCCAGAGTATGCAGCGACCGATTGCCTCGACGATCGCCAGGGCCTGGCGGGTCTGCCCCTGGCTCTGGCCCATGAGCTCGCCGAAGACGGCGCTGACGTCGAACCGGATCAGCGGGAGGCGATCGCCTGCGATCGCTTTGGCNNGATGAACACTCCCCTGCGGCGATCGACTCCGAATTCGCGGGCTGCGGGCTCCATCGAGCGGATCGCTCTGCGGCAGTATGGCTTCAGCAGATCCAGTCCGCCGATCTGGTCATAATCCGGTTTGTTGTGCCAGTAGGTGAGGGCTCCGCTTTGGCCGATGATGGTGGCTTTCATATCCAGCATGTGGGGGATGATCTGCGGGGTCAGGCCGGCGCATCTGATTGTCGCGACTCGCAGGGCTTCCTCTGCTTTGGCCATCGTCAGGCCGGCGAGGGCTCGGGCGACGTCGATGCAACCGCCATTCAGTTCGACCGGGTAGAGGTCCAGATCGCGGGCTGCGGCGACTTTCATCTCGACCAGGTCCGTGAGCTCGTCGACGATGGGCAGCGGGTAATCGATGATGGTGACGTCCTGCTGCAGATCCGGGGGTAGTTGGATCATCGGTGCGACCAAGACCACATTCTGCTTCCGCTTGGGGAGGCGTCTGGCGGCATCCCTGAGCAGGCGTACCATCGCGGCTTTCGCCAGGTGCGGGTGAATGTCGAGCATCACCAGGATGGCCGGGTCGGCTGCTCTATCCCCTGCCCAATTGGTCAGGAACCACTCGAGGGCCGTGATGGGCTGCGTGCAGTCGGGCTGGTCCTCCGGGGATGGCTGGTTCTCCGGCAGGAGTTTAATCCCCTGGGTCATGCTCCATACGAATACGGGCCGATCCTCGTCGGTGGGCTTGCGGGGGTCGGGATAACGGGGATTGGCTGAGAGCTCGCGCATCAGGAGGAGGATACGATCTTCCTCCGCCGTTTCGATGCCGATGATGGGTACGCGGGCCCGAAGGCTGGTGCTAATCGTGCGATCTGCTTCCACTGTCATCGTCTTACCTCCTGGGTGTTTGGCGACCGTCTTGACGGTCTACTATATAAACGGTAGAAGGCGCGTTTTATTTCAGTTCGCATGAGGGGCGACTGTGGGGAAGGGCTGTCTCGGTTTCTACCGGACAGATTTGTCCGGTGGCTACTGCGCAGACGGGAGCGGCGTGTCTAGAATCTCGGTATCGTTCAATGCTCCCAGGAGCTCATCGTAAGATCGCGGGTCGTCCGCAGCGATCGCTACCAGGAGGATGCACATCCTGCCGGCGCTTTGTCTGCTGCTTTGCAGGAACAGAGGTACGAAGTGCAGTTCGTCAAAGTTCTCGCGGGTGAGCGCGATGATGGCCTGGGCCAGTGTGGCCATCGTTCCGCCTGTCAGGCATAGGCGGGCGGCTCTGTTCCATTGCTGCTTGTCCATCAATCCTCCTACATCGTGGCCAGGTCCTGAATGTCTTTGGCCTTGACTTTCCGTTGCGTGGGCAGGCCGGGATCGATGATGTATCCAACATAGGGTTGCCGGAGTTGCGGCGCAAACGTGAGGTATATTTGATCCGGTGTCATGGTCAACTCTAAGGGTTGCCAACCTTTGCCCAGGGCGAGCTCATCCATCACGTTGCGGGCGTCGTCCATGTTGGTCCACATCGGTAGCCAATGACGTTTCGATCGGATCGAGAGCACGTTATGATGCCTTTCGTCGATGATAATGATCATGGCGTGCTGTCTCCTGTCGAAAGAGAATACCCCATCGGCGATGGGGTTGCCGGCGACCTGCCGGGCTTTATGTTTCCTGGAACCAGATTGTATAGACGTCCTCCGCTGTTTTTGAATGGGTCACGTATCGGATGCGACCGGTTCGGGTCATGGCGGCGATGACGGCGTTCAATTGCCTGTATCCGATGCGGGGTAGTTCGATGAACTCCCTTCTGCGATGTGTGTGAGTATACCAGATCTGATAGAGGATGCCGACCAGGGCTGCTGCGGATAGGCCGATGCTCAGGCCGATCCCGATGGCCATCAGATCTGTTATCGCGATTGTGATCATGGCCGTCCTCCTAGATTTCCAGCATGGCCAGGTCGGCTCCGCGCTCTGCTCTCAGGGCGACTGCCTGGGCGGCTTCATGCGTGGCGTTCACGACGTCCTGCAGGGCTCCCTCCAAGGATCCCAGGGCGTCACTATTCAGTGCCTCGACTTTGCCGGCTTTGCCGGTCTGTTTGGGTGTGGAGCGGGTCCACTCGAGTACGGTCTGCAGTAGGGCGTCGACGTCCTTGTCTCCTGCGGCATTGCGGATCTGGAAGAGTTGGATCAGGTTCTCGATCCGCCTGCCCACTTGCGGGTTCAGGAATCCGTTCCTGCGGATCGAGGCGGCGATATCTTTGGCATCCCGGTATACCTGGGCTCGTAAGTTGTCCATTATCTCGCGAACCGGGCTCACGACCAGTTCGAGCTCCTGGATGGCGTGGTCATATTCGGCTTGTTGGATCGCTCGCATCTTGAGTTCTGCCTCACTGCGGGCGATCCGCTGCTCCTGCTCATCGCGGACTGTTTGGGTCCGGGCTGCGCTTGCGCGGGCTTGCGCTTCTGCTGCCTGGGCATCGGCTTCCTCGAGGCGGGCTTGCTCGGTTGCGATGTCGGCTCCCGTGGCGAGGATGGCCGTGTAGTAGAATGCCCGTAGCAGGCGGGCGACGGCTTCTTTCTCCGGGTAGGCATAGGCGCTGCGGGAGACGATCCACTGGACGAAGGCTTCCTCTGTTTCGAAGCTTTTGGTGCGGTCATCCTTGAGCGTTACGGTCAGGACTTTGTCTCCGTTCATCATGGCCTGCCAGGACTCGCGGGCCCGTTGGGCGCATTGCTCGACGAAGGCGGCTTTCCACTCCGGGTAGTTGTCGAGGGCGATCTGCCGATGCTCCATGAAATCGGCGAACGCTTTGTCCCACTCTGCGCGGAAGTCGTCATAGGACTTGTACCAGAGATAGCGGTAGGGGCGGAATCCGCTGACGTCGTGGGCATACTTGTCGAGGCTGCGGCGCAGGCGTTGCGCGATGCTGTCCAATCTCTTGCACCATTTGCGGGGGGCCAGGAACTTGATGCCTGGCGTCGTGGTGCTTCCCCTCACGCTGGTCCGGGGGATCCCGAGTTCCTCGAATGTGATGCGCCTGTGGAAGAGGGTCGTTCCGCCGACCGTGACTCCGATCAGCAATCCCTCCTGGCGGAGTTTGTGCAGTTGGAAGCTCACCTGCCCCACTCGATCGGCGTCCAGGTCTGTCTGGTCCGCTGCCTGCTCCCTGAGTTCGTCGCGGGTCGCAGGTGTGGGCTGCGCGGGGAGCGATGGGAATACCTCGTCCCATGTTGTGGGGGCTGTCGTATCGGTTGCCGGTGCTGTTCCTGTCTCCATGTGCTGCTTACCTCCTGGGCGGTCTGGTTCTACTATATAAACGGCAGGAGGTGCGTTTTCTTTCAGTCGGTTTGGGTACTCAACTCGATAAGTCCATGGCCAACTGCTCGTGCGCAGGCGCCAATAGGCTGGCCGGCGAGCTCTGTTCCTCGATGGACAGGGGCTCTACCGTGGCCAGGCGCTGCCGGGTGGTTGTGACCGCTTCCGGGTCGACGTCGAAACACAGCCATTGGCGTCCGGTGAGTTTGGCGATCGCGGCTGCGGTTCCCCCTCCGCACATAGGATCCAGCACGATCGCCCCTCGCTCGCTGAATGCCTGGGTATAGTATCGCTGTGTGGACTCTTGTTGCCCCCAGGTGTGCCATTCCTTGTCTCGCTTTCCCCCTTCCCAATACCCCAGGACTTGGGCCAGGGTCGGCTGTCCACATCCGGCTTTGGGCCGGTAGCAGAGCAGGCTTTTGGTTTTGGCGATCGTTCTACGGTTCCAGACCATGCTGCCTGTGGTGATCGCGACCTGGTAATCCCACCAAAACTCCATCGTCTCCCGCATCATGGCCATGACGTGGTCCTTCCAATATCCGCCTGTGTAGACGAGGAGGAACCCGGTGGACTTGAGGAGCTCCGGGGCGGTCATGGCCAACCATCCGTACAGATAGATATGGTGTCCATCATAGGGCGGGTCAGTGAAGATCAGGTCGATCGATCGGTGGGGGATCTGTGGTGTTAGTTCGCGGCAATCGCCGATATAGATGCCTTGCTCCGGGGCGTCAGTGGGTCCGAGGATATAGGGCCCGAGGGTCATTAGTTCAGCCATGCGTCCCATACCTGCATCAGCGTGGCCAGATCATCCATCAGGGCCTGGGCCTGCTCGTGGTTTGCTTCGGCGGAATAGTACCGTTCATAGAGGGTCGACAGGGCTTCCAGTACAGGCTGGAACTGTGGCGCTTCCTCGACGTCCGGGGGCTCCGCTGCGAGGGCCTGGTCCAGATGCCAGGCCAGGTGGGCCATCCACAGCACGGCGCGTTTTCCGGGTTGGCTCAGCAGATGCCAGGCTGCGCGGATCTGGTCGGGGACGTAATCTCGCCAGTCGTCGTGGCAGTCGAGGCCGGTTCNNTAGAATGCCTGGTCGAGGAGGGCTGCGATCACTCTGGCCGGCTCGGCGCTGGTCGTGGTGGCCACCACATCATTCTGGCCCAGGCGCTTGTCGGTATCGAGTTGTACCACGTTCCACAGGCCATCGTTGCGGGGGAAGGCTTTATATCGCTGCAGGCGAACCGGGGTTGCAGCGATCGCATCCATTCTGGCCAGATCCAGGCTGCTGATCCACTTACCGCAGCGAGGGCAATGGCTTGNNGTGATGTTACGCATGCAATATGGGCATTTCATTTGGCGTCCTCCGGTTGGCATGGCCGGCATTCTACAATGCTGGCGTCATGGATTTGCAGCAGTTGTGGCTTCACGCTTTGCCATCCATGCTCATCCTCGATCTGGCGGAGGTCGAGGATAACCAGGTCGTTGGGTCCGATCGCTTTCATGATCCCGGCGTACAGATCGCCCCTGCTTCCCTCAACGGTGACGTGCTGGCCAATGTCGGCTTGCGTTGGGGCCCGGGTGATAGGCTGTGGGATATCTACGGTCATGGGGGGTCCTCCGGATCCGGAGCGGGGACGACGATGCGAGGTCTGTCGACATTCCACAGTCCTTTCTTCGTCAGGACGATGGCTTGCAGGGGCGCATGGGTCAGGCGATCGAATACGAGGACTTGCAGCCGTCCGTTGTAGAATGCCCCTCGCCAGTCGAGCAGAGTGAGCGTCTGGCCGAGGTCATCCCTGGTCGGCTGGCGCAGGTTGTACTGTCGCGGGGCGTATGGGCGAACCGTCAGATCCAGGCGNNATCGGGTCCTCCTGCGATCCGTCTGAGCTCTGCCTCGAGGGTACGTAGCAGATGGAAGCTGGTTGGGCCGGTCAGGCTCAGTTGGCGGGTCATGTCATAGGGCGATCTGGACTTGGCGTGGGGCTGTTTCCTCCAGAGCGTCAATCTCCAGGTCGTCCCAAATCTATGGAGGTCGCGCTCTCTGCGGATCTGCAATTCTCCCTGGCCAGGCACGAGCTCGTCGAGCAGGGCGGCCAGGCCGGGGAGTATACGGGCCACCAGATCATGGGGTTGTGCCACATCGTCTGTCATAGGGCTTACCTCCTGCCGGCGCGAAGTCGTCGATCAGACCGGCTGCTCCGAGGGTTCCCTCCTGGGTGAACATCAGATGCGGCTGGTCCCAATCGGCCAGCAGGTGCAGATGGTTGGGGAGCTCGTCGAGCGGCAGGCCGGCTTCGCGCAGGGCCTGCAGGCTGGCGGTCATATCGATCGGGCGTTGGTTGCGGCTTCCTCGCCATTGGAGGCGATCGTCGTCCTGGTCCTGGATGAACGGTCCGTCGACCACGACGTGGGCCAGTAGCAGGCCGACCATGGCCTGGCGATGGTTGGCGAGCAGGTCCTCGATGGTGCGTCCGGTGTAGACGATCACGTGGCGGTGAATGTCGAACCATCGGATTGCTACCATCAGGCTGCTAAATGCGAGCGGCTGGTCGGTGGGCTCCCCTCCGGTGATGGTGATGGGTTGGCCGTGGGCCAGCAACCTGCGGGCGAGCGTGAGCGGCGCGACCTTGGTTCCTCCGGGGGTCCAGAGGCTGCGGTTCTGGCATCCCTCGCAGCGGATGCTGCATCCTTGCATGAACAGCACGGTCCGGGGGCCATGTGGCCCATCGGTCATGCTGTTAGATATGATGCTGTGGTATTGGATCAGGGCGTCGGTCATCGGCTTCCTCCGTTGTTGATCGGTCTACTACTATATAAACGATGGGAGGGCCTTTTCTTTTCAGTTGGCCGGCGAACCGGTTTGTTTCTTCTCCATGCTTCTGTTGTTTTTTCTTCTAACTTCTTCTTCTTCTATACCGGTCAACGCTGTCCGGTGGTCTACCGGACAACGCTGTCCGGTGGCAGGGGTTCTACCGGTCAACGCTGTCTGGTGGTTTCTACCGGACAGATTTGTCCGGTGGTGGGGTCCATACGCAGAGAGACGGCGGGCCGGGCCGGTCCGCCGTCTCTATATGCTCCCTTGGGCGGGAGATCCTCTGCCAGAAGAAGAAGGGGGCTTCACCTCCTTTCAGGCTTGGGCCGGTTGTCGGCTGGCCGGTCCTTGCCCACTTTACTACTCAATTGTATAGGGCCGGCTGTGGCGTTCTGCCGGCGTTTCGTCAGGCAGGTGGGTTGAATGGCAGTGCCNNCGAATGGAACCAGGCGGGTATAGTCGGGATCCTCCTGGATCAGGGCTCCGTTTGCCTCAAGTTTGGTCGTCCCATGCCAGGGCCAGTAGTGGGGGCCGAATTGCTCGATGGCGAGGAGGGCGAGGACTTGGGCGTCCGACTCCGGCAGATCTGCCAATCGATACCGGGCGGCGATGGCCTTTTGGGCACTGGCGTCATCGGGGTGGTCATCCCGGTACTTGCCAGTGATCGCGGTATATAGATACCTGGCGACATTCCCCTGCAGGACGTGGGCTGTCTCCGGTCTTGCTGCTGCGGCATCGTGGATGTGGCGTTCATTGGCTGAGGGCAGGATCAGAGGTCCGGCTCCAAAATAGAGGTATCCGCATACCTCGAGAACCTGGGCCTGGTCATTGAGCAGGGCGAAAAAGTACCAATGGCGCGGTTGCTTCTCG
>JABAHP010001259.1_pt1 | contig 12673 bp, 8 predicted proteins | sample 7062081 | NCBI WGS metagenome assembly JABAHP01 (sample SAMN14534357, study PRJNA622989) | marine sediment metagenome | biome: marine biome [ENVO:00000428]; feature: marine pelagic biome [ENVO:01000023]; material: deep marine sediment [ENVO:00002113] | place: India: Gulf of Kutch | collected... | reverse complement strand
GAATATACATATCCATAATCGCCGGCCCTGCGGCGAAGAAAATCATCATCAAATATCTCCTCCGCAAAAGAAAAGGCCATATTCTTTACTCCCGCCTTACCGGCTACAATCTTACCGATTTGATAGTCAAAGGTGTCTGTCCCGCCAAAAGTTGCCGTTGTTATACGGTCGGCCTCCACGCATTCTAATACAGCCCCTAAAACAGCCCTTGAATCAAATCCCCCGCTCAGTGATATTAACACCTCGCCATCTACCGAAAGCGATTTCTCTACGCCTTTCACAAATATTTCACCAAACTCTTCCGGCCCGGTAGAATTCCGGCCTTGATAAACATGTCTCTTTTTCCACCGGATCCTTTCTTCTATCTCGCCCTTACTATCAATCACAATCGTTTCGCCGCCCCTGCATCTCTTAACACCCTCAAAAACCGTCTCGTCGGCCAAATGGTGCGTAAACAAAAGAAAAGAGGCAACGCCCTCTTTACAAACAATCAAGCTAAGTTTTACCGCGTTCAAAAGCTCAGAAACGCTCGGCGAAACATATATACCGTCTTTACCGATAAAATAATAAAGAGGATATATCCCCAAACGGTCACAGAACAAGTAGGTCTTGCCCCCTTTTTCATAAACACCGGCAAAAAGACCTTCTAAATCTTGCAGTCCGTCCCATCGCCCGGCCGCAACAACCTCGGCCAATGCGCTTGTATCTACATCCTTATTCCTCCATATGTACAAAGAATCTTCCTTGGCACCTTCAACATCACATTTTACAACCTTATTAAAACCTTTCACCAATAACACCACTCTCAAACGACCTTTCTAAACAGGAAAAAACTCTTGGACAGGCTCAGATTCATAGGAGATAATTTATTGTCGATTTGGGGCTAATTTAGACATTATATATCTAACGATTAGCTTTTTATTGAAAATATGCTTTGCTGAAGGATTACCAGCCACAATAGCCTTAAATACTTGTTTTACTAAGTCAGTAAATTTCTGATTTACAATTCTGTTACCAATTAACATAGTTACTACCTCTTCCTTAATCCTTAGTAACATATCAGGAGTTAATTTGTCAATAAATAAAGGTATATTTGACAATGTTTCTAGTTTATTGTTCAAATCAGATTCATAATGGTCATACCAGGAAAAATCTTCAGGCAAAATATTTTTACTGTAGGCAATTTTTTCAATTTCAGTCCCGGGAAAAATCATGGTAATACCAAAAGTAGGATTAGAACCAATTTCCCCAAGCTTAGCCATAAGATTTAAAGTTTCTTTCACATCTTTTTTTGTTTCGTCTGGATGAGAACAAGTAAAAAAGACCCTCGAATTTATACCTATATCGCTACACTTTTTAGCAACATCAAAAATGTTTTCAACAGGAACATTCTTAGATATTTTTTCGAGAATCTTTGGTGAACCTGATTCTATCCCAAATGCAATCTGACAGCAGCCCGCTTCTTTCATAAGGTCCAACAGTTCTAACGGTATATTAGCCCTACTTTCACACCACCATTTTATATTTAATTTTCTGTTTATTATTTCATGACACACCTTAGTGACGTGGGGAGGACTGGCTGTAAAGGTCAGGTCTAAAAAATTGACGGCTTCTATAATTTTAAATTTCTTTTTATAATATTCTATTTCATCTACAACAAATTTAGGGCTTCTCAAACGGTATCGTACACCGCCTTTTGGACAAAAGATACATTTATTAGGACACCCACGGGAAGACACAACACTTATTGCAGGTATTTTTTCCTTTCGATAATCCATGAGGTATTCTGGATATTCATCATATGAAAATTTCGTATAAGTCGGAATATCATCAAGTCCTTCAAAAACCATCTGATCGGGATTATCAATAATTTCATTATTCCGCCGATAACTGATGCCCATTACCGTTTCTAAATCCGCGCCTGCGTTAATAGCTTTTGCGAGTTCTAAGAGTGTTAACTCTCCTTCACCACGAACCACTATATCAATCTCTGGAACTCTGCTCAAAGTGTCCTTAGCACAATGCATGAAGTGTACTCCACCTGTAACTATCCATGACTCAGGGAAAAGCTTTTTAATTTTTTTCGCGATCTTTACAGCTTCAAAACGTGTATAGGTCGTCGCAGTAATTCCAAAAATCTGAGAATCATTGCTGCAAAGAACGTCTTCCACAGGGACATCATGATACTTATTAAGTTCAAAATCCAAAATTTCTATATCGAAAGATGTATGTTTTTCAAGATACCCGGCAAGATAAAAAAGAGAGAAAGGCCGGACAAGTGTATTAAATGAACTTTTATTTCTTCCTTTAGAGGATGGCGTAGGAGGTTGAATTAGTGTTATTTTCATTTACTTTAAATTTCTTTTTTATTAGACTTTTTGCCCTTTAAGCCTGAACTTTCGAGATATTGCCTCTATCTATCACAGCACAGTTTATCTGCTCAATTAAAAGTTTATTAAATGCGGATTTGCTTTATTGACTCGTCTATAGGCTATTGGCGGGCCTGGTTGTTGAGACTCTCATAAAGGGTGTGGTCTTAGGTCGAAATCCGGAATTGATTAAGAGTCAGAAGCTTTTAAGAGAATTAACACATCAAAATCTTAAAGATTTGTATCGAACAGCAGGTTTAACTGACATTTACCATTGAGCTTCATAATCCGGGATGAACTTAGAATATGTTAAACTTTTGTATTGCCTACTAACAGAAATGTAACGCTTATTTTACTTCAAGCAGGCAAACCTGATTGTATTTGAGGCCTTTACCGGTAATCAGCCGTTTTACAACTTCATTAAAAAATATCCTGTTAAAACCAAAACGAATCGGATACTGAATAAAATGCTCCACAACACTAAAATCGCTGGATAACAGGTAATTTTCAAGCTCTTCAAAGTTCCATTCTCTTATATGAAACTTGTTCGGAGAATAGGTACAACTCTCACCTCTGAAAACGTCACGTTCCGGTGTCGACAACACAATATACCCGTCATTCGAAATTTTCTTTTTGAGGTAAACAAGCAGGACATCGGGATCCAGCAAATGCTCAATCACGTCCGAACAGATGACAAGTTCCGCAGTTATATCGCCAAGTGACTCATCCGGATTCTCAATATCATCAACATACCAGTTTCCAAAACTATAATGATTTTTACAATATTCAATTGCCGCTTCTTGGTCAATACCTGTAAAACTAACCTCCGGCAAATCTTTATGAATAAAAGCAAGTTTCGTCCCCGTTCCGCATCCTACATCAATAACCCGCTCTATATTTTTCTCCTGGATTAGTTTCTTGGCGTACCTATAAACCGGAAACTGATAATAAAATGAACTGTAAATGCTCGCTTTATTCCAATATTGCTCACCGGAAACTTCGTCAAGAGTCACGGCCTTTTCATTGGGATTATAGCCGGCTTTAATAAAGTAGTTTTTAACGGTCATTTTGCTTCTAACTCGAACTCATGGAAAAACGACACTATACAAAAATATCATAGAGACCCGCTGAACTTTACTCCAATTTTGTCCTCAACAGCGTTATTACACTTGATTCAAAAATCTCGAAAGGTTGTTTTAATAACGAAGAGGCAATCCTTCGCATCTTAGAGACCTTGATCGGTTTATCATATTTCGGACTTAATGCGTCAAAAGTATTGTGAACGGCGTGTTCGAGCATGACTTCGTCGGACAGGTTGTCAAACTGCCGAAAGTGACGAAAATTATAAAAAGGAACAAAGAACCAGTTAAATTGCCGTCCTATCCGCGTTTTGTTCGTAATGCTGGTTATATAGTACAAAGGCCTGGAATACCATTTGATTATCCCGTAAAGCCTTTCAGGCTGAATTCTGCGAGTTATGGGCAAAAGGAAACTCTTCCAGCGAAAACGCTGATAAAAAGTATTCGCGTAAGAGTGTACGAACACCGCTCCATCGTCTTTTACAAATCCAAGTATATAAGAAAGAGTCTCCTCAGGATCCGGAGTATGTTGAAGGACCCGGTGGCAAAACACAATATCAAAGGATTTCTTCTTAAGCGGCAAATCGGTAATACTGCCCTGCACGAACTGAACATTGGGATTATCATGGACGTTTTTCTTTGCTACATCAACACCTGCCAAATCAACAGCAACCACCTTACAGCCTAACGACAGCAGTATTTCCGTATCTGGCCCCGCCCCGCAGCCGCATTCTAACACGGTCTTACCGTTAAAAAAATCGGCCGGCCACTGCGTCCGCTCAAGGATAGTGTCATATCTGTCCGTAGTTCCATTGCGGGAATCCAGCTGAAGTTCGGAATGCTTTTCCCGAAGCAGCGAAAAGTTCGCCGAATAAGAAACATCCGGCGTCAAACGCGGTATACCGTCCCGTATCGGAATACGATGACTGCTCGAACACAAATAATCACCCTCTATTCTAAGAGCTTCGCCGTCTATTTCAAAAAAATCGATAAAATCTTCTTTCATCCTGTCCTTATCTCCTTCGTAATATCGCTGGAGTAAAAAATAGTATATATCTTCGAAAATCCGATTCTATTTTGCCTCTCTGATCTTTAGCAAGAACAAATTTATAAGCAGTTGGGTTATAAAATACAACATGGAAGCAATCACTCCGCCCCAAATTCCATACAAAGGTATCAGTATCGCGTAGAAAACGACTACTGCAATCATAGAAATGATTCTGCCGATATTAATCTCCTTGTTCAGCTTATATTTAATCATGAAATAAGTAGCTACTAAATTTAAAAAATAAAATGGGATAATAGCCAGATAAACCTTGGAAAATCTGACTACATCAGAACATCTCTCGGGATATAGAAAAAGTACCGGATACTTAATGATCGGGTACAATATAATCGGCACCAAAAATGACAAAAAAAAGAACTTGTAAAAATACCTGATTGTAATCTTCTTGGACTGGTAAAGATTCGGAACTATCGCTTCCATTGTGCTCTTTATTACACTAAAAAACACATCTGCAAACTTCATTACCAAACCGTAAATAGCAACCTGTTCATACGTTAGTAATGACCCTATCAAAACCACATCTACCCTCCCGAAAATTATTGAGGAAAGACCCATTATCGTTAAAGCATAGCTCTGACTTTTCCACTGAGGATCAAGTCTGTCATTCCTTAGCAATCTGAGAGACTGAAAATGATAGAGGACGTTAAATCCACTGTTTACAAAAAAATAGGCGGCAAGGATAACAATGATATTCTCAGTAAATACGATTGACAACGTAACCGCAATCAGACTTATTAATATCTTTATCAAATTAAAGAAGGCCAGTTTCCGAAATTCCGACCTGCCCTTCAAAAACGGCAGCCAGTTCTGAAGGCTCTCCATGAATGGAAAGAACAGGGCGAAAACAATCAGGCTTATACCCAGTATTTTAGTCTTAAACAAATAAACGAGCACTCCTGCCGCTACTAACAGTGGAATACCAAGAAGGCTCAACAAAAAACTGAACGTCGTTGCCTTGCGATAAACACTATCGTATCCCTGTGAAGTGGTCCTGAATATTACGGTCCTCACCCCCGGTATCGTTATGATGGAGAACAAGCCGAACATCGCCAGTACGAATAAATACTGCCCGTAAAGTCCCAGGGTGCCAAGCCTCGTAAATATAATTGAAAGGCCCAAAGCCGATGCCGTAATGACTCCCTGGTTCAGATTCGACCAGAATATATTCGGCGTATGCGGCTTAAGCTCCTCGATAAATTGTAAGGCTTTGTTAATCATACACTAATTATGATTAGAATTGCAAAAGTGCCTTGCTTTTTACTAATCCTCGTGATATTTTTATCAATATAATATTTCCGGACACCAAGATATCAGAAATTCCTTCACCCTTCAACTGTGCCGTCATCTTGCTTCTTCCATAAATAGCTGCAATTTCCAATGGTCTTACATAAAAATTGTAAATAATTTTTATATACTTCCATTATCGGATAGAAGTTCCCTTCAACCACTTAAATCCTCCCTTTAAAGCCATTATCTCAATAAATACCCGAAAATAATCGCCAAAAAAAGTCCGAAAAAATGAAAAAAAGTTTGCATACAAGCCACATCTCGTATACAATAAAGCCTCGAAACAAACGAATGAGATGCATCAGGGGATCTTATAAAGTCTGTCGACCAAATATATGTGATCAATTTTAAGGAGGTACAGATTATGAATGCGAGAATGATTTTTATAGCAGTTTTGGGTATTTCGGCCCTGTACGGGTTTGCATTGGGAGATTGGACCGAACCGGCACCCGTGATAGAGGTGAATACCCAATATGCCGAGCGTACACCTTTTTTATCATCCGATGGCCTGTCGCTTTACTTTGCCAGAGGCAATACCTCCGGTTACTACTATTTCCGAATATTCGAGGCAACGCGACAGGAACCTTTCGGCCCGTTCACGTCTGTAAACGAGGTCCTTAGTTCAGTTAACCAGCATGTTTTCGCGCCATGGGTATCACCTGATAATTTACGTATGTACTATTTCGCACAGTCAGAGAATCCGGTTCTATGGCAGCTAAAAGTCAGCGAGCGGGCTGCAGATAATGATCCATGGCCGCAGGGCTCAGATATCTCTGAATTGAACCTGCTTGGCAAGATTTACAAGCCGGGACTAACGGGCGACGAGTTGACCATCGTCTTCACCTCTTATGATATTGCTGGAGGGCAGGGTGGTTATGATATCTGGATGGCGACTCGACCCGATATGAATTCACCATTTGAAAATGTCACGAATCTGTCGGAGATTAATACCGCCTCTAATGATGGAAATCCATATATTTCACCCGATGGCCTTAAGCTCTACTTTCATTCTGACCGTAATGGCCCTGCCCAGCTATTCAAAGCAACACGCAACTCTTTAACCGAACCGTTTGGCAATATTGAGCATCTATCTTTTTTTGACACGCCGGCAGGAAGCAGCGTAAGCCCCTCCCTTAGCAGCGATGGAACAGCTCTGTACTTCATTCGTGCGTTAACGGGACAAACTACAGATATTTATGTCTCGTACACTCCGTATCTGGCTGCCTTAACGAGGATTGAGAACGCAATCACCGAAAAGCTTGACGCCCTAGACAAGGTCAATGCGGCTCTGGAAAAAGAATGGACCGCCTACGATGCGCTTCAGGAATTGCTCGAAAGTGGTGATTACGGTGACCTGAGCAAAGGCGACATAGTCACGGCGATGCAGAAAGTTTATTCTGCGATACAGCATCAGGAGCTCTCGAAGAAAACGCTGGAGAAAAGCATTGAAAAGCTCGAAGATGCACTGGCCGCTTTAGGCTGGCAACCGCCTCCGCCACCACCAATACCACTGCCGGTCGCTCACTGGACATTTGACGAAGGCAGCGGAACAACCGCGTACGATTCGGTTAGTACTAATGATGGAACCGTCTACGGAGCCACCTGGACGACCGGTCAAATCAACAAGGCTCTGAGCTTTGATGGAGTGAACGACTATGTCTGCGCGCCTGATGACTATTCTCTTGATTTAGGAACACATGATTTATCCTTTGCTTTCTGGTTCAAAACCAACGAATCTTCTATTACACAAATGCTGACTAAACGAAGCACCACTACCGGGCCATCCAATCGAGTATGGGATGGCTATAGTGCTGCCCTGCTTGCCGATGGCACAGTAAATGTTCATTTCAGGCATAGTGCCTCTTCAGACAGTGGTGTCGTTGTTACCTCAACTGCATCATACAACGATGGTAATTGGCATCATCTGGCAGGTATTTACACACGCTCAGCTAATCTTGATCTGTATGTTGATGGTGTGCCGGAAGGAGCTCAGGGAGACATATCTTATGCAGAAAATAAAAATATCGACCTGACACAACCTCTGGCAATAGGATGTAGAATCGTGCATGGGCGAAGTAATGACCTTTATTTCAACGGCACAATCGACGATGTTGCCATTTACAATCGAGCTTTATCTGAACGGGAAATACAACAGCTTTACAAAAATGGAGCAGCGGGATTATAATCGAAACCTGTTGACGCCCAAAAAACACGATAAAAAGGTAAGATGATTAATTTAATAGGTTTTCTTGATTTACAGCCCGGGGAGAGTCTCTTAACGCATAGGGAATCTGCTGCACAAATCTTTTACTTTGGTGATAATCTGCTCTTTCAAAGCTCCGTCTATTTTATACTCGCTGTCGCTTACTACTTCCACATTTCTCAACACCGAATCAATTAGCGCCGAGATTCCGTCCATCTCATCGGCCCCCATCCCGTTTTTCGTAACAATCGGAGTCCCCAACCTGATACCGTCCGCAGCCGAAGCGACTTTCTCGTATGGCAGATGAATCATATCGACAACGATCCCGCACTCTTCAAGACACTTTTGGGCCGTCACCCCCGTCAGGCCCTCCCGCAAATTCACAACGTTTACAAGGACCATATGGTTGTCTGTCCCCCCCGTCACAACATCATGTCCCGACTCCACCAGGTTCTTAGCAATTCTTTGTGCATTCGACACGATTTTGAATTGCCTCTCTCTATATTCATCGGAAAGGGTTTCTTTGAAAAATACGGCTTTAGCGGCCATATTATTAAAATATGGTGTCCCCTGCACACCAGGAAATGTTACCTCGTCAATATGTTCCCATATAGGCACATCTTTTGCCCCAACCTTTATCTTCCGGTCAAAGTCCCTACCCATCAATATCAGCCCGCCCCTCGGACCGCCCGGCTTATAAGTGCTCGTCGTCGTAAAATGAGCATAATCGACAGGCGAAGGATGTGCCCCCGCAATTATCAAACCGGATATATGCGAGACATCCGCCAAAAGATAAGCCTCCACCTCGTCAGCAATCTCTCTGAACCTCTTAAAATCTATCGTCCTCGTATAAGCGCTGGCGCCGCATATAATCAGTTTCGGTTTGAATTTGAGGGCTTGCCCTCTGATGGCATCGTAATCCAGTACAAAACTTTCCTTATCAACATAATAATTTTCTACTTCAAAGAACCTGCCCGTAAAGGAAACCTTCGACCCGTGTGAATAATGCCCCCCCTGCTCCAGCGCCATGCTCAATATTTTATCTCCGCTCTCCAGCACCGCCGTAAGCACTATCTGGTTGGCCTGTGTGCCCGAATGTGGCTGCACGTTTGCGTATTGTGCGCCGAAGGCTTCTTTCGCCCTGTCCGCCGCAAGGCCCTCAACATCGTCAACGACCTCACAGCCTCCGTGCAACCTCGCCCCTGCAAATCCCTCCGCCGTCTTGTTCTGAAGAACCGAACCAAGCGCCGCCAATACCGCCGCCGAACACTGGTTCTCAGCCGCCCCAAGCTGCAAAGTGTTTTGCCTCCGCTCGTACTCTCTTGTTAATAACTCATAGACCTGCCCGTCGGATTCCTTAAGGGCGTCCAGTATGGCTTGGTGATACTGCTGTGAAGATAATCCTTCCAACAATTCTCGAATCCTTCCTTCGGTCAAAAGAAGCACGTCCTTATTTATATCTTCTTTCGGTAGAATATCAAATCCACCTTAAAAATTCAATCTTTCCCTTCTATCTTCCACGAAATCCCCAAAACTCGCCATTGACTCGGTGTTTTCAACTGCTATATTATGATTTCAGATAATGATCAATGATAAAGAACCAGGCGATGTTACAATGTCCTTAACGGCGAGCGAAGTCCGGCCGATGGCCTTTTGACCGGAGCTTATACAGCCTGTATAATAATTGCTATCCTGTTTAAGAAAGAAAAAGGTAATAAAATGAAAGTGCTTCAGGACAAAAATAAGGTTCTGTGGCTATTGCTGTTATTAACGCTCATATTAGCAATCGTGATCTCTCGAATAGGATTCCCTGTTCCATCATTAAACGAAGAAGCTGTATCAAACTTAGTACCGTGATAGCCGCGTAGCGCGTGCAATAAAACTTATCTGCATAAGACGGTTGTACGCCCCGAATCATTCAATAAACCCAAATCCGCAATTGCTGTCAAAGAAAACGTTGAATCAACACCACAAATTCGTATAATTGCACACAACGATGGAAAGGATGCCCAACCTCTCCTCGGATGGGCCCCTCATCGAAAAGGACTATGCTGACAGCTTAAAAACACAAGTCATTTGCAGGAAAGGACATAATGATATGGGCGATAAGGGAAAAAGAGATAAAGGAAAAAGGGAAAAACAGAAAAAAGCCCAGCTTTCTCCAAAGGAAAAGCGAAGATTAAAAAAAGAAAAGAAGAACAAATAATCAACCGCGAGGCAGGAGTGTAAACCGAACAATATTTTCCTGATAACCGACCACCGACAGCTCACTCACTGAATCTACGAAATAAGCTTCTGAGTTTGCCCCTACCACTCTTATTGGGGAGCTGTCCTGAGCGCACTTATATTGAGTGAAATCGATGTAGTCCAAGGGATTCACGAGATACGAAACTCGTGCCTCTGTACCTGAATTCCTCTGCGAAATTTTATGCCATAGGTACCGCGACTAACTATAAGCCGCCAAAAAAAGTCCTGACAATATCATTAAAAGTTACGTAAAGGAAAAACGCCCCGATAAGCACCCACCCCGCATAAGCAATAATGCCCTGGGTTTTCTCGCTCAATGCAGAGCCTTTGATCTTCTCCACAACCAGCAGTACAACCAATCCTCCGTCAAGAGGCGGCAGTGGCAAAAAGTTCACCACAGCTATACACGCGCTTATCAGGCCAAGAAAGTAAACGTAGTAAATGAAGGGCCGCTCCGCAACAGCTCTGTAACTGACCGCAAAGATGCCTACAGGTCCCATCAGATTCTTCGGGCTTACATCTCTGCCCACAAGACGCCGTAACGTCAGATAAGTCTGCTTAATAAACATAATAGTCTTTTCATATCCCATCCCCACCGCTTCAATGGGATTGCCCGCACGATAAAGCCGTTTCATATCATCAAAAGGAACATAGTCAGCAAAAACCGATTTAACACTGATACCTCTCATATTTGGATCTACATTAAAAGCCACACTGCCCGCAACTTGCTCATCGACACGCCAGTCAATCGTGATTCGCTCACCGGGATATCGCCTGATTTCACGGATTACATCATAGAAATTCGATACCGGCGTACCGTCAACGGCCGTTATCTTTGCACCATCGGGAATATTCAATTCCTCAGGGCCCCCTTTGACAGATATTGTCTTGGCAACAACCGCATGCGCAGTGTCATACCTCCCAAAAAATTCAATCCCTATTAATACTTCGTTTACATCTTTGTGTCGCGTTGGAGTGACACTAATCTCAACCGGCTTTTCTGTACCACTAACGTCCGTGCGTAAAACTTTTATCGATAACTCTTTGTCCTCGTGTTTAGTTATAACCTCCCGAAATTCCTTATATGTCGGGCACAAAACTTTGCCAATGCCCAAAATTATGTCTCCGCTTTGCAAAACGGCCTTCGCATTATCCTCATCCAAATTGCTCCCCTTCTCCCGGACACCTTGACTCCTGGCAGTCCCTTTACTTCCGGAAGACTTTTTAACTCGAACTCGTTCCATCCGCATACGTGGCACCATGGAATATATATGCCCCGTTCCTTCCGATACCAGCTCCAGCTTCAATTTGCTGTCAATCAGCTTCACTCTCCCTTCCTTGTCCTTTCTCTCGGCCGTCAATGTCACCTCCGGCACAAGTGAATTTTCTACTATGTCCATCAATTCCCAGTGGTTTTGCACTTCAATACCATTAACAGACTTAATACGGTCATTAGGAACAAATCCTGTTTTTTCACGAAGATGAATCTCGTCCTCTTCTGTAAGCTTCGCTATTTTCAGACTCATGGCCTGTGTAATACCGAAAAGTCTCATTTTTCCTCCCAGAGTTTCTGTTTCCTCTGCAACAATAGAAAAGTCCAGAAACTCCTCTCCTCGCTTTACTTTCAGATGGACCTCTTCGTCCCTGCCGGATAAAGCGGCCGCGACCTGGATATTGATGAAGTCAAGATTACCCCTCTTGCCGTTAATCTCAATTACCTCATCCCTTGGCTTAAGACCCACATGCGCCGCCGGCGAATCCGGCTTCACCCCCCCAATCACAGCCGGCGGAAGCTTTATACCAATCAGAAAAACTATCATAAAAATTAACATCGCGCTGATGACGTTACAAATGACACCTGCGGCCAAAATCGCCATCCGGCTTAAAACCGGCTTATTCGCATAAGAACGAGGGTCGTCACTGTTCTTGACCGGCCCGATATCATCCTGCCCTAACATCTTGACAAAGCCGCCCGCAGGTATTAATCCGATCCGATACTCCGTATCGCTGGCCTTGCCCTCTTTGCCGAGTGTAAAAATAACACGGTCATCTTCAACCTCCCCTTCTTTTTCAGAAAACTTGGGAAATAGCCGGACACGATAACCGCTCTCTGTCCTTTGAATCCCAAACAGCGCAGGTGGAAAACCGATGGAAAACGCCTCCACCTTCACCCCAGAAAGCTTGGCGACAATAAAATGACCGAACTCATGAACAAGAACTACCATACCAAAACCGAGCACTACCAGCAGTATATTACCGAATGCACCGATATTTCGCGCGATTAGATAAATAAAAACCGCTGCTACTACAGCCCAGAATAGCACACGATACCGCTTTTCAGATAACTGCTTCAAAAAGCCTTTTGTTTCAGACATTCAATAACCTCTCTTCTGGCCCAGGCGTCTGCTTCATATATCTCTTC
>JABAHP010000939.1_pt2 | contig 12679 bp, 10 predicted proteins | sample 7062081 | NCBI WGS metagenome assembly JABAHP01 (sample SAMN14534357, study PRJNA622989) | marine sediment metagenome | biome: marine biome [ENVO:00000428]; feature: marine pelagic biome [ENVO:01000023]; material: deep marine sediment [ENVO:00002113] | place: India: Gulf of Kutch | collected... | reverse complement strand
ATGCCAGGCTCAATGCCCGGCCCAAGGTCTTTACGCCACAGGAAAGTGCCATCTTTGAGATAGGCCTCCAGCTTGTAGGTGTGACCGTCTGTATTTGGTCTGCCGGCCGGGTCGATCCCTTGGGACGGCTGCTTGATTACGAAGTCATATGTCCCATCTCCATTGAGGTCGGCAACGCCGATCCTCTGGGGCCTGTAATCACCCTGAAACTTGATAGAGGCATAGTAAGGCTTGTCTTTGGCATCCGGTTTCAGCAGTACCTTCTCCGAAGGCTCAAGTTCCTTGCCATTATTTACCGGCCTGACCCAGTAGATGCTGTTGCCTATAGGCTTCGGCTGCTTGTCGATGAAATTGGTAGTGGCAACCACCGGTTCATTGTTCAACTTCATTGTTGCACCGCCCTCAGCGGAGCGATATACGTTGAAGGCTGTTTTTTTGGCGTCGGTCTTGAGCAGCCGCCAGCCCAGATAGACCTTACCCTCTTTATTGTGCATGGCCAACATTCCACGGTTGATTTTCTCATCAATCCGCTTTTTGGCCCAGCCTTTTACTTTGGGCTTGTCCTTGTGTTTTGGATTGAGTGCGGGAGTGAAGTATTGTCGCTCTTTCGGATCTTCCGCGACTGCCGTCGGAACAACAGTGCAAGACAGCATAACAATAAGCAGGATTCTTCTAATCAAGGCCCTTCGCTCCCGATAAATTAGTTCCTGTTTCGTATTATATATGTGTCCACACGTATGAGGCGGGGTGAGCACCCTTTGCCTCGTTAGAAATTGCTATCAGATTACTCTGTTTAGAATTTCTAACTGGGCGGGGATCTCTCACAGAACTCACGCCTTATTGGCGGCTGTATAGGCCTTTAAAAAACTGTCCGAATATATCTGTTTGTTCATCAGCATGTCGGATGTTGCTACAACGTTCATCAGTTGTTCATCAAGGGCATCAGCGATTGCCGAGTCCAGGCCGTGCGACATGGCCATGGCTAAAAATATACGATTTATCAGGCTTCTTTCGCTTGCGCCTTGAGAGACATTTGACAAACCTATAGTCATGTGAGGCGCAGGATCAGCCAGGTATTTTATCTGGTCCATTGCATTGAGGATATTGCCGACCTGAACCTGTGCGTTCGGCACTTTGACCGGCAGGGCAATAGGATCGATAAATAACCGCTGCGTGTCAAAGCCCTTCTCCATCGCCTTTTGCACGATTTCGGCAGCTAAGGCCACTCGCATATCAGTGTCCTGTGGGACGCCGTTTTTGTCCATAGTGAGCGTGATAACATTTGCTTTTGGCCCGGCCTGGTCGGCCATTTCCAGGTACTTATCAAAGACCTCTTCGTCGGATTTCTTATTCAGCGGTGTTGAGTTCAGCAGCAGACCGTTCTCGGCATTAACAACCTTTACTCCTGCAGCTATGACGTCGGCTTTTTGGGAGTCCAGGCATAGAGGGGTTGAGCAGGTTTCCTGGATGGTTTCAATCAGCCACTGCATAGTTCCTTCCTGGTCTGCCGCGGCCGTGCCGACATTTACATCCAGATATGCAGCGCCTGCGTCGGTTTGCTTTTTGGCCAGTTCCTGAATGGGCTGCTTGTTTTTGGATGCGATTGCTTCCTTGACATCTGTAAACATTCCGTTAATTCGTTCTCCGATGATTATCATAACTGTCTCCTTGCGTATGAAGCTTATTGTTCCTATTGCCAGATTTGATTGATAAAGTTCTTAACCGTCGCGACGGCTCGCGGATGTCGCATCCGGATTATATCGACGCCGGCCTGTAACAGGCAAATTGCAGTAGTAGCTTCCCACATCGGCCCGCGGTCCTTAACGTCTCCCCAGCCCGGAGCGTCCGCAAGCTTGCTCTCTTTTGCACGCCAGGACTCATAACCCACGTCACAGATAGCGGGCATTGCCATCATTTTATCACCGCCAAGAGCAGCCAGACGCTGGCGTTCCTGAATCGAATAGGCATATTCAATCCCGTAACCTAATGCGCCTGTGGCCTGGAATGTTACGACCTTTTCCAGCGGAAAGCCCATATCGGATACTAAAATATTGACCTGTTTGGCAATGTTGATATCCAAAGGAGCGTGGGTGATAAGGTGATGTCCGTCAGCCAGGGCAATGGCCGTAAGGGCCTTGTAATTGTCCTCTGTAACGGTGCCTATCAGAACGTTTTCTCCCTTGGCTGCTTCACTTACTTTCGGCATAACCTGATTGTCTTTTTCGTCGTTTCCGCTGCCCCACAGAACAAGAGGAACGCCGACCGCTTTCAAGACCTCCTCGGTGACCTTGACGGCATGGGCTGCATCTTTATCTGCCTTATCGGGGTGGATGCCGTCGAATTTGATACAGATCAGGTCTGCACCGAATTGCTCTATGCACTTTTTGGCCCAGTCGGCGGGGCTGTCCATCACGTCCTGGTAATTTTCGGCAAGGGCATCGGGCCAATCGTCCGGCCTGCTGTCGAGAACGTCCATTGCGACAACGGGTTTCTCGCTGGCTTCTTCTGCGGTGCCGCCATAGACGACGTTGCGCGCCCCTCCAACGGTTATTGTTGAAGTTCGGGTGCCGCCGCTGTCTTTGGTCGCCCCAAGTGTAACTCGGTTTACCGAGCCGGTAAAGCTCTCCTTAACTTCAGGAACTGGCATTTGAAATCCTCCAAAAATAATTTAGGTTTTTAGTTTTGGTTTTTATTTAACTGGAGATTACGGTTTAGTTTCAATTCGAGAATCTTCCTTACCGCAGAAAGTGCGGCACTGTTTTCTTCCAGATCGAAGATTGTTTTACCCTCCATCGAAGCATCAAATATGGTTTTATCCTGCGGTATATTGCCGAAGGTTTCTATCTCGTCGAGTTTCTTACTGCTTTCGGTTCTGTTCCAGATAACACCGGTTTCCTTTACTGATATTGGCAGTTGTTTGGTAAGGTCAAAAATCCTTCGAGCAGTAAGGTCACCGACAGCGGTAGGTTCGGCTACGATGCAGAGAAGGTCGACATTATTAGTAGTCCGGCGGGAAAGGTGCTCCATTCCCGCCTCATTGTCAATAATTACATATTGATACTGCGAGCTTAGTTTATCCAAAAATGTTCGAAGCATATTATTTACGGCACAATAGCAGCTTGGTCCTTCGGGCCGGCCCATGGTGAGTAAATCGAAGCCGGTAGCCTCTGTTATTGCCTGTTGTAGTCCGTATTCGAGGGTGCGCAGCCGGTCCGTACCTTCGTTGCTCGGTTGTTTTTGACGGGTTTGTTCACGGATTTCCGCGATGGTTTCCTCAGGCTGAACTCCCAGCATCTGACCGAGACAGGCATTGGGATCGGCATCAACCGCAAGTATTGCGCCTTGAGATTGGCTGCACAGAAGCCTGATAATCATAGCGGACAGCGTTGTTTTGCCGGACCCGCCTTTTCCACTTATTGCAATTGTTGTTGCCATATTTAATATCAGTGAACTAAAATGACTAAAGTGCCTAAATTGAACTAAAATTACGCCGATCCGGACGTTTCTCTACGTCTATTTCTTACCAATAGATGTAAAAAGAGCAAGCAATTCTCCACATTCTTCGTATTCACATTTCACTTTTTTCCAAGAAAGCCATTTTAGCTTTACAATTACTTCAAGCCAGTATTGTGTTTCACTGGATTCACTTTCACAGATTGTAATCTTGTTTTTGAAATCGGCTTTGCTTCTTGCCCGATTGGCTTCTCTATAATTTGCACCAACAGAAGTTCCAGATTTTGTGATTTGAGTTCTTATAACCTTCCCTTCAGGTGTGTTAGGCAAAGTTCTTGATAAACGGATTATGCTTACGGCGAATTCTCGCGTTCTTTTTTCAAGTTCTCTGCCGAATTTTTTATTATCCATAACTTTAGACACTTTAGGCACTTTAGCTCACTTTAGGCACTTTTTACGCTGGCCACCGATGGGAAAAGTGATAAATCCGTGTGGGGCAGAAAACTTGCCCTCACGAATTCATCCATATAGCCCGAATGGCTCATCAAATCAAAATACGTCATACTGTTAGCGATTGCTTCGGCTGTTTCAAGGGCTTTTTGGCTCATCAGGACAGTCTTTGCTCCGGCAATCGAAGTATTTCCCACAAACCGAATTTTCTCCACGTCTACATCGGGAAGCATTCCAATGGTAACAGCCTGCTGAATGTTCATGAAGTTCCCGAATCCGCCTGCGATGTAAATGGCGTCGATATCTTCTACTTTGGTCTGCGTCGAATTCATAAGAACTCTAATCGCGGCAAAGACACCAGCTTTGGAACGGACCAGATTATCGATGTCGGCCTGGGTGATTACTATTTCCTGATGGTCATTATCTTCAGGCACCAACTGAAATTGCATTCCCTCATCACCTTCTGTAAGTCTTGCGTCCCCGTTGGTTTTGAACCGGCCGGTTCGGTCGATGATGCCGTTTGTATACAATTCGGCAATTGTGTCCAGCAGGCCTGAACCGCAAATACCGGCAGGATAGCTATTGCCGATTGTCTTGAACTCGATGGAGCCGTCCGGGGCGATGTTTAGTTTTTCGATGGCTCCGGCTCCGGCCCTCATGCCATGCTTGACGCCGCTTCCTTCAAATGCAGGGCCCGCAGAACTTGAAGCGCAAACCAGCCAGTCTCGATTGCCGAGAACCACCTCGCCGTTTGTTCCGATATCAACAAAAAGCGAAACCTCTTTTTTAGTATAAATTCGTGTGGTTAAAACGCCTGCTACTATGTCGCTGCCTACATAAGCTGCCACGCTGGGCAGGCAGTAAAGCAGACCTCGCTTGTTAATCTGGATGCCTGCTTCAGCCGCACGGATAGGCGGAACAAAGCTGGCCGAGGCGATATAGGGTTCTCTGCGTATTCGCGTAGGGTCTAAGTTCAGTAAGAAATGCACCATGGCGGTATTGCCGGAACATATTACCGCGGTTAACTCATGCAATTCGATTTTCTGCCTTGATGCCAGTGTTACGATTAGGTTATTTACATCGTGGACGATTCGGTTTTGCATCTCATCGAACGCGTTATGTTCTTCAGCATAGATGATTCGGCGAATATAGTCTTCACCGAAGTTTATCTGGCTGTTGTATATGGCCTCAGTGTCTATTGTTTTTGCATTATTGAGGTCGAGAAGATGGGCCACAACCGTCGTAGTACCCAGATCAACGGCCACGGCATAATTCTTCTCACATCGCTTGATCGGCTCGACCTCTATTACTTCCGTGGTTCCGCTTCGCCGGCCGATAGTTACGGCAACCTTGTAATTTGTTACACGAAGAATCTTCGAAAGTAACTGGAGAATGCGAAAGCCGGTCTGCATAATAGGAGCGTCTATCTGCTCGCGTATCGCCACGTAAAGACGCTCGTGGTCGGCTGTATGGTCGTTTACTGTCGGTTCCGACATCTCGATGGCAAGCTTTCGAACCAGAGGGTCGAACTCAAAGACGCCTTCCTGTACATCACCGGCAAGCTCGCTGAATCTGTGGGCATCGGAGTCCATCAGGATTTGACTTGTTTCGATGGTGTGAGACTTCGGAACAGTTATTGTCATGTCCGAAAGAATCTTTGTCCCGCAGGCGAGCACAATGTTTTCACGGGTCTCATCCGGGGTAAGCAGGGTGGTGGGCTTGCTCTCGGATAGTCCTTTATCGATAACTACTTTACATTTTCCGCAATACCCGTCTCCTCCGCAAATGCTGCTTAAATAGACGCCGGCCTTTCGGGCAGCCTCAAGAATAATCGTCCCGGCGGGGACTTCGATTTTAAGGCCGCTCGGCTCAAAACAAACTGTGCATTTTTTCGGTTTGTCGTCCATTCTCACATCTCATAAGCCCTGTCCCGCGACTCCAGGGGCACTGAATATAGCGTCTTGCTCTATTTCCATACTTCCTGCAGAAACTTTGGTATCATCGATGACTCTCTTGGACCCACCATGATTTCCCAGCCTGTAGCCTCTTCGAGTTTACCGCTCATCACCGCAACGTAACCGGGGATTATCAGTTTTCGGTGTTTAACCAGGTTCTCGGCCTCAAATTTTGTCATGGCGTCGGCTACCGTCTTTTCGTTGAGTTTATCTCCCGAATAAGACGTCAACACACTTGTCCCTTCCGTATCAACGACAAGGATATAGCTCGGCACTCTGCTGGCCTCGACATCCGATTCCACAGTGTAGTATGTCAGTGAGAAGTTTGTTGTAAACATCAGTGGTGCGTTCGCATCCGGTTCCCCGATAGGATATACCTTGGGTTCTACCTGGATGGGCTTTTGTGGGTCGCTGAAGACATTCATCCTCGCAGTCAGCATGGGTAAAAACGCATATGGCTCGGTTGTATTGACCACGACGATACTGGAATGCTTGCAAATCAGACTTGTGGCGTAGGTGATCTGCTGGTCTGCGTCACCGTCTGGTACAAAGGACATAGTCGGATAGCCTAACGGCCTGAAGGTCTTTTTCAGGGCCAGTGCCCTTATCTTTGAGAGATTGAACAATTGGTCGCGCAGGCTTAACCCCTCGAGGCTTAATACCATATTCTCGACCCCCTCGGCCTTGATTTTTTCAGTCAGCTCCGCAAGGGCATCGACTGATTCGGCACATACGGCGAGCGGGCAGTTGTTTTCTTTGGCGATTTTAGCAATTGCCTCGGCGTTATCCACCGTGGCCTTACCGATCAGCGGGCAGCTGTCGGCTGTCTTGGCGACTGCCGCGGCAACGGCATCAGGTGAATCTGATACGAGAATTATGGCCAGCTTGCTGTTTTCTTTTACGGCTGCAGCGGCAGTGGCAAAGGCGTCGGCCGAGCCGCTATCGTTTGTAACCGCTATGGCGTTCACTGAGATGTGTAATCCGATGCGCTCGAATTGTAATGCGTTTACGGATTCAATCCGGTCTTTTAAATCTTGGCCGCTAAGTTTGTCCGACACGGTTACAGCCAGAACAGTCGGATTGTAAAATTTCTCTTCGTGTCGGAACATCACCGTTTCCTGTCCCACCTGAACTTGATTATCTCCGCTGCCAAATTGTACAAGGCATATTGGTGGTGCCGCAGCGGCTGCAAGTTGTTGCTTGGCTTCTTCTGAAACGTCGGGGCAGTCTTCAAGTTTAGCGCGTTTTTGAGCAAGCTGCATGGCAAAGGCCAGACACGTAGGCATTCCGCACTTTTTACAGTTGGTTTTTGGTAGAAGTTTGAAGATTTCTAATCCTGTTAGCGCCATAATATTCGCCCTTTCCTTGTCTTTTATATCTCGTATTTCGTATCTCGCTATTGTTTGCCGAGATACGCTTTAAGTTTCTTAGAACATAGGTTCCAAATTCGTTACAGGATGACCGGCTTTGGTAATAAAGTCCAGGACCTCTTCTTCTGTAGTCGCAGAGGTTTCGTCGGCAATCTTGTTCAGAAATTCCTCGCCGCCGAGTCCGAGTTCATCGGCCCTCTTGATGAACGTATCTTTGATTTCTTCCTTCAGCATTTTAGGCATCCACACGATTCGCTGAATTCCGCCTTCTGCGGCGATGAACTTTTTCGAGTTAATGTAGTGCTTTGAATGTCCTATGAATCCCGGCGTCTGGTTGCCTCCGCCTACGGTCCCTGCCAGCGTCGAAAATTTCATTCCGCATGGAGTCATCTCACTATACTCACGGTTGACAATCATTATTCCGCCTGTCGACGGCAGAACAGCGGCGATACATTCGAAGCAGCCGCACGAAGTCATCGGATCCATTATCATGCTGTACTGGCTCATTCGCTCGACGCCGCCGCCACTGGTCTTGTTAACAAACTCATTTACCTTGTCCCACTGACCAATAGTAGATTCGATGCAATTGCCTTTCGATATCGGTTGGTTTGGACCAGACGGTGTTATTTCGTATGCCGCCCGGCAGTCCAGCCAGCTATAAGCCCCGCAAAGGCCCGGCCGCTCGGGTGAAACTACACATAAGTGGTTTGGTGCAAAACTCTGGCAAAGCGTGCAAGAATAAAACGTGTCTATGTCTTCGTCAACCATACCCGCCAATCTTGCATCACGCTCGGCATATACTTTCTGGGCCTGTTCCTGAAGTTTCAGGACCTGTTCTTCATCACTATATAACTTAATCTGAACCTTGTCTATAATGCTCGAAAACTGCCCGTGGAACATTGCATGCAGCAGTTTCCCGATGTGTTCGAGTCTGAAGCCCGCCTTGAAGGCGTCTTTACTGATGCGCATCCAGTTTCCGTCCCGCTGGCCCATGTGCCACAGGCCCTGTGCCTCATTCATAAATGTATGTATCTGGCGTTCCAGCACGGGTTCGAAATCAGGCTGCATTTTTCTGCCCGCCACTTCAACCATAATTCCAAGCGGCATTCTGCCGCCCGCCTCAAGCGAATCGACATCCGGTCCTTCTACGGTTATCTTTCCATCTTCAACGGCCGAGATGTCCTGCATCCGAAGCCACTCAAACGCCGGTGTCCTTTGCCCGCCGAATTCGCAGTGCATATCGTCTTTTCTGATACGCTCACCCTCAAACGCAGGGCTATGCGCTACGGGGATGTCCACATGTGCTACCTTTATCTTCAGGCCGCGAACTTCGATGGCCTTTTCAACAATCTGCTCGTGTGGTACGTTCGAGACGACATGCTCGTAAGTGCAGACGCCGGTAGGAAGGATTTCCGGAATGTCGGAATCGGCGATTGTCGGGAAGCCGTAATTGATTGCACCGGCCGCCGTGGCGTACCATTCATCGGTGACTTCGCCGAGCGCCAACACGAATGCGAAGACCCGGTTCTTGTTGTAGAGCAGGTTCCGCCGGAAGTCGCCGGCTTGAACACCGCCGAAACTAAGGGCCGCCCGGCTGGCAAATCCCAACGCATATATTGCTGCACTAATATCCGGCCCGAAAGGAACCAGTCGGGTATCCCAACCCAGTTGCACGCCGCCTTCTACAAGCTGTTCCGCAAATGTTGTTCCGTTATAATGAGCTGCCATAAATACATAAAGACTACGCTCCTGGCACTTTCTGGCGATTGTAACGGCTGTTTCCACATCCGGGGCCGAACCTACAATTGCTGCAAAGCCGGGGGCAGAGCCATCCACGAACTGAATGCCCCGCTCACGCATAATCACGTCGTCTGCAGCTCCAAGCCAGATGCTGTCGACCGGATTAGGCCCGATTAGATACTTGCAGGCTTCGATGATTTCTTCTGCGAAAAGGGTGGCCATACCCGCATCAAGTGTCGGCCCAAGATACGGCAGCCACAAATCCTCGGCAACCGGTTCGGGCATTAGCGGTTTGATTTCCTCTTCCATCACTTTTTCAAAATCGGCCAATGTTTCCACTGCACGCCCGGTCATGGAATAGATAATCGGTATGTAGTAACCGGTGTTCGGAAACTCGACCCTGCAGTCTTTTCCTTTTTGCTCGATAGCTTTGGCCAATATTTCTTTGGCCTTGTCAACTATCTTATAAGCCCCGTTTATCGCACTTGTTGCTATGATTTTTGACATTAACAGGTCTCCTTATTTCTGATTTTCCCTCAGGTTTTTGCTATTCAACGGTCAGTGCCCGACGTTCTTCCATGTCGTAGAGTTTCCGTTCTTTCTTCACGTTTATTCCAAGGGCGTCGCGTTTGGCTTCGATGCGCTGGAGTATCTTTTCAGCGGCCTTAACAGGATCTGATTCCGTCGCCCATAAGCCGCCCGTATCTTTTTCGATACCTTTAAAGAGGTAATCGCTGACATTCCCGCTGCCGAGCACCGGCAATATATCTTCGGCGAAGACAACCTGTACGCCACTGGCTACGAAATATTGGCCGATAGCGATGGCTTTTTCACTTACCGATTCCAGGCACGCACCAGCTACAGGAAGTTCGGATAAATCCTCGCCAAGGCCGCCTTCACGTACGATTTCGGAGCAGGATACGAGCAGGCGGGTATTGTCGACACAACTGCCACAGGCCAGCACAGGTGGTATGCCAACCGCTTCGCAAACTTCTTTCAGGCCCGGCCCGGCTAATTCCAGTGCCTCTTTAGGATTCGCAAGACCCTGTTTACCGCAGGCAATGGTGGCACAACCGGTAGTCAATACCAGCACATCTCTCTTAATCAGTTCCTTAGTCAAAGTCGTATGGGTATAGTCCTGTGGCATTTTGGGATTGGTACAGCCTACGATGCCGACCACACCGCGAATTCGACCATTTATAATATTGTCGTTTAACGGGCGGAAGCTGGCACGGAAACGACCGCCTAACATATAGTTGATCGATTCGAAGCTAAAACCACCGACTGCCGGTTTTTTCTCGTTCGGAATATAAACATCACCGCGATTCTTGTAGTTATCAATAGCCATTTTAACCAGTTTCTTGGCGGTGTTAAGCGCAGTCGTCTCATCCATCGGAACGTGTTCCACGCCTTGCATCTTTGCTTTATCGGTAGTGGTTATCAGCTTGGTATGGTAACACTGGGCCACTGTTGTAAGTCCCTGCATTATGCACTGGACGTCTACTGCCATCAAATCTATCGCCCCGGTTGCAATGACCAGTTCCTGGTTGAGGAAGTTGCCGGCGATAGGTATGCCGTGCCGCATCAATAGTTCATTTGCGGTGCAGCAGGTCCCGGCCACGTTGATTCCCTTTGCTCCGACTTTTTCCGCCTCGGCCAGCATATCGCTGTCCTGAGATGCTGCCGCTATCATCTCCGAGAGGATAGGTTCATGCCCGTGAACGATAATGTTCACTTCATCTGCTTTGATAACGCCCATATTAACCTCGCCGCGACCTGGATAAGGCGTCCCGAACAGAATATCCTGAAGCTCGGTGGCCAGCATTGCCCCGCCCCAGCCGTCCGCCAGGGCCACTCGGCTGGCGTGTGTGAGAATGTTCTTATAATCCTGGTCCACACCCATAGTGCTGCGGTGTAGAGATTCTGTCACCTCGCGGTCAACCGCCCGTGGTGTCATACCGAGCTTTTTCCAGATCTCCTGCCGGGGTTTGGGAGCTCTAAGCGCCATCAGTTGAGTTCCTTCAGGCTTACCGAATTCGGCCAGTGCGATTTTGCCGATATCTTCGGCGATTTCGTTTATTTGCCGGTCCTTCGTTTCCACCCCTAACTCTTCTGCCAGCTTATACAGCTTGGTAGTGTCTTTGATTTTATAATCCGGGGCCTCGCCTTTGGCGGTGGCAATAAACACCTCTGCAACGGTCCGGCCGTGGTCACTATGGGCGCTAACACCTGCCGCAATCATCCTGAGAAAATTCCGGGCTACGATTGTATCGGCGTCTGCACCGCAGACCCCAACTTGCGGCCCGTCACCAAAGGGATCAATTCTACACGGTCCCATCGAGCAAATTCGGCAACATATTCCCTGTTTGCCGAAGCCGCACTGTGGCAATTGGGCATCCAGTCTGTCCCAGGCGTTTTGTTGGCCGGCCTTGGCCATCCGGCTTATCATTTCCTGCGCTGCTTTGTCGCTACTGCGTTTTTCTGGATTCATAAAGAACTCCTCGGTTATATGTTAACTACAAAATATTTAAAATTTTCTAACCTATCATATTGACTCTGATATTTCAAGCAGCAGGTGGTTTCAGGTCACCTGCGCTTCACTGTACATTTACTTTTTTTTCCGAAAGGTCGTTGCTCCAAGCCGTGTAACGGTCTTCGATCTCCTGCACTTCGGACAAAGTCGCAGACGTTCACGGAATTCCTCGGAATTTAGCTCGATCTTATCCAGCGTTTGCTCGCTTACCAGTGTACTGACAACCAGTTCTCCACATTCTTTGCAAACGAGCAGCTTTGCCCGTGACTTGAACGGGGATATCTCCACCTCTTGCTGGCCCTTATGAATCCTTATTTTAATGGTTCCAACCGGACAGATGGCAGCACACGCCCCGCATCCGATACAATCCTCTGAAGGCTGACGGAAGGGTGCTGCAACAGCCCTGTCCACGCCGCGTCCGGCAAATCCGATAGCAGATTTGCCGATTATCTGTTCGCATATCTGAACACATAAGCCGCACAGAATACAGTTTCTCTGGCTCTCTGTTACCTTCGGATATCGTGTTTCATAAACACCCATGCGATTAGCCAGTTCCTTGAGCTCCTGGCTCTCCGGTGCTCGTGCAAGTAGTAGCTCCATGACACCGCGACGGGCCTGCTGTGCCCGCTCACTGTTAGCATAAACGACGATGTCACGGCGTACCGGGTAATTACAGGCCGTAACAGGCTGTCTCCAATCACCGCGGTCAAGCTCAACCATGCAAAGCCGGCACGATGCATCGCACGAAACCGACGGGTGATAGCAGAGCGTAGGAATCCAGATGCCGGCCTTTTTTGCTGCATCCAGAATCGTAGCGTCCTTTTTGACCCTGACCTTACATCCATCTATCTTTACTGTTGGCACTAGATGATCCTTCCTTATACTTTTAACACCGCGGCGAATGGACATTTTTCCCAGCAGGTTCCGCATAGCGTGCATTTTTCCTGGTCAATTACGTGCGGGACCTTCTTTTCGCCGGTAATTGCATCCACCGGGCAGTTCTTCATACATATACCGCAAGCCTTGCAGGCTTCCGAATCGATTTCATAACGGAACAGGCCCCGACACTCCTTTGCAGGGCAGTGCTTTTCTTTAATATGGGTGTCGTATTCGTCACGGAAATAACGTATCGTGGAGATAATGGGATTTGCGGCGGTCTTGCCAAGGGCGCATAAAGC
>JABAHP010004730.1_pt1 | contig 12680 bp, 5 predicted proteins | sample 7062081 | NCBI WGS metagenome assembly JABAHP01 (sample SAMN14534357, study PRJNA622989) | marine sediment metagenome | biome: marine biome [ENVO:00000428]; feature: marine pelagic biome [ENVO:01000023]; material: deep marine sediment [ENVO:00002113] | place: India: Gulf of Kutch | collected... | reverse complement strand
GCAACCGGAACGCCGCCCACAACATCATGAGCGTGATCAGGTGGCTCGGATGGGAGGAGACCGAAGGCGTCGTCCTGTCCGGCTTTCCGATGTTCCACGTGGCGGGACTGACGATGGCCGAATGCGCGATCTACGCGGGGCGGACCCAGGTGCTCATTCCCAACCCGCGTGACACGGACCATATCTGCAAGGAGATGGTGAAATACGGGGTGACCAATCTGGTGAACGTTCCATCCCTCTACCAGATGCTGATGGCAAACCCCAGATTCAGGAAGATGGACCACTCGCACCTCGGCACGTGCGTGTGTGCCGCGTCGCCGTTCCCGAAGGAATCACAGGAAGAACTCGAGGGGATCATCGGAAAGGGAAAGCTCCTCGAGCTCTACGGAATGACGGAGACATCTCCCGTATCGGTCATGAATCCGATGAAGGGGCGAAGGAAGCTCGGGACGGTCGGGGTCCCCTTCCTGAACGTGGAAGCCAAGCTGGTGGATCCGGACAGCGGGGAGGAGGTTCCCCTGGGCGAGGCCGGGGAGATCTGCGTACGAGGGCCCCTGGTCATGCAAGGCTATTACAACAAGCCAGAAGAGACGCGAAAGGCGATCGATCAGGACGGGTACATGCACACCGGCGACGTCGCCATCATGGACGAAGACGGCTTCCTGCGGCTCGTGGACCGAACGAAGGACATGATCATCGTGAGCGGCTACAAGGTCTTCTCGAGCAAGGTGGAAGAGACGCTCGCACGGCATCCGGCCGTTGGCGTGATAGCCCTGATCGGCGTCGAAAACCCCCAGAGGCCTGGGTCGGAGATGGTCAAGGCATTCCTTCAGCTCGATCCTGCTTACAGTCACGAGGGGGATGAGAGCGCGTTGAAGGACGACATCATCCGATTCGCGAGAGAGAATTGCTCCCCTTACGAAGTCCCCAAGCTGATCGAGATCGTAGAAGAGATGCCCCTCACGGCAGTCGGAAAAACCGACAAGAAAGTGCTTCGCATGAGGGGAGGCTGACCCCGATCGTGCGCAATGATGCAAAAGGAAGATGCCGCGGTTGATCGAGGGGGCTTCATGGAAAAGTTCTTCAATCCCCGAAGCGTGGCGGTCTTCGGCGTCAGTGACAAACCGACGAATCTCGCGAGTGGTGTGCTGTTCAATCTATCGCTGTTCAACTGGCATGGCCGGGTCTACGCGGTGGGAGCGCGGGAGTGCGAGGTCGCCGGCATGCCGGTCTACTCCAGCGTGCTCGACATCGACGACACGATCGACGTGGCGGTGGTATTGACCCCGGCGAAATTCGCGCCGGCCGTCCTGCGCGACTGCGCGACAAAGGGCATCAAGCGGGTAATCATCGAGGCCGGCGGCTTCAACGAGTTCGACGCGGAAGGCAGGCAGCTCGCGGAGGAAACCGCGGCGATTGCCAGGCAGCACGGCATCCGCATCATGGGCCCCAACTGCATCGGAACCATGAACGCACACGAGAACATGGTTCTGCACTTCTCACCGCAGAAACGGATCATGGGCCCGGGGCCGGTGGGGCTGATCGCCCAGAGCGGCGGCATCACCATGTGGCTGGTCCACCTCGTCTGGCGCGAGGGCAAGGGTTTCTCCCTGGCGGCGGCGGTCGGCAACAAGCTCGACGTGGACGAGACCGATCTTCTCGAGTACTACCTCGGCGAGCCCAGGGTCGAGCGGGTGCTGATGTATCTCGAGAGCGTTGCGCGAGGGCGCGATCTCCTCGAGGTGGCCCGCCACAGCAGCAAACCGGTGATCCTGTTCAAGGCGAACACGCTGCCGGAGACGGCGAAGATCGCCTCTTCGCATACAGCCGCGCTCTCCAACGACGATGCGGTGGTCGAGGCGGCGGCACGCCAGGCAGGAGTGTGGCGCGCGCACACGGCGCAGGAGATGTTGAACGCGCTGAATGGGCTGGCGATGAAACCCTGCCGGGGCAGCCGATTGATGATCGTCAGCCGCAGCGGCGGCCACGCGGTGATGCTGGCCGATGCCGCGGCGCGGCACGGCTTCGAGCTGATCGAGCCGCCGAGATCGTTCTACGAGGCGATGGACCGGCTGATCCCGGTGACGCGGATCATCCGGCAGAACCCGCTCGACATCGGCGACGTCTTCGACCTCAGGGTCCACAGCAGGGTCGTCGCGGAGGCGCTGAAGATCGGGGAAGCGGACGCCGTGATCTTCTTTCATACCGTCGGCACCGCGGTGGAGGCCGCCGGCCCCGAGATGATGAGGCCGTTCGTCGAGCTGGCGCATACCGCGGAGGTTCCGCTGGCGGTCGGCATGCTGTTCCAGGGCGGCGACATCGTGCCGCTCAAGCAGGAGCTCGGGTACCCGATCTTCGAGACCCCGGATGATCTGCTGGAAGGGCTTGCGATCAACCGCGACTACTATCGACGGCGCGAGCGACGCGACCGGCCGCGCGCCAGCGCCGTGGTCGAGCGGAGCGTCCAGAAGGCAGCGGCGATACTCGGCCGGGAGAGCGGCTCGGCGCTTCGGGTAGACCGAGCGCTCGATCTCGTGCAGGCCTACGGGATCCGTCTGCCATCGCATCGACTGGCCGCCGAGCAACACGACGTCGCAGCGGCCGCGGAGGCGATCGGCGGACCCTGCGCGCTCAAGGTGGTGAGCGCGCAGGCGCTGCACAAGAGCGACCTCGGCGGCGTAGCACTGAACCTCGGCTCGCCTGAGCAGGCGTCGCGCGCGGCGGCGACCATGGGCAAGACGATCCGCGATCGGGTGTCAGGAGCCGTGATCGACGGCTATCTGGTGCAGGCGATGGCGCCAGAGGGGGTCGAAGTCATCGTCGGTGCGCGACGAGACGCCAGCTTCGGGCCGATCGTGCTGCTGGGGATGGGCGGGATCTACGTGGAGATCTTCGAGTCCGTCTCCATCCGCGTGTGGCCCATCGACCGGACCGATGTGATGGAGATGATCGAAGAGCTGGCCGGCGCAGCGATCCTCAGGGGAGCAAGAGGGGCGGAAGCCTGCGATCTCGGCGCGCTGGCCGACGTCGTGCTGCGCGCCGGCACGTTGATCGCGGAACATCCGCGGATCCAGGAGGTCGATCTCAACCCCGTGCGAGTCTATGCGAAAGGTGCGCTCGCGTTGGATTCGCGTGTGATCCTGGGACGCTAGCCCGTGCCCCGTCGACGACGGCCGGGGGCTTGCCCTTGCCTTTCCGTCGCGTTCCTGGTAGCTCGAACGCCATGAGCAACGCCGCCCACGACCCCCCCGCGCCCTGGTGGAAGAGCGCGGTGATCTACCAGATCTACCCCCGCTCCTTCGCCGACAGCAGCGGCGACGGAGTGGGCGACCTCGCCGGCATCAGCGAGCGCCTCGACCACCTGACGTGGCTCGGCGTCGACGCGCTCTGGCTCTCGCCGTTCTACCGCTCGCCCATGCGCGACTTCGGCTACGACGTCTCGGACTACTGCGACGTCGACCCCGTCTTCGGCACGCTGGCCGACTTCGATGCGCTGCTGGCGGCCGCCCACGCCCGCGGAATCCGCGTGCTCATCGACTGGGTGCCCGCCCACACCTCGAGCGACCATCCCTGGTTCGCGGAGGCGCGCGAGTCGCGCACCAGCCCCAAGCGCGACTGGTACGTATGGCGGGACGCGGGCCCCGCAGGCGAGCTCCCCAACAACTGGACCTCGGCCTTCACGAACGGTGCGCCGGCCTGGACCCTCGACGAGGCGAGCGGCCAGCTCTACCTCCACAGCTTCCTGCCCGAGCAGCCCGACCTCAACTGGGCCAACCCGGAGGTACGGGAGGCCGCGCAGGAAGTGCTGCGCTTCTGGCTCGACCGGGGCGTGGACGGGTTCCGCGCCGACGTGATCCACAACATCGGAAAGGATCCGACGCTCGCCGACGTGGACCCGAAGCTCGCGAAGATCCCCCACTGTGTGCTCAACGACGAGCCCGTCACCCACGCGTACCTGCGCGATCTGCGCCGCCTCCTCGATGGCTACCCGAACGAACGCGTGATGGTGGGCGAGGTCTTCCTGCTCGACACCAAGCAGGTGGCCCCCTACTACGGGCGCGGGGACGAGCTCCACCTGAGCTTCAACTTCCCGCCGCTCTTCGCGCCGTGGGAGGCAGCGCGCTGGCGCGAGTGCGTGGAGGCCACCTTCGCGGTGCTCGATCCGGTCGGGGCCTGGCCCACCTGGGTGCTGTCGAACCACGACGTGAAGCGCCACCGCACCCGCTACGGGAGCGAGGCGCGGGCGCGCGCTGCGGCCGTGCTGCTGCTCACGTTGCGCGGCACTCCCTTCCTCTACATGGGCGAGGAGCTCGGCCTCGAGGACGCGGAGGTCCCGCCCGAGCGCGTCGTCGACCCGGGCGGCCGCGACGGCTGCCGGGCGCCCATCCCCTGGACGGACGGCGCGAGCCACGGCTGGCCCGCATCGCCCTGGCTGCCCTTCCCGCCGGACGCGGCCGCCCGCAGCGTGGAGGTCCAGCGCGGGGATCCCGATTCCATGTTGGTTCTCTACCGTCGCCTGCTCGAGGCCCGCCGCGGCAGCCCGGCCCTCCGGCGCGGACGCATGGAGATCCTCGACGGCCCGGAGGGGCTCTTCGTCTACCGGCGCGACGCCGACGGCGACCGACGCTGGGTGGTCGTCAACTTCCGCGACGAGCCGACGCGGCTCGATCTCGACGGGAGCCTCTCGGTCGAGGTCGCGAGCGACGGCGTCGACGAGGGCGAACCCTTCCGCGGACGGGTCGGAGCGGACCAGGCCCTGATCCTGGCCTGAATTGACAGCAGCGCGCTCCGCAGTGCAGAATCGTCGGCGAGTGAAACCGCTGCCGAGGTTCGAGATGCTGCCGCGCAGGCCGCCGAGTGCCCACCTGTCTCCTGCTCACAACACTCATCCTGATCGCGCCGACCGGGCTCGGCCTGCGCTGCGGCGGACCTCGGATCGGCGTCCAGCTGGCCGACCTGGGTCGCTTCAAGCTGGTCTACTGGCCGCTGGCCGAGCAGCGCGTCTCGGGCAGCGACATCGAGATCACCTTCGAGGCCAAGCTCGTGGGCCCCCGCCGCTCTCTGCCCGAGGTGATCGTCGCCGTGGCCAGCCGGAGTCCGGATGCGGTGGTGATCGACGCAGACCTGCGTTTCGGCCCCCACGTGCCGAAGCGACCGGTCGCCAGAGGCAGCCACGGGAAGGGTCCCGCGCCCTTGGTCCATACGCCCTACCGCGACACCTTCCGGATCCGTCAGAGCGACGCCTTCCCCTTCGATCCTTCGGCGCTGGCCTTCACCGCGCTCGACCGCTTCGGAGGAGCCCTCGAGATCGAGAGCGAGGCGACCGGGCGCTTCCGGGTCGAGGAGATCGACGGTCGCTTCTGGTTCATCACACCCGACGGCCACGGCTTCTTCTCCGCCGGCATCAACCACGTCAACTGGCGCGGCGACTACAGCCCGCCCATCGACAGCCGGCCCTACCACGAGAACGTCCTGGCGAAGTACGGCGACGAGGAGGGCTGGGCCGAGGTCAGCGAGGGGCGCCTGCATTCCTGGAGCGTCAACACGATCGGCGCCTGGAGCAGCATGGGCTACCTCGACGGGAGTCTGCCCCACACCCCCGTACTCAGCCTGAACCGGGCGGCGCCCGAGGTGGCGGGCTGGCCCACGGGGCAGACGGGCTATTCCATCCGCGACTACTTCGACCCCGGCTTCGAGGTGGCGCTGGCCGAGAGGATCGAGGGCGCGCGCGCGTGCGCGGAGAATCCCTGGTGCGTCGGGGTCTTCACAGACAACGAGCTGCCGTGGGGGCCGAGCGTCCTCCAGATCGGCACCTACGTGGACGCCTACCTCAGCCTGCCGCCGGGCGCGCCCGGCAAGCTCGAGCTCCAGGCCTTCTTCGAGGAGCGCTACGGCGACATCGCTGCCTTCAACGCCGCCTGGAGCCTCGACCTGGCGAGCTTCGACGAGATCCAGCAGCTCGACTTCCTCGAAGAGGACGACGAGTTCTGCAACGTGAGCGGGCGTCGCGCGGACCGCCAGGCCTTCGTCGCCCGCGTGGCGGAACGCTACTACGAGCGCGTGCACGCAGCGCTGCGGAGCGCCTTCCCGGATCTCCTGATCCTGGGCTCGCGCTTCCTCGCGGTCTACACCGCTCCCGCGGTCGTCTCCGCTGCGGCGCCCTACGTCGACGTCGTCTCCGTCAACAACTACGACTGGGACGCACAGGGTCGGGGCCTGTTCAGAAGCGAGGGGGAGGACCTGGGTTATCTCTTCCTCGACGATCCCTTCAGCGATCTCGAGACGGTCCACGCGCTCTCCGGACGCCCCGTCATGATCACCGAGTGGACCGTCCGCACCCCCACCCCCGACGCGGACGTGCTCTTCCCGCCCTTCATTCCCACGGTGGAGACCCAGGCGGAGCGCGCGGATCGCTACGAGGCCTACATGCGGGAGCTGCTGGCCCGCCCCTACCTCGTGGGCTCCCACTGGTTCAAGTACCACGACCAGCCGGTCACCGGACGGGGCGACGGCGAGAACAGCCGCTTCGGCGTGGTGGACATCGAGGACACGCCCTATCCGGAGCTCACCGAGCGCATGACGGCGATCAACGCGGATCTCACGACATTGCGCCTGGAGAGCGCGCCGCCGAGCGTCGCCGCCGCAGGTGCGACGCCGCTCGCGGCGAGCGCGGAGCCAGGAGCCCTGGGCCGGAGGATCTTCAGCATCACACAGCCGGCGGCTGGCCGGACCGGCTTCTACATCCACATCGTGCCCGGGCTGAACCTCGCGGCGGGGGTGGTGGGCGGCCCGCTCTCGATCGACGCCGGCGCTCCGGATGCGGACGGCGTTGCGCCGCTCGCCCTCTCCGAAGACGCGATCCTCGCCTTCGAGACCATCGTGGGCGACGTGGCCTGCCTGCGCCTCCAGGCCGAGGGAAGCCACGGCGAGCTGGCCTGCAACGGCGGCTTCGGGCACGACGTGAGGGTCTCGCAGGCAGGCGGCAGCGCGGCCGACCCGCCGGTCAGCGAGGCCTTCCTGGGCAGCCATTCCGGGCCCGGCGCGGCCACCTTGCTCGTCCCTCTCGAGTTCACGCATCTGCCGGCCGGCGCGACTCCCGACGACTGCCTCACCACCCCGGCCTACGGACCGCAGTGGCTCGCAGCCTTCAGCACGGGCGTCGTCACCAGCGTCAAGGGCGCCGCGCAGTTCGACAGCTTCGGCGAGAACTTCTCCTGCGGCAGGGACGGCGCCGACTGGCGCAGCGAGGACGGCTCGGGGATGCTGGTGGTGGGTGTCCCGACCTCCGACTCCCGCGTTCCGGGCGGCGATCTCGCCGCCGCCTTCCAGATCGCCGACCGCGACGAGGCCTGCCGGCCCTGAGGGGCGGCCTCATCGCGTAGCTGCTCATCCATCGCAATCCGTGCAGGTGCTCTGATCGTCTCGGCTTGCCCGACGCTTGGGAAGGCATGCCTCGCAGCATTTGCGCCGCGTCGCGCCTCCCGTCGCTCGAAGGCGGCTCATCCCCTATGATCGGGCGCCTCAGGCAATCGGACACGAGTGATGAGCAGCCGCTGTTCATTGGTGCATTTGAACGGAATGAGCGCCCCTTCCTCTGAGGGTCTCGATTCAAGTTCACGTGGCTCTCATCTTCGCAGATGGTTGCGAACCCTGGCCTTCGGGTTCTTGCTGGGAGCCCTCGCGGCTGCCCTGGCGCCGGCGCCCGGCCGCGCGAACGGCCTGGGCGAGGCATGGGGGAGCTTCGAACGTTCCCTGGCGACCTTCGACCCGGCGGGACGTCACGTCCTGGAACCCATCGAGAGAAGGGTTCCGGCGCTCGTTCTGAACGGCAGCTACTACTTCTGGTGCGACCTCCTGGTCACGGAGAACGAGCTCGTCGGATATCGGCACAAGGACTTCCGCGCGCTTCAGTTCCAGAATCTGCTCGAGCTCGAGCTGAGATACCGGTTCCTGGAGAGCTTCGAGTTCACCAGCGTCACCCATGTGCTCTACGACGGCGTGTACGACATCCAGGATTCCACCGGGCTGTTTGCAAACGAATACAACGAGGACTTCCGTTACTACAACGACTTCGACCGCATCGTCCGCGAGCTCTACGTCTCGTACCGGAGACCGACGCTGGACGTGGTCATCGGGAAACAGCAGATCGTCTGGGGCAAGATGGATGGGNNCGCCCGGGAGGCGGTTCAGCTCGAGGCCAGCGATTACGAGATTCGCCGGCTGCCCGCGTGGATGGCCAATCTGACCTACTTCTACGGCGGCAGCTCGCTGAACTTCCTCTGGATCCCGGATTTCCAGGGCGATCAGCGTGCGGACTACGGGTCGCCGTGGTTCTCTCCGCAAATCCCGCCCCTCGACACGGACGCGAAGGGCAATCCCGCCCTTCTCGATGGTCGGCAGACGTCGGAGGGAGAGACCCTGCTGCCCGTTCAAGAACCCGATTGGGACGACATCGGCGATCACGAATTCGCCGTGCGCCTGGACGTGCCGACCGGGGCCTTCACCTGGGGGCTCATCTACTACTACGCGTGGGACCGTGTGCCCAACAACTTCATCGTAGACACGGATGACGAGGGAAAAGTGGTCTACGAACCCCGTCACTCGCGGCTGCACCACTTCGGCCTGACGGCGGACTACTCGTCCACCCTGCCGTCGCTTCCCCTTATCGGGAGATCGCCGCTGGTGCTGCGGGTCGAGGCCCTGCTGACCCACGGGGTCGTCCTCACGGACGACGACAGCAGCTCCGGCCTCTCCGAGCGAGATACCCTGCGCGCGGCGGTCGCCCTGGAGCTGGCCCTTCCGCGAAACACCACGTTGATCTTCCAGCCCTCGTTCTTCTTCACCTTCGACTGGGACGAGAGCCTGGGCTCGGGCTTCGGGAGCGCCGTGGAAGACGAGTGGGCACTCGTTCCCGTCCTCAGCATCTCACGTCCGCTGCGCGTGACCAACGACCGCCTGAAGCTCAGCGTCACGGTGCTACCCTATGTCAGTGGGCCGCAGCGCGGCTTCCAAGGGATCAAGACCAGGCTCACCGCGAGCTACGAGTTCTCCCAGTTCATCAGCGGAAAACTGACCTACACCGACTACTCCGGAGGCGACGAGACGGACCTCTATGGCCAGTACGAGAAGTGGAAGAACATCGGTGTGGAGCTTCAATACGAATTCTAGGAGGTGCCGCGCTCGGGAACCCGGGTTTTTCCGTGCTTCGCAGGGAGAAAGACCCGTGTGGCGGGGTGTTCCTTTCGCTCTCTTGGCGGCCTCCTTGCTCCTGGTCGCCTCCGAGACGCATGCCGATCAACCCCTCGCGGAGACGAATGGATCCTGGAAACGGGTCTCCGAGTTTTCGCCGGAGGAGCGGGCCCTGATCGACTGGCGAGCCCAAACCCCTCGTCATGCCGAGATCCCCTATCTCCCGGCCGAACCGTATCCCTTCGAAGCGCCCTTTACCGCGGAGGAGCTGGGCTATCGGCGCATGAGCTTCAGCCACAACGCGCGCTGGCCCCACACGATCGCGGATGCCATGGGTTCGATCACCAAGGCCGGCTATCTGAGCCAGAGAACGTCGGTCCTGCGGGCCGGGATCTTCTCGGACGAGCAGGGCGTTCCCGGTCACATCTTCACGGCCCCCGGGAAGGATTACATGCGGATCTTCTACTACTTCACAGATCCGCCGGGTCGCGAAGGCATGCAGGGCATGTGGATCTACAGGCGAACGGACAAGGCACAGAAGACCAAGTTCGACAACTTCCTGTACTCCCCCTCCTTGCGCCGCGTGCGGCGCCTGCCCCAACCGAGGCGCGACATTCCGCTGGCCGGGGCCGCGCAATCGGTCGACGACATCTTGACCCGCGATGCCTGGGAGTTCTCCTGGCGGATCATCGGAGCGGACGTCCTGTACGAAACCGTGCGTTTCCCCGTTACCCGGCCGGTACTGACCCTGACCCGCGCAGATGGCACTTCCTATGACGTAGCCACGGCCGACATCAAGATCATGGGGGACACCTATCCCTTCTACACGGCGGAGGGGGGCGTGGAGTGCTACGTCCTGGTCGCCGAGCCGCGGCAGGACTGGCTGCCCGATTACGCCGTCTCCAGAATCGTCTACTGGCTTGACAAGCACTACTCCTATCCCCTTCGCATCGAGCAGTACGACAGCCAGGGCAAGCTCCTCAGCATTCAGGTTCGGCTGGCGAAGCAGGAGAATCCGGCCCTGGGGCGTGAGGGCTATGCGAATCTCGCCACCCTCTACTGGGACCCGCGGGTCGACCTGATGAACTACAGCTTCCACGATGCCCACAGGATCGTCGAATGGGCCGATGACGAGAAGACGGTCATGTTCAGCCCCGACTTCATGCGGCGGCGCTGGCTCAAGTATCGCCAGCGGACGCAGGCTTCGGTCCCTTCTCCGGAGCAGTTCTACCTGCGACCGTCCCTGGAGCCGGGGAAATGGCCCGAAGAGCGCCCCATGCACCTGGCGCCCGACGTGGAGGAACGCATCCGCGCCCAGGACGCCGTAGGACATCTGGTCTTCGCGGCCTCCGAGAAGACCCAGGTGAACGGGGACGAGCGCGATTAGCGGGATCGTCGAAGCCGCGGCCGAGCCGGACGGAAAGGCCACGCCAGCCCGGGAAGCTCAGGGCCTGGCCGCGCTCCGCAGGGCATGACCGCCAACGCCGCTGGATCTCCGACGCGCCCGTCAGCGCCAGCCCGGCCGGCCGGTCAGTCGGGCTGCGCAGCGGATTGCCCTTCGCAGGTGACCCCGAACGTGCGAGAATGGACCCGATGCTCAAGCTCCGCAGCTGCCCCGCACGCTGGCCGTCGCTGCCCACGAGTTGCCGGTCCGTTGCCGTCCTGTGGATCGCCGCGCTCCTGTGGCTCGCCCCGGCGGTCTGCCAGGCGCAGGGGCAGGCGGCGCTGGAGAAGCTCGGCCCGGAGCTGCGCGCCTGGTTCCAGGGCCTCGACCGCTCGGAGGAGATCCGCATCTCGGTGGTGCTCGACGACGCCGACCTGCCGAATCGCCGCTCCGCCGCCGCCCGGCGAAGCGCGATCCGAGCGCGTCAACAGCGCGTTTTCGACGACCTGCCGTCGGGCGCCCTCGCCATCGGGCGTCGCTACGAGAATCTCGCCGGCTTCGCCGCCCGGGCCGGCCCCGTCGCCATCGAGGCGCTCTCCCGGCATCCAGCCGTGGCACACGTTTCGGTGGACCGCAAGGCGTACGCGAGCCTCGCCCAGGGCCGGCCGCTCACGGGCGCCGATCTGGCCCACGCCGTGGGCGTCACGGGCGACGGCATCGTGCTGGCGGTGATCGACAGCGGGATCGACACCGATCATGCCGATCTGGCCGACGATCTCATCGCCGAGCGCTGCTGGTGTGAGGGCGGCGGCGGCCCCTTCAGCGGCTGCTGCCCGAACGGCGCGGAGACGCAGAGCGGAGCGGGCAGTGCCGAGGACGACAGCGGCCATGGGACGAGCGTCAGCGGAATCGTCACGTCCGCCGGGGTGGATGCGGGGCTGGGTGTCGCGCCCGATGCCGGCATCGTGGCCCTCAAGGTGCTCGACGAGAACGGCTCGGGGAGCTTCTCGGACGTGGCCGCCGCCCTGGACTGGCTGATCACCAATCATGCAAGCCTGGGCGTGCGCGTCGTGAATCTCAGCCTGGGCGACGGCGCCGAGCACTCTAACGCCCTGGCGAGCCCCTGTAGCGGCAGCAACACCGCCAACGCCATCCAGGACCTGTATGCCGAGGATGTCGTGGTCTTCGCAAGCTCGGGCAACGAGGCATACGACGACGGAATCGCGCTTCCAGCCTGCGTGCCCGAGGCCATCTCGGTGGGTGGCGTCTACGACGCGAACGTGGGCAGCGTCTCCTGGTGCGGGGCGACCTGCGACACGATCCTCTGCACCGACTCGCCCACCTTCGCCGACAAGTTCGTATGTCACACCAACAGCGACGAGCTGCTCGACCTCCTGGCGCCGGACTGGCGGACAGCCACGTCGAGATTGGATGGGGGCAGCGTCAACTTCGGCGGGACCTCGGCGGCGGCTCCCTACGCGAGCGCCCTGGCGGCGCTCCTGATCGAGCAGGATCCCAGCCGGACACCGTCCGATCTCCGAACCCTCATGACGAGCCATGGTCCGATGGTGTCGAACCCCGACAATGGGCTCTCCTTCCCTCGCACCGATGTGGAGGCGCTCTTCGCCGTCTGCGGCAACGATGCAGTCGAGGAGGGTGAGGACTGCGACGACGGCAACACGGCCGATGGCGACTGCTGCTCCTCGGCATGCGTGTTCGAGCCCCCCGGGAGCGGATGTGACGACGGCGATGCCTGCACGACCGAGGATGCATGTAACGGAGCTGGAGCCTGCAGCCAGTCGACGGCGGTGGACTGCGACGATGAGCTCTTCTGCAACGGCGTCGAGACCTGCGACTCCGGCTCCGGCTGCCAGCCCGGGACGCCTCCCGTTCTGGAAGACGGGGTGAGCTGCACGTTGGACGCCTGCGACGAGGTGAACGACGTCGTCACCCACACCCCGGACCACGGCGCCTGTGACGACGGCGGCTGGTGCAATGGCGCCGAGGTCTGCGATCCGCTGCTCGACTGCCAGCCGGGCACGCCGCCTCCGCTCGATGACTCCGTGGCGTGCACGATCGACGCCTGCGACGAGGTGAACGACGTCGT
>JABAHP010016817.1_pt2 | contig 12685 bp, 15 predicted proteins | sample 7062081 | NCBI WGS metagenome assembly JABAHP01 (sample SAMN14534357, study PRJNA622989) | marine sediment metagenome | biome: marine biome [ENVO:00000428]; feature: marine pelagic biome [ENVO:01000023]; material: deep marine sediment [ENVO:00002113] | place: India: Gulf of Kutch | collected... | reverse complement strand
AAAAGATCTTCGACCCTAAATTTATCTTAAACCCAGATAAAATCTGGATCTAATATTCACGGTATGCCTCGGCTAGAGGATGCCCGATACAGCTGAGTTCAAAGCTTTTATACCACCCAAAAGCAGATACATGGGTTTCTACACCCAAATCGGATAGTCTCTCCCCAAGTTTCTTGAGTAAGCTCCGTGCTTCTCTAGGAGATCCGAGTCTTTGGGAAAGATGTGCGTACGGGTAGATTAAAACTCTTTCACAGCCAATTCTTTTCACATCAGTCAACAAGTTTTCACTGTATGCTTCAACTAGCTCCTGGCTTTTCCCCTCATCCTTCTTTTCGAAGCAAGTGAAGCACACTAGGACATCTTCTAAGACCTCTTCCCTGAGTCTGAGGGGACGTTCGGCAACAGGTGTTTCTTCACGTATTTTATAACTGAAACTGGAACAGTGTAGTTGTAAAACTCTCATTATTGCACCAAAGTTTACTTTACTTGATTAGCATTTAGAATTTTTCACGCTTTAAACCTCCGACCCAAATTGGAGCCGCATGCTTTACGAGAAAAATCTTTTTGCAGCCAAGTAAACCCCCATAGCTATGAAAAAGTCCAAAATTAAGAAATAATATATGGATAGACCACCATTTCCTGTGGACTTAGTCAAGTTACTTTCATTTCGTTCTTCTTGAATAATCGAATCTTCAGAAGCAGGTGCCTCCACTTCAGGTATTTTATCCTTTGAATGTAATGTTTCATCCCCTTCCAATGTTCTCATTTCTTCCCCACTACTCGGAGTAGAGTAATGGATAATACCCGAGGGTAAAGTTGCTATAAGGATATACCCAATTGCTAGCGCTGCTATTGAGGACAGTATGGTTTTAGAGTTCATCATTGAAATTCACTCCTAGCAAAACATGGGCACGATTCAAATAAGCGATGGTTTTGTTTGTATATCCTAGCAATCAAACGGGTCTCTCCCTCCATATCTTTACGGTTTCATACCAGAAAATTACTGTTGGAACCAACCCTATAATGATGGAAGATATGTTCTTTGTGGTTAAAGTGAAGGGGAACTGAAAAAGATAAGTTACTAACATGGAGGTAAGGAGAACCGCGTAAAAAAGATATCTTGGCAACATGATGCCCCCGAAACCTATGAACTGCTTTAAAACGCCAATTTTAACTTCTTTAACAAGGTAATAATCGCCATACCTGTTCTCAGCTAAACCAAGGTCTTGGAGCTTGTTTAAGTGATATGAGGCAACACTTGGACTGCTGAAGCTAAGAGCTCTCTGGACTTCTCTTACTCCGACACCAGAATCTTCCGACTTTAGTAAATACATGTAAACCTGGAGAGTCTTGCCTTTTAATTCAGCTTCCAAAAGTGTGTCTTCACTCATGTTCTACTCAGACGATACCTTGACTTATGTAAATAAAATATTTAGCTCAACTAAGAAGATTTAAAATTGCTAGGCAGGCAGCGAATGCTTCACTAGTTCTAACGGTCTCGGTTCCTTGTCCAGGGATCATGTTCAAGTAGAAATCAAAAAAATTATTGACGTTTTTTTCTCCTAGTATCTCAGTTAAACCTTTTCTAGGGCTGCCGAAGGTGATGAGGTTCTTCTCAGAGTTTTTCAAGCGCCCTAATAAAGTATTATTTACCACTAATTCAGCTCCGTTTTTCGAGGTTCCTATGGTCGTATCGAAAAGTCCTTTTCGAAGCAATTGTTTCAAAGAGTTAATAACGTGAACATCATATCCCCAGTATTGTGCAATTTCGCTTTTTCTAACCAATGCACCGGTAAGGGGCTCCAGCCCAGTAACTTTCACCGTTACTCTACGTTGAGTCCGCGCTCCATGTATCTTAATTAAGTTATTTAACCCAATGTCTGCATAAATCCCTCCATCTTTGGAGAAGGAATAACCTTCCCGACAATCGCCAACCTCTATATGGTTTAGGTCTTGTCCTAGAGGATGATGTGGAGTTCTTAATGGTGGCAACACCCCTACGTATCTTAATTCTGGTTTATGAGAGATTAATCTTTTACGTAGATATTGAGGTGTATCCATGTACTCTAAGATTTGTTGGATTAGTTTTGATTCGTCAGGAAAATCCTTGTAGATGTAGATGTGGTTTACTCGAAAAATTGCCGAAGCTCTACCAATTTGGCCTATGATGGACGTTTTTTCCCGTAGATGGGAGATTTCGGCTACCAGACTTGATGGAATGGCTGCTGAAATCTCATGGTTTCGTTTCGTAACCATTATTCTCTTCTTCTTTTATTCTTCTCCATCGTCTCCAACCGGTTTTGACGTATTTTTCTCTTTCGTCAAGGTTCTGAAAAACATATTTTAGAAATCCTTTGAAACTTCTCATCGATTTTACTTCTCTATAATCACCGATTCCAAGTGTGACCAAGCTTTTCAGAAATTCTTCCTCAGCCATTCTTTGGGTTATCCCAGTTATCTTTACGTCAACCACGTTGTACCCTTTTTCAATTAGTGCCTCTCGAGCCGTTGTGAAAACATAGCCTCTGCATATTCTGATCGGTTCTTCTTTTTTAATTTGAAGCTGTTTCACCCCTTCTAAAACTATTTTTTTTGCCAAAGTAAGATAGGTTTGATTCCTAAAATCTTCACCCTGAAATAATTTTAACGGTATTTCATCTGTGTATGTTTGATTTGTTTTGACGCGTCTTAACAGGATGACTACGCCACCTAGAAGGTCGCCCCAGCCTGATTAACGCCCGATTAATCGAGTATCGTCCACCTCGACGACCATGTTATATTCTACAGAGAATGTTGGTTGATCTGTTTTAAATCGTATTCCTGAATTTTTAGCGTGAAGGTGTTTTAGGTGGGTCTAGATTTAATTGCACGCGTTTTTTTTAAAGATTCCAATCAATTAATGCTCTTGAATCCGTTATTTTTTTCATTATTAAGGTACTGTCTTTTACGATTAATTTAAAATTTTTAGGGGTCATCATGCATTTTGGAGTTGTTTGTTTATTCAATAAAATGTGATTTTAATAGATCAAAAATATAGTTATTTCTAGTATGAACACGTTTTCTAAATCGGGTATACGGTTTATCGGGTTAAAAGTACATTACTTTTTCACACTTTTTTGATATAGATTATGGAAAATAATTAAAGAGGGATAATTCAAGGCGTGTGTGCTTATTTTTGAATTATGTGATGTTTCAGGAGATATGATTAAAGCCTAAGAAAATGTTTCAAGTGTACAAGACAAAAAAACAGTTGTAAAGCAGTAAAAAGGATTGCATAAACACATAAAAGCATTAAACTCAAATTATGAACTATCGAACCGAATGAAGAGTTACACTAGGCTCGCCCTCTTCCTGTTAATACTATTGTTATCCGTGGGAATGCTATCCACGGCCATAAACATACTGGGTGATATAACTGAGCTCGATCTGGAGGAGGATGTACCTGGAGTCGGTGAAAGCACTCTTGGTCCGGGAGGTTTAACCAAAGGAGGCGGAGAAGCCATCCCTATTGACGAACCTAATCCAGGTAATCTTGGTCCAATTTTTGAGATAGTTTTCCCTCCAAAAACAAAATACCTCAGAAGAATGGTAGCAAATGATTATGAACATGGGTTTTGGCATACCGTTGATGAGGGCGAACATATAGATTATTATGGACAGCCAATAGGGGAATTCAAGGAACCATTAATCCTACATCAGGAAAAGGAGTTCGTGATCTTTCAGATAGCCCCTCTGAAGGGAAATCTAATCCGGAACTGGGCTCCAGTCCCATCCAACGTTGAGTTCCTCACAATAAATAACACTCTCAGATACTTTCCTTTACTTGATCTTTTCAGGATTACCACTCCTATTAATGATAGTTATGGGGTTTTCTACAAGAGGTATGAATACACAAACTCGACTTTTTACAATAGTGTTCCATTCTATTATGAAAACGTTACAAGGTACCCAAGTTATCTTTCAGAGAGCGTTAAAGAGTTAGCGGAACAAATTACTCATGGAAAAACTAGTGCTTATGAAAAATATGTTGCGATTGAGACATACCTAAAAGAGAATTATGAATTTGATGAAGATTTTGTGAGCACCCCTTCAGACATGGATCCTATTGAGTGGTTCCTTTTCAATCACAAACGGGGTATCGCCAGCCATTTTAACACAGCCTTCATCATCCTGTCCAGAAGCATTGGTTTACCTTCTCGGGCTGTAATGGGTTTCATAATTAGCCCAGAGAAAGATTATCAGCTTATTTTTCCACAGAACGCCCACTTGTATGCGGAGGCACCCTTTAAAGAACTTGGTTGGGTAACCTTTGATGCCACCCCTCAAAGGATTGAAGAGGAAAATGCTCCAGGGGAGTCATTACCAACAATAACAAACATAACAGGAAATGATCGAGTGGCTCTGAAAGGGGGAAACTTCAGTGTTTGGGGGTGGGAGAGACTGGAGAATGGGACTGGTGCTGAGGACGCACAAGTAGAAATACTGCTTAAGGTTGATAAATTAGATGATGATGAGGCGGGTATACAATGTGGTCTTGGAGAGACCCATTTATTAGGTTTATTCAATATCTCATGTGAAGCATCTCCTGAATTGGAGGTTGGAGATTATCAGCTTGTGGCCCATACATTGCCCTCACGGGGTTATGGGGAGTCTTGGAGCGACCCTCCCATTCGAATAATGACCAAATTAGACGTTAATCTGACTTCTGATGAAAGTGTATATGTTGGCAGAAGAGCGACTTTCAGCGCTATAGTGATTGACTCAAGTAATGGGGAGCCCGTTGCAGAAAAAGATGTGCTTGTAAATTTCGATGAAACTGAAATGAAGCTTGAAACAGATAGCAGGGGCAGAGTATACTTCCGCCACACTTTCAAGGAGGAAGGGGGGAAAAACATCACATTCAGTGTTCCGGAGACAAAGTACTATCTTGGTAAGAACTCAACTTTGAGCATTGATGTTCAGATTCCCCCCGCACCAAGTTTACTAAGTTTATTGACTACTTTCCCTTATAGTATTTTGTTGGTAGGGAGTATTGCAATTGTTATTGGTTTAATATTTGCATTGGGTACGAGGAGAAATCAGCCTGAACTAATTATTGTACAATTAAAGCCGCCATTAGATGATGATATTGATTTCGATTCTCCTTTATCGTTTAGGACTTATGAGGAGGGGGTAGTGAAACTTTTTAATCGCTTCTTCAGAAAAGCTAAGCGTACCTATCCTGAAATTGAGGATAGTTTAACCCCGAGGGAGTTTGAATATATTTTACTTACTAAAATCCCGTCGGGAAGCGAATTTGCTTTAGATGATTTGGTAACCTCTTTTGAAGTTGCTGAATATGGAAACATGAAATTAGGTAAACCCGATTTTGACCGGTGTGAAGCAACCGTGCAACTTATGGTGGAGTTGATAGATAATGAAACAGGAGACTAGAAACAGGATTTTAAAAAATACAGGATTATACATTTTTGTTGCTATTGTGTTCTTGGGAATTTCCTTTGGAACTAATCTTACGATAGGTGACTTTAGTAATTTTCTACCATATCTACCAGAGAACCTTGAAAGAATGAGTATCTCTTTAATACTTGTCCCAGCGGTTGGTTGTGTTACTTTTTTTTATTTAGCAGGAATTTTTGGAGTGGTTTTTGAGGGGAAAATCAACCAAGTGCTGGTCGGTAGTTTCTATGCAGCAGGCATAGTAGCTTTTTTGGGTTTTTTCTTGATTATGAGACCACAAACCCGTTTAACGGGATTATTGTTAATGGGAGGTTTTGCGGTGTTTGTGACAAACAGCATATTCAGCGCGTTTTCTGAAATATGGAACCTCCCATCAGTCAAAATGATTTCAAGGAGCGCAACTCTGTTCATTATTGGTCAGGTTGTTATCCAACTAATTAATGAAACAATGGTTCCAAGTGAAATGCTTCTGGACCAGGGGCAGATACTGGTGGTCAATGACATTGTTCTGTGGGCATTCACATCCTCCAGCGTTCTATCGTTATTTGGCATGTTGAAGAACAGTAAGAACGGTTACTTTTCTTCTATAGGTTCGATGACCTCAAACATAGCTTTTGTCCTAGGGATTGGCGTACTTGGAAGTATTTACTTGAGTTTTGTGCAGGGAAATTTGGTTGAAGTTTCACCCGTTATGCAGCAGTTAAGCCCCTATATTGAATGGACGGGAATAGTTTTACTTGCGGCAGTAGTATTTACAGTAATGCGTCGCGGAATGACTAGAACCTTAATATCTCCCGCGGTAATAGGGAGCTGGTCAAAGCACGTACAAGACACCAGTCTAAACAAGGGGGAGAAACTAACGGAGTTAACTGGAATCCTTGACAGGTTCATTTTGTTTTGGATGGTAAAAAAGAGAGTGTTCTGGTCAGATTTTTCCATTTTCTAAGGGAGAACAGAGTATCCGAGGAGGAGATGAGGCTGGTTCTCATGGAACTAATTAATTATGAAGATAATCCACCACCTGGTTTCTCAGTTAGAGGCAGTTTTCAAGCAATTGAAAATAAAAATCAGTTTGAACGCATGAATGTGCTTGAGAGGACGGTCAGACGTATAAATTCTTTAGATCTTCCTGACACAGAGAGGCTACTAGATCTAAGGAGTTTCCAAGAAACAGATGGAGTTTTGATGTAGGGGATAAAAGATGCAAACTTTGCAAGTTGATAGGGTTCGAGGAATATCAGCAGCAATTCTAGACAGTGTTGGTAAATACTACGTTGGGAAAAGGCTGGTTTTAAGAAAACTCCTGGCGGCGAGTCTTTCAAATGGACATGTTCTTTTTGAAGATTTCCCCGGACTGGGAAAAACGCTTCTAGCTAAAATATACTCTAGGGTCACAGGGTGCCAATGGAAAAGGGTGCAGTTTACTCCAGACCTGATGCCAGCTGATATACTAGGTACAAGAGTTTGGAGGATGCGAGAAAGCCGATTTGTGTTGGAGAGAGGCCCAATTTTCACAAACATCCTTCTCGCTGATGAGATAAACAGATCCCCTCCGAAGACGCAATCTGCTTTACTGGAGGCAATGGAGGAGCGTCAGGTTACAATAGAAGGAGACACCCATAGGTTAACAGCCCCGTTTCTTGTTATAGCAACCCAGAACCCTATAGAGCTCGAGGGAACATACCCGTTGCCAGAAGCCCAGATGGACAGGTTCCTGGTAAAAATGAGTATGGGTTATGTAGACACCCTTGAAGAAGAGAGTTTAATCCTGAAAAGGAGAATACTCTGGAGGCAAGATGATCCAACAAATTTGATTCAACCCGTAATTGACCAAGAAACATTCGTCCAGATGCAACAATTCATCGAGAATCAGATATATGTTGACGAGAAAATCATTGACTACATAAGTGAAATTGTCAGGTTGACCAGAGAACATCGAGTAGTTGAAGTTGGGGCCAGCCCACGAGGTGGCTTAGCACTGTTAAAACTTGCTAGAGCAAACGCCGCGATATCCGGAAGAAACTTTGTAACCCCCGATGATGTCAAAATGTACGCGGTAGAGGCTCTTGGTCACCGATTAATCATGAAAATGGAGTACGTGTTAGAAGGAGATTTTAGCGTCGAATCCGTTATAAACGGAATACTAGGTCAGGTAGAGGTTCCAAAAGATTATGTCGGAATAAGGTGAGAAGCCTTGCTTACCCAAGATATTTTGGAGTATCTGATGACCTCTATCACATTCATAATCTTGGGTATGTTCCTTGGAAACCTAATACTAATAGTTATAGGGTTTGCACCTCTAATTTTTTTGGCCCTAGGCTTAATACTGGGCTCACCCAGAATAGCTTCAATACGTAAAACTGGGGAGAACCAGAAAATTTGGATAGATCAACAAGTACATGATNNCCCGGCCTAGTGCTCATATCTGATGTCCTACCGAATTCCTTTAAATTAGATGAAGGCACAAATTTTCTGGCCACCTGGAAAGGATTAGCTGACATCTCCCTCAGTTTCGAATATAAAGCCACATGCGAGAGAAGAGGTTACTTCGATCTACCCAGCATATCTTGGGAACTACGCCACCCCCTTGGAATGACACAAAATCAAATTGGAGAAACACAAGCCCCCAGAGTATTCGTGGTTGAACCTAAACCCCTCCTGGTTAAAAAAGTACGTGAAAGGAAAAGCATAAGCAGAATCCCTATGCCAATGGAAGCCAGCTTCAAATTTGGTGTACCAACCACCGATTTTAGAGAAATAAGGGAATACGGACCAGGGGATAGCTACAGAATGATAAATTGGAAGGCAAGTGCCAAGCAGCTATCCACCAGACCGGGAAACTTCCTAGTAAACGAGTATGAAAAAGAAGGTAAGAAAGTTGTATGGATATTCCTTGACAGCGCAAGTAGAATGGCCTTAGGAACACCAGTGAACAATATTCTCGAATACGCCTTGAGGGCAGCCCTCGGGTTCACACATTTCTACCTAGGAAGAGACTGCCGCGTAGGTTTCGTAGTATATGACCATGATGCGTATCAATGGGAAGGCACATTCCAATCTGAAGCAGACACCGAGATCAGCTACGACACTTTTCTAGACGGTATTGAACAGATGGAAGACATGGGTAATAACGATCAAGAAAACCAACTGGAACCAACACCAAGATACCGAAGCAGAATACTCTTCCCAGATATTGGGAAAAGACAACAATACAAAATAACAAGAGAAGCACTCCACGTGGACGTAAGATACAGCATGGAATCCCTGAAGGAAGCCGTGCATAGTAGCAGAAGACACATCCAAGGCACAAGACCCCTATTCGTCATTATTACTATGATAGAAGGTGAAAGAATCCAAGGCCTCGTGGAGGGAATAAGAGAGATGAACAGGTATGCCGGAAAAATGAGGAGACGCCCAACAATAATCATCTTCAACGTGTTAGGATACAATGTAGCTGCACAGAGTGAAGAAGAAGAATTAGCAGCAAAGTTACTGCAATACCACAATAAACCATACATAAACAGGCTGAGAGAGCTAGGGGTAATAATAATAAACTGGGACCCTGAAGACGAAAGCTTTGCTCAGGCATTACAAAGACAGAAGGCTTGAATATGAGGGAAAGTATCATCAGGTCAACAGAACTAATCTTCACATCAGCTTCAACCTACATGGCCTCAGTCACACTCGTTCAAACCACCCTATACCACAACGGATTACAATGGTTAACAACTCATTCCCCACCAGAATTAATGATACTGATAAACTACTTTGATCTCTTCATCATAGCACTTTCCCTAACGTTAGCTTTCTGGCAGTGGAAAAAAGGCACAGAGACCGCTTTTACCAGAATATTCTCTTTAAACATGCTACTCTACTTCCCGGCAATAATGGACTTCAGTCGTTTTAATTGGATCGGATTAATAATAGGATTGATCCCAAGCCCTAAAGTCTCCCCCTTATGGGTGTTAGCGGTAGGACTCCTTCTTCAATTGAACTATCTATGGATAAGGCAGACATTGAGATTCCGTTACACAAGAATAAGCCTAACTCAAAGGGGAGCAACATTAGATGCTGTAGACAAAATATCAGGAGGAAAGATGTGGTATCTTACTTGCTTAATAATTGGGACAGCCCTCGCATCCGCAGCCATGTATATGTCAGCATCCTTCATCATGACGAATATGATGGATAGAGTCACGTCTCTACCATACCCTCAGCTGCTGGTAGGCATGGTTACCACGGTCGTACTGGCGGTTTCGACGATACTATATCTGAGAGGAAGCGCAGCACAACATCAAGAAACCGAGGTGGACAATAATGATTTTAATCAAACCGACGTAAATCATGTTATCGATGAAGAGTCAAGCCCCCAAGAGACAAGTCAGAACAACAAAGAAACCTAATTACACTATTAACAGTTCAAAGCTTGAAAGATATGACCAAAAAAACCTGATTTTCAACAGGACATTCATGGACCCCAGTTTTCCAAGCTACATGAAAACAGAAGAAGAACAAGGGTTGAAAAATATCAGTGAAAACATCAAAGGCTACACCAGGATCGACTATGCTTTAGCNNTTAGCTGAGGCATCCTGGACCGTCCATGACACTTGGGAAAAAGCTTTCACATGGAAAAGACTTGAAAGACCCTACGGTCCAAGTTTGATGGGAGACAAATGGTACAGAAAACGCATTAACATAGAAGATACTGGGGAAATAACCCGATACGTAAAAAGGGCTGCAAAATTTTTCGGAGCAGCTCTCGTTGGAGTCTGCCAGTTCAACCCCTTATGGATATACGCCAACAAACGAAGAACCCTCGAACCCCTGTCCCTACCAAATGAGGTTAAACAAGCAATTGTAATGGGGGTGGAAATGGACGAGATCGGCATAGCAACCTCCCCTGAAGCCCCGGCAGCAGCCGCAACAGGACTTGGCTACTCAAAAATGGCGTTCCTAGCCTCCTCTCTCGCAGAATTTATCAGAAACCTAGGCTACACAGCTGTGCCAACGGGAAACGATACAGCCCTGAGCGTCCCACTTGCCATAGACGCAGGCCTAGGCCAACTCGGCAGAAACGGCTTGCTAATAACACCAGAATATGGACCGAGAGTAAGACTATGCAAAGTCTTCACAGACCTACCTCTGGTAAACGATGCCCCAATAGAATTCGGAGTAACAGCGTATTGCAAAAACTGTAGTTTATGCGCTGAAGCATGCGAGGTAGACGCAATAAGTAAAGAACCTGACCCAACATGGGAAACCGCGTGTGAAAGCAACAACCCTGGCTCCCTGAAATGGTACGTGGACGGAGAGAAATGCTACAGCTACTGGTGTGAAAACGGCATAGACTGCAGCACCTGTGTATCTGTATGCCCATACAACTATGGACGGAGCAAAGCAGAAACAGAGGAGTTCTGGGACTCCTATCTCAAATAATAATTAGTAGATTCTTTAAACTTACCATAACATAATGAAGAACATATGAGTAAAGCAACAATCGCCCATGGAAAATTCATACTAGTTGGAGATAAAACAAGAAAGAAGATAATTAAAGATGGCGCAATCTACATCAATGACGGGGTAATACAAGACATTGGAAAATACAGTCGTCTCAGTAAGGAACATTACAAAGACCAAAGGATTGGCTCAGAAAACTCCATCATAATACCCGGCTTGATAAACTCTCACCACCATGGAAGAGGGCTAAGTCAACTCCAGATGGGAATAAAAGACGCCCCCCTTGAAATATGGATATCCTACCATCTCGGCGAAGCCTACAAAGTTGACGTATACAAAAACACGCTTTTATCATGTATTAGACAGATTAGGTCAGGCATAACCACATCTCTACATCATTTCTACGTTCATGACCCCATAGAGATGAACAAATATAGAGAGGACGTGGACAACATCATACAAGCTCATTTAGATTCGGGCATGAGAGCCTCACTTGCTCCCGCAATCCAGAACCAAAACAGGTACGTATATTTACGTGAAAAAGAATTCTTATCAAAACTCCCAAAAAAAACAGTTGATGCACTGGAGATAGAACAATACAATGAAACAGAGAATAGGATAAGAGTAGAAAACTATTTTAGAACATTCAAGAAAACATGGGAAAAATACAGAGATTGTAGTAGAATTAGGCTCCTATTGGGACCTACAGGAGTCCAGTGGTGCTCGGATGAACTTTTACACAGAGTCAAGAAAGAGTCAAAGAATATGGGGATTAACATACACATGCATCTGCAGGAGTCAGTTTACCAACGGGGCTATGGCTATGAACTGTACGAAAAATCACCTTTACAACATCTAAACGACTTAAATTTCACAGGTCCAGAGGTCTCCTTCGCTCATGGGGTTTGGCTCTCCGAAGATGACATAAAATCAATCTCTGATTCGNNTCATAATCCAAGTTCAAACTTGAGGCTATTCAACGGGGTAGCACCAATAAAAGAGATGTTGAAAAATAATGTCAACGTTTCTCTGGGTATCGATGGAACAGGGATAAATGATGACGATGACATGTTTCAGGAAATGAGATTATGCTCTGTAATACATAGAAAACCAGGAATGGATCAATACGAACTTTACACAGAAACGTTACCGTCATCGAGAATATTAGGCATGGCAACGGCGCATGGAGCTCAAGTAACGGGATATGGCCCTGAAATAGGGTCAATAGAGATTGGAGCGAAGGCAGACCTATGTATAATCAACCAAAAAAGGATTGGTCATCTGAATTTCCAAGGATTACAGTTAGAAGATATCATTTTAAACTGGGTTAAAAAAGAGGATATTACTTCAGTAATGGTAGAAGGAAACCTGCTTATGCATAATAAAAAATTTGTTGCCCTAAACGAAGAAAAGATAATAAACGAAATGATGGCTGAACGAATAGAACTGGGAGAAGAAGTGAAAACCCATCTTAACACATATAAAGAATATTTGAAAAAATATTACGGAAATTGGTAGAGGTTAAAGAAACCTTTTCTCAGATAGAGTTATCTGTTTCTCCAGAATATTTACCGCTGTATCCACCTCTTCCTCCCCAATAATTAGGGGGGGAGAGATCCTGAGCATAGATCCAGACATAGTCGGCATCAAAAGCAGACCATCCTGTAAACAGCCATCACTAATTGAAACGATTGGCCTCTCCTCCATAGGTGCATTAGGATCCTTTGCTACAAAGGGTTCTTTTGATTCTTTGTCACGAACAAATTCAAT